>FZPS01000179.1_pt148 | contig 21997 bp, 19 predicted proteins | sample 1817821 | NCBI WGS metagenome assembly FZPS01 (sample SAMEA104158645, study PRJEB21678) | metagenome | place: Germany | collected 2015-04-21 | reverse complement strand
GCATTATGTTTTTAGCTTACCTATAAGGGATTGAAACTAGTGAGCGGCCGGCGCCCCGTATAGTCTTCCGCTAGTTTTTAGCTTACCTATAAGGGAATGAAACGTCTTTGGAATTTGTCTTGCGTTTAAAATATCTATTGTATAAAACCTGCTTTAAGGTAACTTCCTCGATCTGCAGTATATAAAACCATCTTTATGACCGAAGGCCGTTTAAGCTATCACGATTCGGTCGAGGAAATGTTAAAGCGGATTCGAGAAGATGGCCTCACTAACGTCTTTGACCGTTGGGCACAGCAGGAAAAGGCCAGGTGCAAGTTCTGCCTTCAGGGATTGAGCTGTCAGCTTTGCTCCCATGGCCCCTGCCGCATTAATGAAAAATCAGATATGCTCCGGGGTGTTTGTGGCATCGATGCAGATGCCATGGCTATAAGGAAGTTACTACTGCAAAATGCTATGGGAGCAGCCACATATGCACATCATGCGTATCAGGCCTTTAAACCACGCTTTAGAAATTGCAGGTCTTTGCAGCATGGAAGCTCTGGATATAGCCGGTGAAGGCTCGAGGGAGGTATGCAGAGGGCTCAATATTCCCCCGGTTTTAAGCTTTGGAACCTGCACTGACACAGGAAGGATTTCCATGCTGGTGACGGCCTTGGCAGATCACCTGGACTTGGATATTCCGGACCTTCCCATTGCCATTTCTGCCCCTGAGTGGATGGAGCAAAAAGCTACTATAGACGGAGTTTTCGCCCTGGCATATGGCACATTAACTCACATTTCCCCCGCTCCTTTTATATCCGGAGCTGGAAGACTTGTAAAACTGCTCACTGAAGACTTGGAAGAAATTACAGGTGGCAAAGTCTTGCTGGGAGATGAGCCTAAAGAAGTGGCAGATAAAATAGAAAGTCATATACTAGAAAAATGGAAAGCCCTTGGAATGAAGTACTAAGAAAAGCCCACTAGGGCTTTTTCATTTGCCAAGTATAGAGGAAATTAGAGTTTGATTATAGAATAAAACATAAAGCAAATATTACAAAACAGTAGTTCTGTTGTAAATCAGGTGGACAATATGTTTGTTATACTTGTGTATGATGTGGGCGAAAAGCGAGTGGCTAAAGTATTAAAGATATGTCGAAAGTATTTAACTTGGGTCCAAAACTCTGTCCTTGAAGGAGAAATTTCTGCTGCAAATTTGAAAAAGCTTAAGCTTGAATTAAAAGGGGCTATCGACGAAGAAGAGGATTCGGTTATTATCTACATACTGAGAAGTACCAGGTATTCGGAGCGGCAAACGATGGGGATTAAAAAGGGTGGAGATGAATTATTTATATAGATAGGAGGGTTTATATGAGCGTTAAGTCAAAATTTTATGAGGCAAGGTGCCAAAAAGCTGTCAAGGCTCTCATCAAAAACGGTTTTGACGCCATATATGTGCCCACCAAGGAAGAGGCTGTGAAAAAAGCATTGGACCTAGTTCCCCCAAATGCAAAGGTAGGTGTGGGAGGCTCGGTTACCATCCGTGAACTCGGTATCGTGGATGAGTTAAAGGCCAGGGGCCATGAGCTTTTTGACCATTATCTAGCGGATACCCCGGATGAAAAAAACCGCATGCGGAAGGGCCAGCTGACCTGCGATGTCTTCTTTTCCAGCACCAATGCCCTAACTCTTGACGGCAAGCTGGTAAACATAGACGGCACGGGCAACCGGGTAGCATCTATGATATTCGGGCCGGGACATGTGGTCCTAATTGTTGGCGCCAACAAAATAACTGATGACCTGCAGCAGGCCATGATAAGGGCAAAACATCTGGCAGCCCCCATGAATGCCATGAGACTAAACTTGAAGACCCCCTGTGCGACAACAGGTTACTGCAGCGATTGTAACTCGGAAGACAGGATATGCAAGGTAACCACCATAATCGAATACAAACCCGATCTGACTAATTTTACGGTCATATTAGTAGGTGAGGAGATAGGATACTAGATATTTTCATAAAAAGTGTTAGAAAAACAAAAAAGCCTGTACCGGCGGGATGTTGCCCGGTACAGGCCTTTTTTTAATATCTAGGCCTCAACTAAAAAGGCGTAATATGCTTTTTTGGCTTCATATAAATCGGCTTTGCTGGAGATTTCCCAAGGTGCGTGCATGTTAAGGAGGGCTACGCCTGCATCGATGACTTCCATGCCATAGTTGGCCAGGATGTAGGCTATGGTGCCACCACCGCCCTGGTCAACCTTGCCCAGTTCCGATATCTGCCAGGTGACATCGTGCTTTTCCATGATTTTCCGAATTTCTGCGATAAACTCGGGATTTGCATCATTGCTGCCGCTCTTGCCCCTGGCCCCCGTGTACTTGTTAAACACGATACCCTTGCCGAAAAATGCGGCACTTTGCTTTTCCATAACTTCAGGATAGTTGGGGTCAAAGGCGGCACTCACATCAGAGGATATCATTTTGGAATTGGCCAGAGCCCGCCTTATAGTAAGCTCGCTGTAATTCCCCATCAAATTGGCGATTTCAGCTACGGTGTTTTCGAAGAACCTTGAGTGCATGCCCGTCGCGCCGACACTGCCGATTTCCTCTTTGTCAACGAGGAGAGTGACGCATGTCTTTTCCGGCTTTTCAATTTCCATCATGGCTTCAAAGGAAGTGTAAGCACACACCCTGTCGTCCTGGCCGTAAGCCATGATCATGCTGTTGTCAAAGCCGTAGTGCCTCGCCCTTCCGGCAGGGACCACTTCAATTTCTGCGGATACAAAATCCTCTTCGACTATACCGTATTTGTCATTTAGGATTTTTAATATATTTTGCTTTACCCTATTTTTGACCTTCTTGTCATTTATGGGAATGCTGCCAACCAGGACATTGAGTTTTTCCCCTTCAACACCCTCGGCCAGGCTCTTTTTCATCTGGTCTTTTGCTAGGTGAATGAGCAGGTCCGATACTCCAAACACCGGATCACCGTCATCTTCTCCGATGACTACATTGATTTTGGTCCCGTCTTTCTTTACAATAACCCCGTGAAGGGCCAGGGGCATTGTCACCCACTGGTATTTTTTAATTCCCCCGTAGTAATGGGTGTCAAGGAGGGCCAGACCTGTATCTTCATACAGGGGATTTTGCTTTAGGTCAAGCCTGGGTGAGTCTACATGGGCACCCAGTATGAGCATTCCATCCTCCAAAGGCCTTTTTCCTATCACAAACAGGGCTATGGTCTTACCCATTAATTCCGCATATACCTTGTCGCCGGCTTTCAGCTTCTTGTTTGCCTCAATCAAATCCTGGAGATTCTTGTAACCGGCCTTTTCTGCCCTGTTTCGAAATTCTTCCACACATTCCCTTTCGGTTTTGCAGCGGGACATAAAGTCTATATACCTGTCGGCTAATTCAAAAACATTCTTTAAGTCCTTTTGTGAATATTTATCCCATGCAATTTCATATTCTTTTGCAAAAGGAGATTTTTTCTTGTTATCTTCCATAGAATATACCTCCAACACTTTTATAATTATCTATAGTATATTTTACCAAACAAGAAAAAATACACAACCAAAACCAGGTAAACAAAACATTGACATTTGCACTTTTTAGTGCTATTATATGGATAACAGAATACGCCAGATATAATCTTCAGGGCAGGGTGAAATTCCCGACCGGCGGTAATGCGCAATGGCGCTAGCCCGCGAGCGCAAGCTGACTTCGGTGAGATTCCGAGGCCGACAGTTAAAGTCTGGATGGGAGAAGATTATTTTTTGATGCCTTCGTTCCCTGGGATTATATCTTGGGGAATTTTTATTTATGGAGGTAGTGCTAAATGAAAAACGGAGTCAAAAACCTTGTAAGAATCACAATGCTTTCAGCCCTAGCAGTGGTATTGATGTTTTTGATCAGGTTCCCCTTGATCCCGGCAGCGCCATTTTTGGAATATGATCCGGGAGATGTGCCTGCCTTAATAGCCGCGTTTTTGTTCGGGCCGGGTGCCGGTGTTGTCGTCACCTTAATGGTATCCCTAATCCAGGCCATGACCGTCAGCGCAGGCAGCGGCTGGATAGGGGGTCTTATGCATTTTGTTGCGACAGGCACCATGGTAACTGTTGCAGGCATCATCTACAAGAGAATCCACACCTTCAGGGGAGCAATAATTGCATTGGTGGTAAGTTCCATTGCCATGACCCTTGTGATGATACCCCTCAACCTTATTTTCACCACAAAATTTATGAATGTGCCCGTGGATGTGGTAAAGACCATGCTCGTTCCGGTCATTATCCCCTTTAACCTGATAAAGGCAATCCTCAATTCGGCCCTGACGGTTTTTGTCTACAAGCCGGTTGGCAGGTTCCTGAGGGTGGATATGGGCCTCAGCAAGAGCAGCCAGGAAGTTTAAAGAAAAAAGTTCTAAAAAAAGTTGACACCTGCTTTGGAATGGTGTATTATATACGGTAACAAATTGAGAAATTCCGTGAAGGGGAAGAGTAATCTAGACGAAAGGTCAAAGAGAGCCGCCGCTGGTGGGAGTGCGGTACCGGAAGTCTTGATGAATGGGCCCCGGAGAAGGTGCGGCAAAATTACAGTAGCTGCACACGGCAAGTCCCCCGTTAGCAGAGGACAGGATATCGCGATATCATCGCCGTATCCGGAAGAGTGAGTATTACATTGAGGTGGCAAAGCATTTTATCCTGAAGATAAAATGCTTTTTTGTTACCAAGTGTAAGACTAATTTGGGTGGCACCGCGGAACAACCGTCCCTTAACTGGGACGGTTTTTTTGTTTTAATTGATTCTCTCAGGCTCAAAGGGAAAGTTCTTCTTTGACGCCAAAGAAAGGGAGATGCGGGGTGATAGAAATGACATGAAAGCGGACAATTGAAATATACAACAGCTTGAAGGCTTTGCGAAAAGGAAATCTTAAAAGGCTAGTGAGAAAATTTTTAAGCAAGGAGAGATTGAGATGAAGGAAACAAAAATTTTGTTGACTGAAAAAGAAATTCCTACCCATTGGTATAATATTCAGGCTGACATGCCAAATCCCCTACAACCTCCCCTGAGCCCTGCGACGGGAAAGCCGGCTACCCCCGATGAACTGGGAGCAATTTTCCCGGAGGAAATTATAAAGCAGGAAGCGAGCACAGAGCGCTTTATCGAAATACCCGAGGAAGTAAGAAGTCTTTATGCCCTGTGGAGGCCCACACCCGTGTATAGGGCATATCGCCTGGAAAGGGCATTGGATACGCCGGCAAGAATCTACTTTAAGCATGAAGGCGTAAGCCCTGCCGGCAGCCACAAGTTAAATACCGCCATACCCCAGGCCTATTACAACAAAATGCAGGGAATTAAGCGGCTGGCCACCGAGACCGGTGCGGGCCAGTGGGGAACTGCCCTTTCCATGGCCTGTAAGTTCTTTGGCATAGACTGCACCGTCTACATGGTTAAGATAAGCTACAATCAAAAGCCCTATCGCCGTTCGATGATGGAGCTTTTCGGGGCAGAGGTCTTTGCAAGCCCCAGCGACAAGACCGAAGCCGGCCGCGAAGTGCTGAAAAAAGACCCGGATTCCAACGGCAGCCTTGGCATTGCCATAAGCGAAGCGGTGGAAGATGCGGCCAAAAATCCGGATACCAATTATTCCTTGGGCAGCGTATTGAACCACGTGGTGCTGCATCAGACCGTGATAGGCCTTGAGGCGAAAAAGCAGATGGAAAAGGCCGGCTACTATCCGGAAGTGGTCATTGCCTGTTCCGGCGGCGGCAGCAATTTTGGCGGCCTTGCCATGCCCTTCGTACAGGACAAAATCAAGGAAGGCAAAAAGACCCGCATCGTCGCTGCAGAGCCTGCTGCCTGTCCCAGCTTGACGAAAGGCAAATTCACCTACGACTACGGCGACGTGGCCCATCTGACTCCGAAGATGATGATGTACACTTTGGGAAGCGACTTTATGCCCCCGGGCATTCACGCGGGAGGCCTCAGATATCACGGCTCATCCCCAATCCAGAGCCAGCTCTTGCACGACGGCCTGATTGAAGCAGTAGCCTATGAGCAGCAGGACGTCTTTGAGGCAGCCGTGCTCTTTGCCCAAAGTGAAGGCATCGTGCCGGCACCGGAATCATCCCATGCGGTGAAGGCTGCCATTGACGAAGCTTTAAAAGCTAGAGAAGCCGGCGAGAGCAAGACCATTCTCTTTGGCTTAAGCGGCCACGGATACTTTGACATGACAGCATTTGACAGTTTTCTTTCAGGCAAACTGCAAAATTCCCGTTTGCCTGAGGATGCTATTAAAAAAGCTCTCGATAAACTGTCGTAAAGTGAAAAAATAACGGAGGGAAAGAACGATGAAACTTAAGGATATGATTTTGACATCACTGCTGATAGCTATAGGCTTGGTGCTTCACTATGTAGTTCCACCCATTGTGGGTGGCATGAAACCGGATTTCTTGCTGGCGATGCTCTTTGTGGCCCTTTATATAGACCATAGCCCCAAGAATGCCTTGCTTGCAGGACTGCTCGCCGGGACATTCTCAGCCCTTACAACGGGCTTTCCCGGCGGCCAGGTTGCCAACATGGTTGACAAATTCGTCACGGCCTTTGCGGTAATGGCCATGATAAAGGCGTTTCAGAGCTTTAATTCCAACCTGACCGTCCTGTTTACGGCCTTTGTCGGCACCGTGATAAGCGGCGTGGTCTTTTTACAGACGGCCCTATTCGTAGTTGGAAGCCTGCCCATGGCCTTTTCGGTGCTCTTTACCAGCATAGTCATTCCCGCAGCCCTGATAAACACCGCTGTCACATTCATATGTTACAAAGTGGTGTTCTCTACAAAAAGCATGATTACTCACAAGGCCTGAAAGTCTTGAAGCTGTCGCAAGCTGAATCTAGTTTGCGGCAGCTTTTATATTCACAAAAATACGTCCACAACCACATCCAACTGCTTCGGCCCTTCGCCCACCACTTCCAAAAGCATGCTCTTCTTTACGACAGTAATTTTTGGTCCCCAAACCTCTGTCACTACGTACATTTCTACGATTTCGCCTGAAGGTATTTGAACCCTTACCAGGACTCTTTCAGTGATAATGTGGGGGCCTGTTACATTGGTAACCACTTCCTGGATTTCCTGCCGCTCAATTTCTACTTTAGTATTGACGTCGATGACTTCCAGAATCTTGCTGCCCGAGAAGATTATGTCAATGTCGTAATAACTTGCGTTGCTGCTGACGGAAACCGAATCCGTCGGAAGAGCTCCCGGCACCGGGACAATGGTGGAAAAAGTCCCTCGGTTTTCAAGCTCATGGGTTTTATCGTCGGTGCCCATGTAGGTAATTGTGCTGACAACTTCCCCCCTTACCTCAACGAAATTTTCCAAGGGAATAGCAGTAACATTTTCCGTTTCAACTCGACTGTCGATGATGGATGCGGCAGGAGGAACGGCATTGGACCTGCGGATGATCTGGATCTGGCCAGTTCCTTCTATTTGCGAAGTTAACACTATGAGGGCCTTTGTTACGGTTATTTTCTCCTTGACTTTTTTATCCCGGCTGAGCAGCAGCTGGACAGAATTTTGCCCTACAATTCTTGGCAGCAGCACATCAGGCCCATCACCCAATTCGATGGGCGTCATTCCAGGCTCTGCTACCCTTATCAAAAGCTGTAGCAGCGTCTTGTGCTGAAGCTGAGAATCAGTCAGCTCGAAATGTTCGTATTCAATTTCTGCATCGATAAAGGCCTCGTGGCCGGGCAGGGCTCCCGGGTAGTCTGCAAAGGTAGAAAAACTAAAACTTTCCTGCTGGCTGTAATTGATGCCATCCGTTCCCACGTAATATATTGTTTTGGACAGGATACCGCTGATTATGACTTTGTCGGGAACGATTTCTGCCCCAAGTTCCGTTATGCTGCTTTTAACTTCCCTTACCTTAAGCGCCTCCCTCTCCAACGGCGTTTGGGCACTCACTATGTGCTGAAGGTCAACTTCCTCTCCTACCATGAAAAGGACTTCAAACTCATCTCCGGTAGCTGCAGGTGTAATCTGTACAATCCCGGTATCTAAAAGCCTTAGACTCCAGTCAACCACAGCTTTGAATAAAAGCCGGTCTGGAGAAAGCAGGGCAGATTGACTTGCCGCTAAGCTCGAGGATACGCATGCCTTCATTCCCGGCAAGGCTCCCGGCATTTCGATGAAACCGCCTATTGCAATTTCAAAGCTTTCAAAATAGCTTATGTCATCTTCCCCTACGTAGCTTATCCCCAGCGAGAGTCGGCCCTGGACCAGCACCTTGTCTTCAAGAATTTCAATGCTTTCCGGTGATGTTATTGCATCTACTGCTACTATCTTTTTAGCGTTTCGATTGAGATTTATCACTTCCTCTACAAAGGTCTGAAGGGAATTTTCATTTAGAACGGTATTCGCAACTATGTCGGTGGTACCTCCGGGTGCCGGTGAAACTACGATTTTATCTTGGATTACAGCTATTATTCTTATGACCGCTTGTATCTTTACATTAGATCCTTCCTGCGATATAACGGCCTCAATACTTTCTATCTCTCCTGACAAACTGGCACCCATGCCTTCTGCAGCACCGTTTACGGGGATGAAGGTTGAAAAGGGTATTTCCCCTGAAGCAAAGTGCGTCAGATCGTCATCGCCGATATAAAATAGCTGCCAGTTTAAAACTCCCGAGACAATTATTTTATCAGGCAAAAGGGCATAATCACCTATATTTACGGTGCCGGTCACCGTCTTGACTTTTCTAGCCAGTACAGGAAGGGTTCTCATAAAACTTACAAACTCATGCACAATAATCCCTCCTTTAATAGCTGTCATTTCATAATATTCCGCAGGGCTTTGTTTTGACAGTGCCTCCTGTATTTTTGACCATCCCCCTTCATATTTCCAAAACACGAATCATAAAAATTTACAAAGGAGGGGGCTGGCAATGGAGCTTTTTAAAACGGAGCAAATTCTTTGGGAAAAGACATATTCCAAATCCCTTCTTTTGGAAATTAAATTAAAGCCCTGGCCCCAAAAAGTAACGGAAGTGGTCCCCCGGGTGGTTGCTTTGCGCCATGAATGGCAGGATAATTCCGTCGTTGCCGTTGCCGATTTGTGCGTAGAGGTTTATTTTTCGGACTATAATGCCGCCATAAATTTTACCCAGCATGAAAAGCGGGTCACCGAGGTTTTTTTGCCGGAAAAAGTGGCTGAAGGCATGGCGATTTATGCGTCTTGCGATTTGCATATGCAGGATATGAGCCTTTCAGGAGATACTTTAACGGTAAATTTAAGAATGGATTTTAAGCTTGAAGGCGTTATAGATAGGGAAATGTCACGGATTCCGGCAGGAGCCATGGCGACTCAAAAAATTACGGCATTTCAAAGTTTTGGTAGCAAAACTTGGATGGGGACCTCCCACGGTATCTTTCAAAAGGCGGACCTTCGCCATATATTGGCCATTAAGCCCCATGTTGAAGAGCTAGACGATAAGCTCTTCCATGGCCTTGTTCTGATAGAGGGCAGCATCCTTTTGGATATATTCTACAGTGATATTGACGGCCTTGAAAAATACGACAGGTTTTCCATTCCCTTTCGTGAAAGCGCAGAATGTGAAACTGCCGTGCCGCAGAGGCAGGCAAAGGCAGATTTGGCCTTTACGGGCGTAAAGCACAGGACGAAAAGCACCGGAGAATGCGAAATCATAGTGGCGTATAGGCTTGAAGTGAAGATCCTGGAGAAAAAGGAAAGGGCCGTGCTCGTGGAGTTAGAGGAACCGGGATACGAAATTTTAAAAAAGGAGCTGGTCTTAAATCAAAACGTATGTGAGGGCACCATTACGCTCATGCTGGAGGAGAATTTCGGCTTGCCGTACCCAGTGAAAAATATAGCAGATATTTACGGCAGAATTGATAGTTTGACATGTCACCCGCTGGAAAAGGGTTTTACTGCCGAGGGAGTTTTGGGTATCGAGCTTTACTTTATTTGTGAAGAGCAGCACGAAAGATGTAAATACCTTGAAATGAAATTTCGAAAAAGCCAATTATTAAATGACATGACGGGTGAAGAAAAATACGAGCTCTCTGGCCGCGTCCTTCATATTTCGGCCTATCCACAAGGCAAGGAGATTAAAATAAAGGCCTTATTGGAAATCAATTATAATGGTATTGCCAGGCAGCAGCTACAGGCAATAACGGATGTGATTCCCGGGGAAGGGGTTCACAAGGAGCTTTTTCATATAGAAAGCTGCATCGAGGAAAAGAGCATGGCTTTCGTGGAGAAATTCGAAATAAATACCGATTTTCCTATTAGCCATGTGGAGAGTGTAAAGGGAGAAGTAGCGAGCATCCAGGTAACGGTGATGGATTCAAAGGTTTTGATCCAGTGCAATATCAGTGTCCATGTCTTTTATGCCGGACCCGATGGAGTCCTTCGCAGTAAAAAGGCCCTCTTTCCCTTTGGGGTTTTTGAAGACCTAAAAGAAGGGGGACCGGAAATGCAAGTAAAGGTGATATCCCGTATAAGCGAAGTTAAGACTGAACTTGTGGCATTGCAAAGGCTAAGGATAATTTTCATGTTAAATTTTGACCTCTTGGCTACCCGTGAGGAAGACATTTATTTGGTAACGCAAGTGCCAAAAGAAAACGGGAAAATGCGGCAGGTGTTTTATGAAGACCATAAATTCAACCTGAACTTTGTTCTGCCCCTGACATCTCCTTTGCTGATGGTAAAGGAGCTAGAGGCTGTGCCGCGAAAAGCTTGGATGGAAAAAAGCAGTTCGGGTTTTTGGGCAGTAGGGGAACTTTCCGTGAGCTGTAGCTATGTGGGCAAGAATCATCTAATTCACCAGGACTTTGAACGTTTAGATTTCAGATTCAAAATTCCGGATAAGGAAGAAATCGCCCCGAATAATTTTTCAGTCCATGCAAAAGCCCGGAAAATAGTGTCAAATCCGGAAAGTGATATGGTGGAAGTGGACTTGGAGGTAGAAATAAGAACATTTCATTTCGCGAAAATTTGATGAGGGTGATAGTGTGCGGGAAGAAGTGTCAAAGAGGATTACTAAATTTTTTCATGATTTTTGGCAGGCGGAGGCAACAGTGCTTGACCTAAAAGCAGAAGGAGAGGGAATAAACGTCCTGTGCGGATTGCCCGATGGGGAATACCAGGTGACTTTAAACGGGGATTTGTCCGTGAGGGCATTTTACAGGAAGAAACCATATGTGATGGAAACGAAAAAGGAAGACAAAAGCTTGTCGCATCAAACGGAAACTTCCGCTGCGGCTCCCGGGGATAATGCAAAAAGGCCGCCTGTAAAGCCTTTGAAGAGGCCCGTCCTTTCCAATAGCGAAAAAGAGCTGTTATTGTTAGTAAAAAAACAGCCGGGAATGACCTCCTATGAGATAAGACAGCATGTTGATATAAAGTTTACCATGCTCTTGCCCATATTAAAAAAATTAGTGGACTTGAAAGTTATTCAAAAACAAAATGATAAGTACTTTCCCCTTTGAAAAATATTTTAAGTTAGAGGCTTCGGCCTCTTTTTTTGTTGCCCGGTGGTGGAACCGCTGCCAGTTAATTTACATATAATGAATTAAAGCTATTATGAGCTTGATTGGGAAGGGATGTGATCATGCCCGCTCTAAAAATTGCCATCGTATGCCTGGTGCTATTTTTGGCTTTTTATCTTTGGATTAAAAAGAGAAGCAGGGCAGGGCATCGGCAGGATGAGGAAGCCATTGATGATATGAAAGATGACGCGGAGATATCAGATGAGCCCTGGCAAGAGGGTCATACTAAAGACCAATGGCTAGAAGAAGAACAGGTGCAAGAATCAGGAGAACTCAAAGAAGAAATGACCCAGGGTGCAGAAGCCGGGGAACTCGTGGAAGCTGATGAGGGTGCGACCGACGAAGGCAGCGAGTCGGAATCTGACGACGGCCTATTGCAGCAGGATACAAAACAAGAGGATGAAAGCACTTCGCCAAATGATGGCGAAGCCCAACCGGATGAAAGTCTATCAAGTGAAGAAAAAAGTGTTTCAATTTTTAAGGATGATATTTCGTCCGAAGAAGAAAATGGCCATGACCCCACTGGGGATATGGTGATTAATGATGAAAAAAAAGGAGGAGGAATAAGCAATATGCCTTTAATTCAAGCTCAGGTGTTAATAGGAGAGGGTTCCATCCAAAACATGTTGGAATCTACGGTGACACTGAATCTTCCGGCGGTTAAGGTAAAAGAGATAAGGGCCCAGGTGCAGGAACTAAGGGCAGATGTCATTGAAGATAAGGTCATCATTCAGGCAGTGGTCCACAAGCAGATCTTTTTCATAGGTACCGACGCTATCGTGCATCACCAGGCTGAAGATATTCCAGTGAGCTATTATATTGACATTCCCGGAGCAGCACCAGGCATGCAGGTTTCAGTGACCCCAACGGTGGAACACGTAACATATTCCCTGCTGGATTCTACAACCCTTCATCAAAAAGTCATCATGCTGTTTAATGCCGTAGTTACCGAAACGCAGTTGCTCGATGTTGAAGAAGGGACGGAAGAAACATTGTACTATGTGGCAGCCGTAGTGGGCCAGGGCTCTCAGCAGTTGATAGTAGAAAATGCGGTAACACTGTCGAACCCTGCACAAAAAGTCGATGAAATAACAGCCGAAGTGAGAAATATCGTAACCGATATAACCACCGACAAAGTGGTCATCCAGGGAATCCTTCACAAGCAGATTTATTATGTGGGGACCGATAACGTAGAGTACCATCAAGCGGAAGATGTTCCCTTCAGCCTGTTTGTGGATGTGACAGGAGCCGCCCCCGGCATGAATGTAACCGTGACGTATGACATCGAGGACATAAGCTACACTCTTGAAAATGAGACAGAATTGACACAGCGAGTGGTCATACTCTTTACAGTAGTTGTGACCCAAAACGTCCAGATAAACCTTGTAGAAGGTGAAGGGGACACCATACTTGTTGAACAGGTAATGGCAGAAGAAGAAGGTCAGACCTTGCTCCAAGACCTGGTTACCATGGACAGACCCACTCAGAAGATAAGAAGCATAGATGCGGAAGTGGCGGATATCAGCTGCTATGTCATCCCTGATAAGGTCATAATCCAGGGTACCATCCACAAGCAGATATACTATATCGGCACGGATGACGTGGAATATGAGCAGGGCGAAAATGTTGACTTCAGCTTCTTCGTGGATGTGCCGGGAGCTATTCCGGACCAGAACTGCACCGTGATTCCCACGATTGAAAGCGTGATGTACGAACTTCAAAATGAAACGCAAATGTTGGAGAGGGTTGTCCTTGGAGTATCGGTGCTGGTCACAAATACCGTGCCCTTCAATCCTACGCCTTCTCCCTAAGCGTAAATTATGGCATAAACCTTACAACAAAAGGCTGTCGCAAGCTGGATGTAGTTTGCGGCAGCTTTTTTTATGACTGCACAAGGCTGTACAATTTATGTTATAATAAATATTAGAAATGTTTTAATCAGGATGACATTGGTGTGAAGCGAATGTAATTTTGGAAGGGGATATATATGGACCGGGAAACATCGGTAAAAATGCTGCTACAAGAACTAACCCGACAGCTTTTAAAAGAACAAGGCCTATCGGGGAGGAATGGTGTTAAAGCAGAGGATATTTCCAGATCTCTTAGTATTCACCGCAGTAATGCTTCACATTATTTAAATCGCCTGGTTAAAAAGGGCGAAGCTATAAAAATTAATGGACGCCCCTGGGCGTAATAAAAGCGGATTCTGATTTCATAACGTTTAATTGTGCGGATTATAGCAACAATCCGCAGCTTTTGTTCTCGCAATTGTTTGGATACACAAAAGGCGCTTTCAGCGGTGCTGATTCTGATAAACCGGGTCTTGTGGAAATGGCGGACGGCAGTATGCTCTTCTTAGATGAGATACACCGATTACCACCTGAAGGCCAGGAAACATTGTTTAATTTAATGGACTACGGGACTTTTCGGCGCCTCGGTGAAACGAAGAAAATCCGTGAAGCTCAGGTGCGAATAGTTGGCGCAACCACCATCAGCCCGGACTCAGTATTGCTCCAAACTTTTCTTAGGCGTATCCCCCTTGTTATACACATTCCGGGTTTGGATGAAAGGCCTTTAGTTGAGCGTATGGCATTTATAGACAAATTCTTTTCTCAGGAATCAGAAAAAATCGGTGTTCCTATTAATGTTGACAGTGATATAGTCAGGGCTTTGCTCTTATATGAATGTCCAGGAAATATAGGTCAATTAAAAAGTGATATTCAACTTATGTGTGCACTGGCCTTTGTAGAGTTTTCGGCTTCCGGGGCCAAAGAGATCGTAATTAATAACAAACATATTAAAGAACAGTTAAGAAAATATACAAAAGAAGCTTTTGAGTACAACGACTTACTGGAACAGTTTACCGGCAAACAGAAGAAATGGTGCAGATTCAGCTCAGATAATATAAGTCTGCCTTCAAATGATAAGGAAGATATATACTCAGATATCACCGATTGGGTAGCTGAATTTATAGATTCGGATGTGCCTAAAGAAAAAGCAAACAGCATTATTAAAGAAGAGGTCAAGAGTTATTATGATTTTTTGCAAAGCATAGGTGAAGATGAGCACAGCATAGAAAAAGTTTTCGGAAAAATTGTAAGTACCCGTATAATGAAAATTACGCATCAGGTTCTAAACAAAGTCAGTTTTCCCAAGGGCGTTCGCATAAGCAGACGACTACTTTTCTTTTTATTGTCCATTCATTTAAACTCTGCTATAAAGCGTATAGAGTCGGGGATACAACTTGATAATTCCCATTTAAAAGATTTGGACAAAAAGTCCCAATACTATTTTATCGCTCATCAGATAGCAAAGACCGTATCAGCGCTAATAAACAAGGATATACCTGAAAGCGAAATAGATTACATTGCTTTGACCGTCAATAGAGTGCAAACATTGAAACAGGAAGACTATCCCAGAGTTGCAGTAGTTGTTTGCAGTAAAAGTGAAAGAGCCGAACAAATGGTAAAGATGGCGCAAAATCTTTTAGTAACGGACCAAGGAACAAGCCTCACAATTAATCCTCAATGGAAACCCGACCAGTGCAAGACAGCTATCAGTCAAACCTTCCAAGCAGTCGATGAAGGTAAAGGTATAATTTTTCTGTGCAACCATTCTTCAGTTAGAGATTATGCAAGAGAGATAAGCATAGAAACCGGAATAAAAGTTGCAACAATAAGCAGGGTATCTACAGAAATTGTAATAGAAGCCATACGATTGGCACTTGAACCCAGTCTTACTTTAAATGATGTAGTTAATAATCTCATGAAAATGACGCCGGAAGGGAGTAGTTTAGATTTTAATACTTCTAAGGGAGTTGATGTGGTTGTTTTTGCTAATGTGGGGTCTCAAAAAATTTCAAGAGATGTACGGCACAGACTGCTAAATAAAATTAATGCACAGCGATTAAGAGTAGTCAATGTTTTTGGCAAAGATAAAAATGAGTTAAAACATAAAATTTATGATTTACCTGACTTCAATAATATCATTGCAATTATTGGCTCCGTTGACCCTGAAGTTGACAAACCATTTATCTCTCTTGAATCTTTATCGGGAAATGAAGAGCTTAAGAAAATATATTCTCTATTAAAACAGAACAAACTTGGGAACGATGATATAAATAATGTCAGTGAAAAGGGCTTGTTAAAGACCATTAAGTTTAATTTAGATAGGTTGGACTCCTTTTGGTCTGTTAAATAGTGAATAATCTTTTTAGTGAAGTATTTAAAATCTGTTTAAACAGAAGTCGTTGTCTGTGACTTCTGTTTATTTTTTTCTGATTTGAAAAGTAATATTTTTATATTAATAATAAGGTCTATTACCTATAATACCTTATGTCAAAGGTATGATTAGGTTTACCACTGTAAGATTTTAAACACTTATTGGCATGCAACCTGCAAGTATTACTATAGCAGATTTATTAAGGGTTTTGCAAGTAGTAAAAGATTTCTATTATTTTTTTAAGGGGGTGATGATTTCAGCTAAAATAGTTACAAATATTTTTAGGTAAAAGGGAGTGATGGAATGGTAGGTATAGTCATTGCGGCCCATGGAGAATTGGGTACATGTTTTAGAAAGACGGTAAACCTATTTTTAAAAGATGCAAAAGGTATCACATCAGTAGATTTAACAGAAAGTTCGGGGCCTGAAAAGTTTGTCATGGACTTGGAGAAAGCCGTACACGAAGTGGACAGTGGTAAAGGTGTTTTAATTATCTCGGATATGGAGAGGAGTATCTGAATACTACGGAGGGTGTGGATTTACGACATCTGGTAAGACTCATTGAAGTATTAGCAAAGGAATATCCAATTCCTGTGGCCCTGCACCTCGACCACGGCAGCTCTTTTGAAGCATGTGCAGAAGCTATTGCCGCTGGTTTTACTTCGGTTATGTTTGACGGCTCATCATTGCCCTTCGAACAAAATGTGGCTATTACCAGAAAAGTTGTGGAAATGGCACATCCAGCAGGGGTAAGTGTAGAAGCGGAACTGGGCTATGTGGGAACAGCAAAGGATACGGACGATGATTCCCGTTTAACTGATCCTGAAAAGGCCCGTATCTTTGTAAAAGCGACCGGGGTGGATGCACTGGCGGTTTCAATCGGGACTGTTCACGGTGAGTATAAAGGGAAGCCCAATATCCGTCTGGATTTATTGTCGGAAATAAGTGCAAAGGTAGATGTTCCTTTAGTGCTTCACGGAGCTTCAGGTACCGGCCATGATACTCTTCGTGAATGTGTAAAACGCGGCATTTGCAAAGTTAATATATATACTGACTTAGTAAAAGTAATGATTGGTTCACTGAAAAAAGATATACAGCAACAAAAGCCCAACATAGTCACAGTTATAGATAATATGCATAACGAGGTAGTGCAAGAATTAAAAAATTATATTAAAACTTTAGGAGCAGCAGGCAGGTGTAACTAATTAGACATCACAAAATTTAAAAAACCGCACAGCTTTGATATGACACCGCTCATAGTCTGGTTTGAAATAAAAGAATCCCCCGACACATTCTGTAATATGTTGTCGGAGGGGTTCTTGTTCTTATGTGAAATGAAGATGTTGTCTTCTTCTGAAGGTCAATTTGCATTATCTATCTAAAAGCGGATAAAGCTTTCTATCTTCCCTTTCAATCCTAATTTTCAGGGCGGTAGCTATACTATCCAAGTCTTGTTTAAATTTTTCAGGAGCTGCCTTTATGTTTTTCGGCTGTATGTACGTTGCCTTAAAAGCTTCAAACTTTTCACCTAGGTTTCCCATTTCATCCGTGAAGGCAAAAGCTGTATCGCGAATGTGGCTGCTTTCATGCTTCATCAATTTGGGATATAAGAACTTGTCTTCAGATTGCAAATGAAATTTGAGCACACCTGCAAGCTGCCCTATTTTCTTTGAAATTTCAAAGGCCTTTTCTGCCAAACCCTCTTGTGGAATGCTCATCAGTTCCTGTAAGATTTCGCTGATCTGTACATGCTGTTTTAAAAGAAGCGAGATGCTCATACATACACCACCTTTTTCCATTTTTCCCTATCATACTAAAGACCCACGTACATTTGTATGATATATATCACAAAGCGAATTAAGATACTGCATAAATCGAGGGGATAAGGAGGAAATTATTGCTGAGGTGATGTCTTTGAAAAAGAATTACGGTCTTTTGACAATGATGATTTTATTACTTTCCTTGGCAATTTTCGCGGTAAAAGGGGATATTTTTCGAAAGCCTCAGCAAATCATGCCTGAAGACTTGGATTTAGCCGGTGGCCCCGAAAAGGAGGTAAGGGGATTCCCGAAAAGAGAGATGGTCGATTTAATAACTATGTATCCGGAGCTTTTTATAGCAAGTGGTGACAGCGAGGAGAAAAAGGTTGCACTAACTTTTGATGATGGGCCGGACGATATTTTTACACCGCAGATTCTCGATGTTTTAAAGGAAAAAAATGTGAAAGCCACTTTTTTTGTAATAGGCAAAAGAGCGGAAGGCTACCCTAAAGTGATGAGGCGCATTGTTGATGAGTCCCACCTGGTAGGCAACCATACCTGGAGTCATCCGAACATAATGAAAATATCTTTGGAAGATGCAAAGCAAGAAGTATTGAAAACCGAAAAGCTGCTGAAATCATATTGTGATGACTCGGCTGATAGAATTAAAATTTTCAGGTCTCCCTATGGCTCAATCGACCCGGAAAGGGTGGAGTTTATTAGCAATATAGGCTATAAGATAATAGCCTGGAATGTGGATTCCTTGGATTGGAAAGGCCTTTCCGCAGAAGAAGTGAAGACCAACGTGTTAGAAAATGTAACAGAGGGCTCCATAATCCTGCAGCACTCTGCGGGCGGAGAAGGGGAGGATTTGAGCGGTTCGGTGGAAGCCCTGCCGGAAATAATCGATGTTTTGAAAGAAGAAGGCTTTGAATTTGTGACGATTGATGAAATACTAAAGGACAAGCAGGAAAAGGATAAAAAGGAGAAAGACAAAGGAAAATAAGCGGTTTGCAAAACAGCTCCCCTTAGCTAGGGGAGCTGATTAAGTCTGAAAGCTATACTCCTTTCATGGTAAGGGCAATCCTGTTTCTTTCGGTATCCACCGACAGGACCTTTACCTTTACGGTATCCCCCACGCTTACCAGGTCAAAGGGGGAGCGGACAAAGCTCTCGGAGAGCTCCGAAATGTGGCAGAGGCCATCCTGGTGAACTCCTATGTCGATGAATGCTCCGAAATCGGTCACATTGCGGACGGTGCCCATCAAAAGCATGCCGGGCTTTAGATCAGATATTTCCAGCACATCGGTGCGGAATATGGGTGGCGGCAGTTCCTCCCTGGGGTCACGGCCCGGCTTTTTAAGCTCGGCCAGGATGTCCTTTAAGGTGGGGATGCCTATGTCCAAAGACGCTGCCATATCCTTTATTTCACTTTCGCTGAAGTTTTTCTTTTTGAGCTCTTCAAGGGTGTAGAGCTTCATTACCTGCTCCGCTATTGCATAGCTTTCCGGATGCACCGCGGTGTTGTCCAGGATATTGTCGCTTTCCGGCACCCGGAGAAATCCGGCGCACTGTTTGAAGGTCTTGGGACCTAGCTTTGGTACCTTTAAAAATTCCTCTCTAGATTTAAAAAGGCCGTTTTCCTCCCGGTATTTTACGATGCTGTTGGCCACTGAGGCAGTTATGCCACTTACGTAGCTGAGGAGTGAGGGCGATGCGGTATTTACATCTACGCCGACGCTGTTGACGCAGTCTTCAACGACTCCGGCCAGCTTTTCCGAGAGTTTCTTTTGGTTTACGTCGTGCTGGTACTGTCCCACACCAAGGGCTTTCGGGTCAATTTTTACCAGCTCTGCCAAAGGGTCCTGGAGGCGCCGGGCGATGGAAACGGCACCACGGAAGGACACGTCCAGGTCGGGAAATTCTTCGGCGGCCAGCTTTGATGCGGAGTAGACGGAAGCCCCCGCTTCGCTCACCACTACGTAGGATACGGGCCTTTTTGCGTCTTTTAATATTTCAGCCAGGAAGCGTTCGCTCTCTCGAGAGGCAGTGCCGTTGCCAAGGGATATGACATCCACATTGTGCCTTTCTATCAAAGCGAGAATTAGCTTTTTTGACTCCTCAAAAGCGTTTTGCGGCGGAGTGGGGTAGCAGACGGCATGGTCTAGCAGTCTTCCCGAGCTGTCGATAACCGCCAGCTTGCAGCCGGTCCGGTAGGCCGGGTCAAAGCCTAGAATTGCCTTGTCTTTTACCGGGGCCTGCAGGAGCAGGTGCTTTAGATTCTTTGAAAAGGTCACAAGGGCCTGCTCTTCTGCCTTTTCCGTCAATATGTTTCGAATTTCCCGTTCAATGGAGGGCCAAATGAGGCGCTTGTAGGCATCATCTACTGCCCTTTCCATCAGTTCGGACGTGGGCGACGGATTTTTTATATACTTGGCCTTAATGGCCTTTAATAAATCTTCCTCGGGCACCTGGATCTTCACCTGCAGGAATTTTTCCCGCTCGCCCCGATTTATGGCGAGGACCCGGTGGGAGACGATCCTTGCCACCGGTTCTTTAAAATCGTAGTACATGGAGTAAGTGGACGTCTCTTCCGTAAGGCCTGTTGTTTCAACGATGCCTTTCTCATAGGCCATGTCCCGGATGAGCTTTCGTATTTCGGCATCATCGGATACAATCTCGGCAATGATGTCAAGGGCGCCAGCCAAGGCATCATCGGCAGTTTCGACAGCTTTTTCTGGGTCAATGAAGGCCGCTGCATCTTCCTCGGTAACCGGGGCTTCCTGGGCCAGGATTTTCTGGGCCAAGGGCTCCAGGCCCTTTTCCCTGGCCACGGTGGCCCTGGTCCTTCGCTTGGGCCTGAAGGGCCGGTAGATATCTTCCACTTCCTGTAGGGTTATGGCTTCATCCAGACTTTGTTCAATATCCGGCGTGAGCTTTTCCATCTCCTCCAGGAGCCTTTTAACTTCCGCCTTTCTGTCTTCAAGGTTTCTGAGGTAACCGAGCCGCTCTGAAAGGGCCCTTAGCTGTTCATCGGAAAGTCCCCCGGTGACCTCCTTCCGGTAGCGGGCTATAAAGGGGACGGTATTTCCCTCATCAAGTAAGGCGACGGTTGCAGCCACCTGTTTTTCGCGGATATTTAATTCATTAGCTAATTGTTTTATGATTTTTTCCATATTTTCCTCCCAAATAGCTTCCTAATCATAATGTAACACCTATACAATATTTTATATTTGCTGCGAGATTTCCTGCAAAGCTCATAACTAATTTAAGGTCGTTAGAGTTTTTGAAATGTTAGAGTTTTCAAGAAAAAGTGCAGAAATTCGTCATTTTTAGCTTCAAGTTTGGGAGATTGAAACTAGATAAAGTTGACTAGTTGAGGGGCAGCCTATATACTTCAAGTATAAAATGAGACAAGCAGATTTTCAGTTGCGGAAAGTGGGGTACTATGGTAAATAGAGCCAAAGTATTAATATCGCTTATTGCAATGGCAGTTATGTTTTGCATGTTACCTGGTATTTCCTATGCAGCAAACTACCATGTTGTTCAGCCGAAAGAGACCCTGTGGGGAATATCTCGACTGTACGGTCTTACCGTGGACGAACTATTTCGATTGAACAACCTTCAAAGTGACCTGATACACCCGGGCCAGAGGCTGCTTGTCAGCAAAGATGAGGCTGAAGGGGAAAACTTCGATGAAAGCCATGCAGCTACAGAAGAGGCAGCGGAGGAAGAGAAAGACCTAGCCACGCAAATTATCGACTTTGCCAAGACTTTTATCGGCACACCGTATAAGAGTGCAGGCTCATCTCCGGGTGGGTTTGCCTGTTCGGGTTTTACCAGTTACGTGTACAAGCAGTTCGACATTGATTTACCGCGAGTGGCACAAGACCAATACCATTTTGGAAAAGCCGTAAGCAGCGAAGAAGCCAAAGCGGGGGATTTGGTAGCCTTTGCTCACAACGGGTACATACACCATGTGGGAATCTACATGGGCAACGGTGAGTTTATACATAGCAGCTCTACCGAGGGTATTGTGATTACAAAGACCAGCGATATATATTGGGGTCCCCGATTGCTGGGTTACTGCAGGGTTCTTGAATAACCGGATAATTGATTTACAAACACCTCTGATTAACCGTAGAGGTGTTTTTTTTTCGATAATTACGAGTATTATAACATTGAAATTGCATGGCACCCGTGATATCATTCAGATAAGGAAATTGTGAAGCAGATAACGATTGTACCGGAGAAACAATCGCGAGTTTGTGAATATAATCTATTAAAGGCCTATGGTTTTTGCTTTGCCGAGGGAATGGACATAAGTGGGCCGGTGAGGAGATGATCGAGTTGCTTACAAGTTTTAAGAAAAAACCGTGGATATGGTTGGCTTTTGCAATTGTATTGATATTAGCGGGAGCTATGAAGCTTTCTAATCAGACTTCATTTGAGACACAAACGATGAAAGAAGAT
>FZPS01000018.1_pt442 | contig 22023 bp, 21 predicted proteins | sample 1817821 | NCBI WGS metagenome assembly FZPS01 (sample SAMEA104158645, study PRJEB21678) | metagenome | place: Germany | collected 2015-04-21 | reverse complement strand
CTTTTATTGTTAAAGTTCTCTGAAAATATTGTTATATCCAAATCACTTCCATTGTCGTAATTTCCTTTGGCATACGAACCAAATAATACTGCTTTGTTTACACTAATATGCTTCTTAACCTCGTTAACAAAATCCCTTGCTATTTCTTCAGCTCTTTTAGTGTTTGCATCCATTTAAAAACCTCCTTTGATGCTACTAAAACTATGCAGCCTTCTTATTCTTAATGCAATATACTGCTTTGCAGGCAGCTCAATACGGCATTTCCCGCTGTATTCACCAGGCAATGGTGTTATTGTCATCTCCCATGTATCAATTATTTCTACTTCAAATTTATCACTTTCCGGCAAATTGATTTCCTTGAAGTAAGGCTGATTGATACCAAAGTACATTAGGTAGTAATACCCTTCCTTTCCCGCCCACACAACCTGCCAAGTATCATGGTAAGGAGTCAACCCATCGGATGGACCTTCTTCAATAATCTTTCTGAGAAATGCTATTCTTTCAGGACTTTTGCCATACAGTACCCCTCCCTTGGACCACCAAAGGATATCCTGAGGATGTATATAGGTTTCTCCATGCCCTACATACCCGCCGCAGCAAAAACCCTTCCAAAAACGATGAACCATTTCTTTATCCGTAATATTGCCCCAATCATGCTCGATATTCCCTTCATAGCAGCATTCGTCTACAATAATGGGCTTATTGTACAAATTCCTCCATTCATATACCTTATCCAATTGTGAGCTTTGAATGCTGCAGTGGGTAACCCACGGCTTTCCATGATCATAAAAGGTCCTTCCGTTATGGATGGACCGTAGGTGTTGAAATGGATCATTCTGCTGCACAATCTTAAAAAGTCTGTCCCAATCCCCCATGGTTTTAGATTGTACAAAATCAAATTCATTGGCCAAAGACCACCATATATTCCTGTAAGCTGACAGTCGTCTGACCAAATAGGTTAAATATCGGATATTGGAGTCCTCATCCATATTTGAATAACCCCAGCGATCATAACAGTGAAAAAGAATGAGGTCAGCTTCTATTCCTAATTCTCCGAGGTCCATTATGCGTTTTTCAAGATGCCTGAAAAATTCAGGATTAAATCTTGTATAATCCCACCCTTTTTCGAGGGAACCTTCAAAAGGATAATATACAGGCTCATTTTTGTTATAAGAATAATCCTTAGGGAAAACACACATCCGCAGCTTGTTAAAAGGTGAATTTTTCAATGTATTAAGGGTTTGCTCCTCTAACTCATCTCCCTGGTGAATCCATGCGTAACATGTAGTTCCAAATGGATAATATGGAGTTTTGTCCTCATACTCAAAATGAAATGTATTCTTTACACGTACAGGGCCATGATTGTTTGCACCCGGTGCAGTACAAAGGAAGCTTCCGGTTATACCATTCAGCTCGACACAGCCTGACTTTGTAGTATAAGTCCAGTATCCCTCCGTATCCGGCATGAAGCGAACCTTGTAGATACCGTCTCCGTCATAAAATCCTCCCATCATCACAGCCCTGCCTCTGTACCGGAACTCTGCATCAAAATTAACTTCAAGGAAAGGATTGCCGCCCTCCGGTCCCTTTAGTGTTAATTCGAAAACACCCCAACGCTCTACCTTTTCAGTCACATTCTGAATACTCATTAAACACCACTCTCCAAACAGCAATGATGGGTCTGCTTATCGGAATTCATATCCCATTAATAATTTCGATGAACGCGCTGACGGTTGCCTGCAAAAATAGAAATCCTAACCAGTTTGGTAATAAGAGGAAACTGTTGATATTATTCTGTTTTGCGCATGAGAAAGCACAACCGGGTTTAAGAAGAAAGCAAAACCCGGTCGCGTATCTCACATACATTGTCGATGTTTACATATTCCAATATAAAGGGAACCCCTGGTGTATGGATATGGTAGAGACTGAAAAACAAGGGCCAGTCAATGTCACCGTCGCCGACAACCCGCCCGTAAGCATCGTTAACCCTGCGATCCTTGCCGTGAAAATAAGCAATATGAGGGGCAAGGTAGTGGAACATATCCTCTTCCGAGCTGTTGGCAATCAAATTAGCCGGATCCAGAAGCACCTTAAGCCGATCCGACTCAACCTGCTCTATCAGGTCTCTCATTCTTTTAGCACTGGGCACCACATCCAGTACACATGGCTCCAGGGCAACAACAACATCATATTCCTCCGCCTTATTGGTCAGCCATTTCAAGCTTTTCAGCAGTCTCTGGAAATCTGCTTCATAGGTATCTGCACAAATCCCCCGCCTGCCGGGTATAAAGCCGCATTCCGTTGCCACATAGGGAATCTTATTCCGGCCTGCAATTCTCATATGGGCTTCAAAATATGCAAGGTTTTCAGCCAGCTCCTGCTCATCCGGCTCCAGCAGATTGGTAAAGACCCCTATGGAGACTACCTCCACATTACTTTTACGGTAATCGGATATAAGTTCCGCCGCCCTTTCATCGGTAAGCGTGGAAAGATCCGATCTTCCGTTATAAACCCAATATTTTGCATCAATACTGGAAAAGCACAGTTCCGTCCACCTAAAATTGTTTCTGCTAAGGAATTCCGCAATATCCCTGTTCTTCAAATGAGGAAAGCTTCTGCTTACTACACCAACATCCATATAAATCCCCTCTCTTGCTTGCTCTGCAGCAAAACCTTAAACCGGACCGCTATATTGCTTATTCTATTTAATATTTCCTTATACAAGGCTGTTTTCCCGCTGAAAACGGGATGGACTGACTCCTATCACCTGCTTGAACAGTCTTGAGAAATAGCCCTGGTCCTCAAAGCCTACCTGCATGGCCACATCGGCAATGGATATGTCAGGCTGTCTGAGCAGCTCGGCAGCCTTGGCCAGTCTCACATACCGTATATATTCCACCGGTGTCAGCCCGGTAAACTGCTTGAACATTCTGGAGAAGTAGTCTGTGCTCAGTCCGATAAAGGCTGCTATCTCCTCCACCAAAATGCTTTCCGTATAATAATCCTCTATATACTCCAGTGCCTTATACATGTACTGAGTATACTTATACTCTCCGGCTTCATTTTCGTTTCGCTGTTCCAGGTAGGAACGGGAATACAGCACCAGAAACTCCATCAACAATCCCTTCAGGCGGATCTCCCATCCAAGATGATGATATTCGCTTTCCAGCCTCATACGCTCCAGACAGGAAACGACATCCTTCCGTGCAGCCGGCCCTAAACGTATTCGCCGCCACACCGGGGGATTTTCCGTATCCATAATCTGAGCAATACCCGGCAGGGTCTTAATCTCATCCAGTTCCGATTCCAATGCCTCCAGGTTAAAGAGGCAGTTATACAGCTTGGTATTCTTGGGATAAACATAACCATGGACGTCTCCCGGCCGGATGCCGAATATATCGCCGGGTGTCAGCAGTGCTGTGGTATCATTGAAAAAGTGAGTGGAGAACCCCCGATCAATATATACGAATTCATAGAAAGAGTGAGAATGATACATCATGCTTGTGTTGTGCTGCGCGATCATCACCGTTATAGGAATAGATCCATGTTCGAAAAAATCTCTCCCGTCCAGCAGATTTACCTGGGACACTCATATCACCTCATAAGCCCGATCAGGCCCTGTAATTGATCTTCCTGTTATTTAGCAACTGATTCTTCATCCAGGGGGATTTTACCAGTCCATCGCCTTCCCTGAGCAGGGTCTCATATAATCTGCCTCTCAGTTCTGCTACAACAGCCTGATTCTCTTCCCGATCAATTACATTATATAACTCATGAGGGTCTTTTCTCAAGTCATACAGTTCATCTATATCAGTAGTATTCCAGATATACTTCCAGTCATTATTCCTTATCATGCGCTGGGTGTACAAACCGAATTGCTGTCCATTGTATGTGGAAACCGCTTCTGTACGCCAGTCTTCTGCCTGTCCTCCCCGAAGCAGAGGCAAGAGGGAACGGCCGGAGAAAAATTCCGGTACTTTCTTTCCCAGCATATCCAGCAGGGTAGGCGGAAGATCCAGGAAGTGACATACAAACTCATGCCTTACCTGAGAAGGAGGTATTACTTCAGGCCAGCGAATCACCAAAGGCACCCTGACCACATCGTCGTACATGATATAATGCTTGTCAATCATCCTGTGGCTGCCGCACATATCCCCATGGTCGGTGGTATAAATTACAATTGTGTTTTCTGCCTGTCCCGTTTCCTCCAGTGCTTTAAGCACCGAGCCTATGGCATGATCAATTTCTGATATAGTGGCGTAATAGAGTGCAACTGTTTCCTGCCAGTCGTCCCATGTATAGTCCTCTATATCCCAGCTGTAAAGCTGCTGCATCTGAATATAGGGCTTGTTGTGAAATGTTTCTTTAAAACTGGGCCAGGGTGGAATGTCCTTTCCCTGATACATGCTGGCAAACTCGGCGGACGGCCGGCAGGGCAGATGAGGCCCGGGAAAATCCAGGCGGATATGCCAGGGTTCCTCCCCTGTCGAATACTGTTTCAGCTGCTTTACTGCCTCTTCCGCCAGCCAATGGGAAACATTATCCTGATAGGGCACAGGATCCACTTCTCCCATCCAGCTCTTCTTATATTCCGCGTCAGGATACTTCTCTTTTCTGAAATGCGAATAATCCTGCAGGCTTACATAGTTATTAAATCCATACCGGCAGGGCCCGTGCTCAGGATGACCGCTCCATTTCCCGATGAAAGTACTTCGATAGCCTGATTCGCCCATGTCCCTGACCCAGGTATACTCATCGGGGGATAAGGCAGGAACATCCAGAGATATGCCATAGTTCCACAATGCCCCGAAGGTTTCCGGCCGCCTGCCGTTCAATAAAGCCTGCCTGGCCGGAGCACAGATGGGAATAGGAGTATAGGCATTGGTAAACCATACTCCTTCCTCTGCAAGCCGATCAATATTGGGTGTTTGAACGGGATACTGCTTTGAGTATCCGATACAGTCATAGCGTTGCTGATCTGCTACAATTAGTAAAATATTCGGCTTCATATAAAATCCACTTCCGTTATCATTGCTGTACTGCGGAATTACAGAGAGTCCACCTCTACTACCCTTCCTGTATCCAGAGATACAATGGCAGCCTGTATCACTCTCTGGGCAGCCAGGCCGTCAGCGCCTGAACCATCTATCTGCTCAGGCGGCGTGCCGTCTGCCACCTGTCTTACAAAGCTGCGGATGCGGCTGCGGAAGGTGTCGTCGAACCCGCGGTAGCCGCCGAATACCGGATTGGTAAATACCCGTTTTTCCAGATTTCCTGCAGGATACAGGGTGGCTTCCCTCCACATGTCCTCTATAACCAAACGTCCCTTGGTTCCTGCCACTTCACAGCGTTCCATGGGATGCCCCCGTTCGATGTCATAGCTGCTGGTCAGATGGCCTACTATCCCGTTCTTGAACTTCATGTTTATAGAAGCCGTAGACCAGATGTTGCGGCCGGGGGCCTTCATGGCAAAGCAATGCACCTTTTCTATATCGCCGCAAAAATGCCTCATAATATCCACGCTGTGGGGATTAAGTGCCTTAAGGTGATAATATGGGGACTCCAGTTCCTGAAACTTCCCTATCCAAAGGGCCATGTTTACAAAGAGCAGATCTCCGATACGGCCGTCCAGCTGCCACTGCTTTGCCTGTCTGGCTGCAGGAGTAAATCTGTGGTTCATGTTTGTGCCCAGACACAGACCCTGTTCCCGGGCAAGAGCCACCATTTCTGCGGCCTCACCTATATCATTGCTGAGAGGCTTTTCGCAAAGTACATGACATCCTGCAGCAAGTGCCTCCATTGTAGGTTTGTAGTGATCGCTGCCGTACTCGTATCCCCCGGTTGTTACGCTGCAAAGGTCCGGCTTTACTTCATCCAGCATCTGCTGTGCATCCAGGAACCAGGGGACGCCTAAGCGTTCCCCTGCCCTCCTGGCACGTTCCTCAATGATATCGCATACCCCTGCCAGCTCAACCATTTCATCCTCTTTGTAAATATCGGCATGAAGATTGCCAATATGACCCATTCCAATTACACAAACCTTCATTCTTATTCTTCCCCCTCGTCGTTCTCCCCGGCCTGCAGCTTTTGCGCTGCCTTTGGTGAACCAATGTGCATGGTGTCATATGCTTCCTGTGAGCTCTTGAAGGGACCTGTTCCCTTGCCATGCCAGTTGAGATTGGTATACATGGGGTTTTCCCTGCCTGTTTCCCTGGTCCGTTTTGCTATATGGGCCTCCATCCTGGCGGTCAGCATTGCCACCACTTCAGGCTCCTGCTCAGCTACATTATTATTCTCATCCGGATCTTTTATCAGGTTGTAAAGCTCTACCTCCGGTTTGAAGTGGAAATCAGGCTCCAGGGCACGGATCAGCTTCCATTCAGGAGTTCTCCAGCCATGTTTCCTCATCCAGGTGCACTCCGTAATGTAGAACTCCGGCTCCCTTTCCCTCCATTCACCTTTCATAAGGGGAACCAGGCTGTTTCCGTCAAATTCACCTTCATATTCAATGCCCATGATTTCCAGGACGGTAGGCATTATGTCCTTGTGCTGGCAGTAGTCAGCATGTCTCTGACCTGCCGGAACCTTGCCCGGATAGCGGAAAATGAGGGGGACGGTCAGTGTGCAGTCATACAGACCGTGGTGATCATACCAGCATTCATGATCGTGAAGGGTTTCTCCATGGTCAGAGGTGATGACAATCAGGGTTTCCTCTTCAATACCCATCTCTTCCACTACGGCAAAGATATTCTGGATGCAGGCGTCCATATAGGCTACAGCACCGTCATACTGGGCAATGATATAATCTTTGTCGGTCACACCCGGAGGGAACCACTCTCTGAAATAGTCTACAAAGGGCTTGAAGTTGTATACCGGTTCCAATGATTTGTTTTCAGGATCAAATTCGTTTCCGGCATAGAAAATTCTCTCAAAAGGACCGGGCGGCAAGTATGGAGAATGGGGATCCATATGGCGCAGGAAGAGGAAGAAGGGCTCTTTCTGCTCTGCCAGCCGCTTAAGTTCGGGAATGGCTACCTCGTTCAGGTTTTCGGCTTTGGGGCTTCTTCCCTCTTCATAGGAACCCCAGCCGGCGTAGTCGATGTACTTATCGAAGCCCCGGGAGGCGGGATTACCTGTAAAGCCGATGCAGGTTGTATTGTAACCATTGGCCTTCAGTACCTCTGCAAGGGTGGGAAGATCTCTTCTCATTTCACCCTCATGACGCAGGGCCACCACATCAGTACCGAAGCAATCCATACCCGTCAGCATGGATGCATAACCGGGTGTAGTGGGGATGCTGGGGCTGAATGTGTTTTTAAACACTACCCCTCCCTGGGCAAATTTATCCATATGAGGTGTGGTAAGCCTGTGATATCCATACAAGCTCATATGATCAGACCGAAGACTGTCTATTCCGAAAAACAAGAGATTAGGTTTCTTACTCATCAAATTCTTCTCCCTTCATGCTTTTTGTATAATGCCACTCCGGTTTCGGAGCATTCTGCATGCCGTATTGAGTAAAGGTAATCGATAAAGCAGGGTTTTATCTGGCACCAAGCTTCTTCAGGCAGGCATTCAGATAGCCGTAGCTTTCAGCAGCAATTATGCAAACCTCGGGCAGGGACAGTTCTCCTGCTCCAATGACCTCTAAGTTTACAGGGCCGGAATATCCTCCGTCCACCATGGCCTTGCAATAAGCAAACAGGTCAATGTTGCCCCGGCCGCAAGCCTGATTGGGAGGTGTTCCCGGGCTGCCCACCCTTTCAATGCAGTCTCTTATATGAATATGCTTTACTCTCTCCAATACCTGGGGAAGGGCTTTCTCCGGATCCTCACCCGAACGGTAAATATGACTGGGATCCATGTCTATGCCAAAACCCGGCGATTTTATTTCATTCATAGCCCGCAGGGTGGTTGGAGTATTGTAAATGGAAGCTCCGACATGGGCTTTTACGCAGAGAGTTACACCATAGGAATGAGCCAAATCAGACATCCTGGCCAGGTGAGCTATGGTCTGCTGCAAGTCTTCCTCAACTCCGGTTTTCCCTCCCGGTCCCACATTGACAACCGGTATTCCTATCTCCGCTCCGGCCTCAAAGGCTTTCTTCAGCCGATCCTCATCCAGGGAGGCAACCTCCATAGCCAGAAATTCCAATCCATGATCCGATACCACCTGTTTCAGTTCAGAGGCCTGTTCCTGCCACCGATCCAGTTCCAGATGCTCGCACATTCCCTTTATTGCCGAAATCTCCACTCCATCATATCCGGCAAGGGCAATGTGCTTTACTGCTGTCGCAAAATCGTACCCTGAAAAAAGAACCGAGTTAACCCCAAGCTTAATCAATGAAATCCCTCCTAAGTTAATATGGTTGTGTTATTTTTCATATTGCAGTTTTGCAATGAATTCAATACAATGTTTATGGCCCTTATCTAATTTCTGCTATTCTTTAATAGCTCCCAGCATGACACCTTTCACAAAGTACTTCTGTACGAAAGGATAGATGCATATAATAGGAAGGGCTGCCACCACTATGCTGGCATATTTCAGCTGAATGGCATAAGCCACCCGCTCAAAGGCATCCTCCATTCCCTGGAGAAAATCCGGTGAATTCATGAGAAGTATCTTCCTGAGGAAAAGCTGCAGGGGATGAAGGGTGGAATCACTTAAATACAGCATGGCATTGAACCAGGCATTCCAGTGTCCTACCGCATAAAAGATTGTTAACACCGCTACAATCGGCGCAGACAGGGGCAGGACAATTTTCAGAAAGATACCAATGTCGGTAGCCCCGTCCAGCCTGGCCGATTCGGGCAGGCTGTCTGGCAGGGAGGTCTGAAAATAGGTTCTAGCTATAATAAGGTTCCATGCACTGATGGCGCCGGGTATTACCATAGCCCATCTGCTGTTGTACATTCCCAGACTGTTAACAAGAAGAAATGTCGGTATTAGCCCTCCGTTGAAAAACATGGTTATGGCAATATAAATCATGATGCCGTTTCGGGCAAAAAACTCTTTTCTGGAAAGGGCGTAGGCACCCATCAGAGTAAAGGCAACATTGATTGTGGTGCCCACCAGAGTATACCAGATGGTATTCCCATATGATGTCCATATTTCCCTGTTCTCAAACACCATATTATAGGAACCCAGGGAGAAACCCCTGGGCAGCAGCCAGACCTCCTGAGCCAGAACTGCACCGGGCTCGCTGATGGACATGCTGATAATGTAGACAAATGGGTACAGGGTGATAACAGCTGTCAGTATCATAAACAACTCCAAAGCCATATCCCCTATACTTATTTTAGATCTGCTAACTGCTCTTCCATCTGTCATGTTTCTTTTCCTCTACCACAGGCCTATTTGTGTCAGGTGCCTGCTTATTTTGTTAACGCTTATCAAAAGTGCAAAATTTATAACTGAATTAAAAAGACCCACTGCCGCACCGAAGCTGTACTGAGCGCCGAGTATTCCCCTTCTGTATACATAGCTGGAAATCACATCGGCTACATCATAGGTGGCGGGGCTGTACATGAGAATTATTTTCTCAAAGCCCACATTCATCAGATTGCCCAGGGCAAGTATCAGCAGCATCACAGCCGTGGGCATCAGTCCCGGTATCGTAATATGCCTGATTTCCTGCAGGCGGCTGCATCCGTCAATTCTGGCAGCTTCGTAAAGATGGGGATCTATGCTTGTCAGGGCTGCCATATATATGATGGAATTCCAGCCAAAACTCTGCCATATGCCGGACCCTATATAAAGGGGCCTGAACCAGGCTGAGTCACCCATAAAGTCTATGGGCTCCTTCCCCATTCTTACAAGGATCTGGTTTACGATTCCGTCAGTAGGAGATAAGAAGTTGGAAAGTATGCCTACCATTACTACCAGTGAAATGAAATGGGGCAGATAGCTGACAGTCTGCACAACCCTCTTCAGGGTTTTTCGCCGCATCTCATTGAGCATCAGGGCAAAGACAATGGGAACGGGAAAACTGAAAATAAGACTCAGTCCGCTCAATATGACGGTGTTGGAAATCAGCCTTCTGAAAAAAACAGAGCGGAAAAATTCCTGAAACCACCTGAAGCCCACCCATTGGCTGCTCAAAATAGTCTGCCCCGGTGAAAAATCCATAAAGGCAATTATTGCCCCGTACATCGGTACATAGTGGAATATAAAATAGTACAGGAGAACAGGGGAAACCAGCAGCAAGAGATATTTATCCTTGCGCACATTTTTCATTAACCTTTTCCAGGAATGCTCCAGGCTTCTGTTGTTCATGGTAGGTTTCGCTCCTGTCTTCTGACAGCATGGGCTACTTCATATATCTGTCATATTGTGCCTGCTTTATCGCAACAGCCTCTTCTATGCCCATGCCCCTGATGGACTCTGCATAATGTTCAAAATTTTCCAAGGGTTCCTGACCCCGGATAAAGCGGATAATCATTTCATCCTTATAGGTATTGATGTCTGCCATTATCCCGGCATAGATGTCGGTTTCCTCTTTTGTTGCCAGTACCCTCGGGAAAGAAGGTACATAGTGCTGGGTTGCCTTCCTGGACTGAGCCACTTCCCCCTCATACTGGAGGAATCTCTGCTCAATCATTTCCTTCATCAGAATGCGGGGAAAACTGCCGTTTACACCCAGGGAGGCCTGGGCAATACCGGAACCTAGTTCGCTTTTCAGGATGAAATCGGTAAATTGAGGCTCGCCATCCACCATTTCATAACTGAGACCTTCCAGGCCAAAGTTGCCCATAAGGATCTGGCCGTCTCTGCTGGCAAACATATAATCCAGCCATTTGATCACTGTCTCGGGATCCTTGCAATCCCTGGTAATACCGTAATGAATGTTTTCAGTAGGCTGTTCCCGTTCCATCATCCTGTCACCATAGGGTCCCTCAGGGGGAACAATTCCTTCCCATCTGGCATGAGGATAATCATTTGCCATTCTTTCATTCCATTGCGGAAACTGCATGGTCATGTCACTAACTGCTGCCCCGGCTGTATCACCGATGGCCTTTGCAGTGTATTTATCCCTGTTCTGGGAACCCATATCCGGATCCAGCAGCCCTGCCTCATACCATTTGTTCATCTCCTGGAGCCAGTCCTTCATCCTGGGCTCAATCCATTCGTATACTATCTTTCCGTCTTCATCCGGGTACCAGCCGTCGCTTAATGCCAGGTGCAGTCCGTATGACCATGCCAATTTATAAAGACCATTAACATTGATGGCGATAACAGGTATCTCATCTTTTTTTCCGTTGCCGTTTGGATCCCCTTCCTTGAAGGCCATCAGTACATCAAACCATTGGTCTATGGTATCCGGTTCCTCAAGATTCAGGGTTTCCAGCCAGTCCTTTCGCATGCCCAGACCGTTAAGGTTGACCATGCTTCTGGCATCCACCACCGCAGACAAGGTGTATATTGCCCCGTCAGGTGCTGTCATGGCCTTCATCACTTCCGGCCTTTCCCTGAAAAGATTCAGGATACTGGGTGCATAGCTGCCTATCAGGTCATCCAAGGGGATGATCAGGCCGCCCTTTGCATATCTTATAGGGTCATCCGGCAGGCGGATAAGGTCCGGAAGGTCCTTTGCAGCAGCCAGGCGGGTCTGCATGGTGGTATTATATTGATCTGCAGGGGTCACCTCAAACTTTACGCTGATCCCTGTTCTTTTTTCCAGCTCCTGAAAGGCGGGCAGATTCCGGGTATAGCTGTTGGAAATATCCGGATTGTCCGCTGTGGCAAAGACCAGGGTAAAGGGTTCTGTAACCAGGGGCAGTTCATACTGCTCTGCTTCTCTGTCCAGTAACGGCGTGCCCGAGGACCCGCCCTGAGACCCCTTGTCCCTGCTGCCTTCCCCGCCTGAACTGCATCCTGCCAGAACACCGGACAGGACAACTATAAAGGCTGTCAGGAGCCATAAAATTCTGTTTATCTTTTGTCTTCTCATGGTTAATCCCTTCTTTTCCCAGCCGCTGCAAGTACCAGAACTCTTAAATTACAGTTCTACGATTTTTCCTGTCTGGAAGGATTCAATAGCAGCTTCTATAATATTCTGTGCTTTCAAGGCATCTCTGCCTGATCCGTTGATCTGGTCATATGGAACTCCTGCATCCAATTGATCAATCCAGTCGCTGATGCGGCTCTTGAATGTTTCACCAAATGAGCGCATTCCGCCCAGGTAGCTGTAGCTCTCAGTGGAAATGCTGTTTCTGGGGTAGAATGTCAGGTGCTCACAGGCATCCAGGAGTACAAAACGGCCTTTTGAGCCTACCACTTCACATGTCTCCAGCCCATAGCTGCCTCCTGCATCATAGCTTCCTACCAGATGTCCAATCATGCCGTTTTCAAAATGAAGCAGAACCTGGGCATTGGACCAAATCTGCCGGCCTTCCCCTTTCATCATGAAGGCTGCTACCTTTTTCACGTCTCCGGCAAAATAACGAATGACGTCAAAGGAATGGGGATGGAGGGCTCTCATATGAAACCAGGGAGAGGTTTCATTGGGGTTATTGATCCACATTTTCATGTTGATCATATGAAGCTGTCCAAGTTTTCCTTCAGTTATCCATTCCTTGGCGCGTACAGCAGCAGGAGTAAAACGATGGTTCAGGTTTATTGCATAGGGAATCTTCTTTTTCTCTGCCAATTCCACCATCTGTCTGCCTTCATCCACGTTGTTTGAAATGGGTTTTTCACCCAGAACCGGAATTCCCGCTTCCAGCAGTTCCATTGTGGGAACAAAGTGATCGCCGCCGTTTTCTGCACCTGCTGTTGCCATGCTGCAGGCATCCAGATGAATTCCGCTGGCCAGCATTTCCTTTACACTGTAGAAAGCCTTTGCTCCAAATTTTTCAGCTGCTGCATCAGCTCTTTCCTTAATGATATCGCATACTGCAACCAGCTCTGTTTTGGGGTTGTTCTTGTAAATATCGGCATGAATATTACCGATGTTACCTACCCCGACTACTCCAACCTTTAATGCCAATTTGTTCAGCCCCCTGTCATTTTCAGAATATTCTTGTCTTCATTATATATTGCCGGCAAGAACACCGTTAGGATGATAACGGCACCTTTTTATAAATTTCCGCTATGATTTAAAGTTGAGTCCGGAAAAATACTATCGCTCTGCAGAAAACTCATGTTTTTTCGTGCTGTGCAACTATGCGAGGAAAATGCTGACACTAAAACAGGATGATACGGTACCTAAACAAAAATAAGCCCTGTGTTATCAGGGCTGCCGTTTATTATATATAATTATTATGTGCAGTCATCATTCTTTGATCATCCGGTTTTCTGCCTATAAAGGCTTAGTAATGACACTGTAAGCAAAAATACGAAATACAATGGAAAAGCCACCATTAAAATTGCAACAAAATCTCTTAGTGCAGTATAGGATGAAGTGGGAAAACCTCGTACGCACAGATGGCCTATTATATACGAGACGGGTATAAACAGAATTCTTATCAGCCGCTTTTTCATTCTGGACTCCTTTCGGAACAACAGAAGCAGCAATGCAGTTAATGCAGTGAATACGATTGCTGTCAGGAGATAATAAGCCAATACCAGTCTGGGCAGTGATTTCATACCGCCTCCCGGATAAAGATCTTTGCCGTATATCAGTATGTCATGACTCTCATCTGCTGAATAATAGTATACTGACACTACATTCTCCCCATTAGGATTCAAGATGGTTCTTTGCGCCCTTCGTTTGCCAATATTCCTGGTCCAATAGCTGTTCCATGTTGTTATACTGTACTCATATCCGGACTGATCTTCCACTAAAATACGGGACAAATCATAATCGGATACCTCTTCGCCAAACTCAGCCAAAACCGTCCCATCGCTTCTCTCTGTTATCTTCACCACATCCATTGAGTAAGGAATATTTTCCGGCATAGTCAGATTGGCCATTATGATTACAACAAAGGTCAGGGTCAACAGTATAGTTAAGGCAATGGTCTGAATTTTCTTCTTCAAAAGTTTATTTCTTAGACTTCTTAAGGGCCCGGCATCGGTATCAGCAGGTATGCTGTATGCTGGCTGCAGCTTCATTTTGTTAAGCTCCTTCCTGCAGTCTTCACATGATTCAATATGCTCATCCACAATTGTTCTTGTATCTTTGCTGGCCATTTTTTCTACATACAGAGGCAGTAAATCTCTGATAACATCACAGGATACATTCATCCGTCATCCTCCATTCTCTCTTGCATTTTCTTTTTCGCCCGGTGAAAAGTGACACAGGCCCAGTTCTCGGTTTTTCCAAACAGCGAGGCAATCTGTCTGAAGCTGAGTTCACCAAAAACACGCAGGGTAAAGACTTCCTTGTAAGGTTCATCCAAGCTGTGTAGAATCCGGTGAGCTTTCATGGAATCCATAGCAGAGATAACAGACTGCTCCAGATTAAACTGATCTTCCAGCTGAGGGGGAATCTCCTGAACAGGATGCCTGCCTTTTTTTCTTAAATAGGAAAAATACGTGTTCCTGGCAATCTGGCACAGCCAAACCCGGATATCACAATTTCCTTTGAAGCTGTCAATACTTTTCAAGGCCTTCAAAAATGTCTCGGAAGTGATATCCTGGGCTGTTAGTTCGTCACCGGAAATACTCATTGTGTATAGAAAGACATCCCTAAAGTACATCCGATAGACTTGCTCAAACTCTGTCAACTTTTCACCCCCTCATCTATAAGACGCTGAAAAACCAATTATCTTACAGAATTTTTTATGTTATTTCTATAAATTTTGGAATCCTTCCCTCATAATCATTTATGATCTCTGAATATCTCATTTATTATTAAGGCTTTATTTTACTTAATGGAAGCTCTATATTCCATTATATACGATTTAGCAGTACTGCAACTTCAATAATTTTATGCAGCTGAATATATTATCACTATGAGTCGATTCAGCTTTCATAGGAAATACTATTGTTAAATGAATGAACCAACAGGAGGTTACTACTCAATGGATGAGCCCAATGTAAAAACATTGAATGAGCTGCTGCGGGGTGAACATATGGCTATACAGGCCTACGAAAGTATCATGCCTGCTCTGACGGAAAACACGCGCAAACAATTAAAAGACATGCTGCAGGATCACAAGAACCATGCCGCTGAGCTGGCTGATCGAATCTCCTCATTAGGTGGTATCCCGGAGGAATCCACCGGTATGGCAGGGATGATGTCCCGGACTAAGCTGAAGGTGGAAAGCAAGGTGCGGGATGAAAAGAGCATGCTGAAAAAGCTTTATGATGGAGAAGATCAGGGCATTGCTGCAGTGGAAAAGATTATTAAGGGAGACCTGGATTCCGCCAGCCGCGAAATGGTGGATAAGATACTTCGCACAGATCATGATCATCTTAAGAAACTGGAAAAGATGATTCATTAATCGAATCAAGCCATGAAATAACAAGTAAAGCATAAAGGAACAAAAAATAATTAAAGCAAAGCCCTAAGGATGAACTGATATTCATTCCCAGGGCTTTTTTCTCTTACTTCAAATAATTGGCTTTAGATGTTTGCATCAATTTATATATTTGTTACAATATATATAATACATACCTTAAGGACACATATCTGCAAAGAAATGAAGAACAGTTTATAAAAGCTGATTATGAATTAAAAGGAGAAAAAGGATGTATAAGGAAAAGCTTAAAAAGATTATTCAAAGTTATAATAATACCATCAGCAGAAGGAACAGAAAAACTGATTTTTATAACGGACTTTTTGACAGATGGGAAAATCCTGTTCTGACAAGAGACCATATCCCATATTTCTGGAAATACAATCTTAACAAAGAGGAAAATCCCAATCTCATTGAAACATTGGGAGTAAATGCAGTATTTAATGCCGGTGCCATTCTTTTGGACGAAAAGTATTACCTGGTAGCCAGGGTGGAAGGTAATGATCGGAAATCATTCTTTGCAGTGGCAGAAAGCGACAACGGCGTGGATGGTTTTAAGTTCTGGGATTATCCTGTTCTTCTTCCGGATACGGAAAAGGATGAGGTAAACGTCTATGACATGCGGCTGACAAAACACGAGGACGGATGGATTTATGGTGTATTCTGCTCTGAAAGCAAGGATACATCCGTCAGCGACTTGTCTGCTGCCAAGGCTGCAGCAGGTATCGTTAGAACAAAAGATCTGAAAGAGTGGGAAAGACTGCCTAATTTAAAAACAAAATCCCCGCAGCAAAGAAATGTTGTACTGCATCCTGAATTTGTAAATGGAAAGTATGCATTTTATACCAGGCCGCAGGATGGTTTTATTGAAACCGGCTCCGGAGGCGGAATTGGATTTGCTCTGTGTGATGACATTGAAAATCCTGAAATCGGCCATGAGAGAATAATCAACCATAGAAAATATCATACGATTACTGAAGCAAAAAACGGAGCAGGAGCTGTACCCATAAAAACTGAAAAAGGCTGGATACATATTGCTCATGGCGTCAGAAACACTGCCGCCGGCTTGCGATACGTGTTATATGCATTCGCAACAGACCTTGCAGATCCAGGGAAGCAAATAGCCGAACCTTCCGGATTGCTTCTTGGTCCTCTTGGTGGTGAACGCGTGGGGGATGTTTCCAATGTTGTATTCTGCAATGGAGCTGTAGTTAATGAAAATAACGAAGTGTTTATTTATTATGCCTCAAGTGATACCAGGCTGCATGTAGCAACCACTACATTAGAGAAATTAGTACATTACGTGTTCAACACGCCCGGTGATCTTCTGCGTTCAGCAGACTGTGTGAAGCAAAGATGCCAACTTATTGCCAAAAACCTTGAGTATATGAATAAAATGGATTTATAGGCCAGAGACACATAATATCCTGGGTATTGCTTTACCGGATATATTCCAGAGTAATAACTTGAGAACAGGGGGAATCAAATGTCTGTTATAAGGATTAGCAGCCTGACAAAACGTTTTGGCCAGATAACCGCGCTGGACGGAATTGATCTTACGGTAAACCGAGGTGAAATTTATGGATTCATCGGTCCCAATGGGGCAGGCAAAACTACCACAATCCGTATATTGCTGGGTATTTTGAAAGCTGCAGAGGGCGAGGCGAAAGTATTTGGAATGGATGCATGGAAAGACGCCGTTGAAATTCATAAAAATGTTGCCTATGTCCCCGGGGAAGTAAATCTCTGGCCCAATCTGACCGGCGGCGAAGTAATTGATCTGTTCGTAAAGCTGCGCAGATCAAATAACAAGAGCCGGCGGGAGGAACTGATTGAAAGGTTTGATTTGGATCCCTCCAAAAAATGCAGAACCTATTCAAAGGGCAACCGGCAGAAGGTTGCACTGATTGCGGCCTTTGCATCCGATGCTGATTTGTACATATTGGATGAACCTACTTCAGGACTGGACCCCTTGATGGAAAGTGTATTCCAGGAATGCATTGCCGAGGCCAGGAATGAAGGAAAAAGCGTTTTGCTTTCCAGTCATATTTTATCAGAAGTAGAAAAGCTGTGTGACAAGATCAGTATTATACGCGCGGGCAGAATAATTGAATCAGGCAGCCTGGACGAGCTGCGCCACCTGACCAGAACCAGTTTGTTTATTGAAACCAAAAATCCAATTGCCTCCCTGCATGAGCTGAAAGGTGTTCATGACATTGAAACAAGAGACAAGGCAGTCTATTTTCAACTGGATACGGAAGAGCTTGACAATATAATGAAATATGTCAGCCAATTTGGTATTGTAAAACTGGAAAGTGCTCCCCCCACTTTGGAAGACTTATTTATGAGACACTACAAGGGCGACGGGGGTGAGTCTTAATGTCCAGGCATTACGCAAATACAGGCATATTATCGCTCTTCATATTACGTAAGGATCGTATAAGAATACCTGTATGGGTTGTTTCCATCGTTGGGTTTACGATTTTTTTTGCTGCAATGCTTCCGGACTTATATACAACTGGTGCAGACAGACAGATAATGGCGGAAACCATGAAAAACCCGGCTGTTACCGTTATGCTGGGTCCCGGGTATGGCCTGGACAATTATACCGACGGAGCTATGATGGCTCATTTTATGCTGCTTTTTACTGCTGTTGCCACAGGAATCATGAGTATATTATTAACAATCAGGCATACCAGGGAAGATGAAGAAGCAGGGCGGATTGAAATGATCCGATCTCTTCCTTCCGGGTCCCTGTCCCCGCTTGCTGCCACAATTCTGATAGTTACATTAACGAATATTGTCCTCTCTCTGTCAGCAGGCTTCGGCCTCTATGCCTTAGGTTATGACAGTATGGATTTCAATGGCTGTCTGCTGTATGGAGCCTCATTGGGAGCTGCCGGCATATTCTTTGTAGCACTGACGGGATTCTTTGCACAGCTTACATCCAACACACGAACTGCAATGGGATACTCTTTTGGTTTTCTGATTCTTGCTTATATTGTCAGAGGAATAGGCGATGTTGAAAATGAGATATTATCACTTCTGTCACCCCTTGGCTTGATTCTTAGAACCGAGGCTTTTGTAAACAACTATTGGTGGCCTGTGTTGCTGACTATAGGTATATCTGCTGCTATATTCGGATTGTCATTATACCTGAATTCCATCAGAGATACAGGAGCGGGGTTTATACCGGCCAGACCCGGCAGGAAAACAGCTTCCGGATTGCTGGCCTCTCCCCTGGGGCTCGCTCTAAGATTGCAGCGAGCTGCCATTATTGCATGGACAATCGGGATGCTTGTATTAGGTGTTTCTTACGGTTCTGTTATGGGAGATTTGGAAGGCTTTTTAGAAAGCAGCGAACTCATTAGGCAGATGATTCCAGAATCAGAAGGGTTTAATCTGACACAGCGATTCGTATCCATGCTTATGACCATACTGAGTATATTGGGTACAATCCCTGTTCTGATGTTTATCCTGAAGCACAGGTCAGAAGAAAAAGGAAGGAGAACCGAGCATCTTCTTTCAAGGGCAGTATCAAGATACAGTATACTCGGAAGTTACACCTCTATTGCAGTGGCAGCAGCCCCTGTTATACAGCTTATGTCCATTGTCGGTTTGTGGTCTGCCGGCCTGTTTGTAATGGATGATCCAGTTTCATTTCAGACGCTTTTAAAAGCCGGATTTGCTCATCTTCCCGCTGTTTGGATTATGGTTGGATTGGCTGTGCTGTTTATCGGATTCAGGCCTGATATGACCGGCTTAATCTGGCTGTACCTGGGCTATTCGTTTTTTGTTGTATATATGGGAGAGATGCTGAAACTTCCGGATTGGATGGCCAGCCTGACACCGTTTGGTCATGTTCCGAAAATACCCGTGGAAGAGGTGAATGTTTTAAAATTGGCGGTACTCACTTTAACAGCTTCAGCATTAACTGCGGCAGGATTTGCAGGGTACAAGAGGCGGGACGTACAGGGATAGGGTGCCCTGCTCTGCTTATAGCCATGATTTACTGCTAAATATGCTTTAGAACATAGTCAAAAAGCAGCGGCTGTATAGCCGGGTAGGTCAGATTATCCGGCAGCCGGTCAAACAGGGCTGTTTCAGCTATTTCAAAATCAGGCAGTTCTCCCATCCTATGAATCTCAGCATAAAACAGGTATCCGCCTGCCGTGATTTCATCCACGGTTGCGGTATAGATGGTCATAAAGGACAGTGAAAATTCCACAGCGCCTGTTTCCTCATAAAGTTCTCTCCCGGCGGCAGAAAAGATATCCTCGCCAGGTTCTATGTGTCCCGCAGGCAGCTCGAATGTGCTGCGTTCCCTGTGTCTTACAAATATCCATTTACCCTTGTACCTGGAAGCTATGATCACGAAGGGCATATCAGTGTTTTCAGGTACCTGGTCATGAAACTCTACTTTTACCATGTCAACTCCTGCAATATGCGCCATTCAACCGCTGACAATTCCAATGTTTATCGGCGCTCAATCTGAATATCCGCTACCTCTGCATCTGTATTTTCTTCAACAAAGCGGCATATTTTCTCACCAATGCTGTCCGCAAGACCATTGCTTCCTGCCAGAAAGGCAATGGAAAGAACAATCGTCTGATGAATATCCAATGCATCGCTTTCAACAACGGAAACATTGAACTTGTTTCTGAGCTTATTGCATAGCCCCTTTGTAATTGCCCTTTTTTCCTTCAGGCTGTGAACCCATGGAGCATGCAGCCTGATCTTAATAACATATACCGTCAATTGCTGTACCTCCCTTCGTAATGTGAGAACAGCTTTGATACTCTTTCCGCGTCTGTCTCTTATTTTTATCCTTTGACAAGAGTATATATCACTGTCGGCCGCGTATCAATCACCAGTTTGGAAACAGATAGAATATGGCATGGCAAATATTAGAGGTATCCAAACTCCTAATAATATGGGGTGTATTTCTCTGAATACACCCCATTAGCAGACTCTGATCAAAACAGCGACTTTAATCATACAGGATACAGTAAAGCTTGCTTCAGTATAGTGAATAGTTTCCCTATAAGGGGCAGATGCTTGGCCTTTCCTCCAAAGCTGTTAATCAGTCCCATAATACCCAATACTAAAATACAAATATTATAGGAAGGGTATCAGAAGCATTTTTTAGTGTTAGCATTTCAGATATGCTCTTATGGCTGATTCCTCTTCTTCCTTAAGTATTCTAACAAAAACCTTAACAATCTCAGGATCAAACTGGCTGCCTGCATTCCTCTCCAGCTCTTTTATGGCTTCCTCGATGCTGATGGCATTCCTGTACACACGGTCATTGGTCATGGAATCAAAAGCATCCGCCACAGCAAGTATGCGGCAGGCAAGCGGGATTTCCTCTCCTTTAATTCCCCGGGGATAACCTTTTCCATCCCAGCGCTCATGATGTGCAAGGATTAAGTCCGAGACAACGGTAAGCTCGGGCGTGGCCTGAGCAATCCTGTAACCGATCTCCGAATGACGTTTCATCTCATCCCATTCCGCCAGGGTAAGCTTTGAAGGCTTTTGCAAAATACTTGGGTTTACGGTAACCTTACCGATATCGTGGAGAAGGGCGAGCAGGGACAGCTCATTAATATCCCGCGTGGACAGCTGAAGTTCCCTCCCTATAGCCAGGCAGTACTGCTCCATTCTCTTGGAATGTTCCTCTGTTTCAAAGCTTTTCTCGTAAAGTGTGGTAAGCAGCGTATTGATGATGGTGTTCCGATAGCTCTTTCCATCCAGAAGTTTTTGATGATACATGGCTTCCTCAGCGTCTCGCATGATTGTTTCGATGTTCTGATCCAGCGTTTCCTTGCTGGCACATCCAAGCGAAAGACTGATATACAGACCGCTGTTGTCTATGGGAATAAGGGTACTCTGAATGCTTTGCAGGATTTCCTCCGCAGTGCTCAGGCTTGTCCGGGGCATGAAAATGACAAATTCATCACCACCCCAGCGGGCAAGCAAATCGTCTTCTCTGCAGTGCTTTTTCAGCAGGTCGGCTACATTTTGCAGCATTATATCTCCGGCTTTATGTCCGAATACATCATTGGTGAGCTTCAGGCCGTTGACATCGCCCATTATTATGGATATGGGCAGATTCTCCTCCTTATCCAGGCTGCTGATTGATTCCTCTATAAAGCGCCTGTTATGCAGGCCGGTCAGCGCATCATGATAGCTGATAAATCTGATTTGCCTGTTATGCTCCCTTTCCTTGCTTACATCCCGGAACACCATGACTACGCCTATAATCTCATTATCCGCTGTTTTTATCGGGGCGGCACTGTCAGCTATGGGAATGGATTCCCCATGGCGGTTAATCAATACAGTGTGGTTGGCAAGATCAACGACCCGGCCGGTATCAAATACCTTCTGTATGGGATTCTCCACCGGTTTTCCTGTCTCCTCATTCCTCAGCTGAAATACTTCGGTAAAGTATCTGCCCTTTACCTCTTCCTCGTTCCAGCCTGTTATTTCCTGTGCCGCAGTGTTAAGACTGGTTATTCTCCCGCAGCCGTCCGTGGTAACAACACCGTCCCCGATGGAACGCAGGGTTGTAAGCAGCAATTCATTTTCCCTGAATAATTCATCCCGATAGGATTCCCG
>FZPS01000187.1_pt139 | contig 22025 bp, 27 predicted proteins | sample 1817821 | NCBI WGS metagenome assembly FZPS01 (sample SAMEA104158645, study PRJEB21678) | metagenome | place: Germany | collected 2015-04-21 | reverse complement strand
ACATTAAGGGCAATTTGTGGTTCACTCGATTTCTGTTACGTGGAATTGAAAAGGTTGAAACTGAATTTGGAATTGTGGCAATGGCCCACAACTTCCTGAAATTAGCAGGCCATGCCAAGCTAATTTTAGGAAAATTAAAAAGAGCGAACTGGAGAAATTATAGATTTCCCAATTTGCTCTTTTTTTAAGGACTTTTTGGACAGCCCCTTTTGTACAAATAAAAATTATGACACACTTGCTTCTTCATACTTTTCGGCTTGTTTAAGAACGCTCTCATATTTAGCCAATACAGCATCTTGAATTTTCGCTCGCATATTCGAATTAATTGGGTGAGCAATATCACGAAACTCCCCATCAGGCGTACGCTTCGATGGCATTGCAACAAATAGCCCATTGTTACCATCGATTACCCGAATATCATGAATAACAAACTCATCATCCAAAGTTATCGAGGAAATTGCTTTCATCCTGCTGTCACTTTTTACTGTGCGTAATCTTACATCTGTTACTTCCATTATGTTCACCACCCTTTTCTTTGCACTTGCAGTTCTAAAGTTATAGATTCAACAAGATAAGGCAAAAATCCTGCTTAATTTGATAATTTTGAAAAAAACTTTAATTTTTTCTCTCTTTTTATCGATTTAATGGAATTTTCATACAAATTATTCAAAGGTTTGGCCTACATAATCGTTATTTGATTCGAACAGCACCAGTGATTAACACTAATTAATTGAAATAATTTCCTCTTACTACTTCGATCTCTTTATTTCGATCATCTACATGTGCAATCTTCAGTAATGAAGTATAATCCGTTACAACACGCTCATCTTCTTCGTCCTCTGCTTCAGCTAATACACCTATAGCAGCAACAGTTGCATCAAATTCCTTTAATAAACTCTTCATCCCATCAATCGTCCCACCAGCTTTCATAAAGTCGTCAATAATGCAAACTGTCGAGCCCTGTTTTAAACTACGGCGAGTTAAGACCATTGACTGAATTTTCCTTGATGAGCCAGATACATAATTGATACTAACTGTAGATCCTTCAGTTATTTTTGGATCCCTACGTGCAATGACTACTGGAACATTTAAAAATGAAGCAACGGCATAAGCTAGCGGAATACCTTTTGTCGCAACAGTAACGACCACTTCAATATTTAATGAGGCAAAAGCTGTCGCAAATAAACGACCAATTTCCCTTACTGTTGTAGGTTCGCCAAGTAAATCACTCATAAATAAGTAACCACCAGGTAATATTCTTGACGGGTCATTAAGTCTTTCTGCTAATGAATCGACAAATGCCATGCTCTTTTGTTGATCATACTTAGGTATATAGCGAATCCCACCTGCTGCACCAGGAATAGATTCCAAGTATCCAATGCCTTCAAACTTAAACATATTATCTATTATCGTTAAATCTTCGCTTATTGATGATTTTGCAGCATCATATCGCTCAGAAAAAAAAGGTAAAGAAACAAGATCTAGTGGATGTTCTAATAGATAGTTCGTCATTCCGACTAAACGGTCACTTCTTTTCATTATTTCACCTCTCAAAACCGAATATTTTTTAATAAATATATCATTTTATTCGCATTTGTTCAAACTATTAATCAAGTTACATCTAATATCTCCGTAACAATTGAAAAATAAGCAAACAAAAAGAGCAGTAAATTTACTGCTCATTAGCTGGTACTGCTTTTTTCTCTTCAATGAAGTTTAATTCTACTGTCTCTGTTAAGATGTCTGCATAGCTATAAGACACACGTTCAAATGCATTCTCATCTTGATCTAAAGCAACGATGAAAACTGAAGGATATGTCTCCGCTAGAACTCCATGACGCTCTACTGTCTTTCTTCTTCCGCCATTTGCTATCAGTTTTAGGCGTTTTCCGATCTGATCATCTAAGGCACTCTTAATTTCAGCTAAAGTTTTTGCCACTATACTCCACCTCTCTAATCCAATTATAGCACAAAAAAACGTAATAGTCAATAAAATATTCAATTATAACAGGATACTATTTTGATTGTCAATACATTTTTTCATTTTGCTATAATTCAAAACTCTGGCGATTATTTGTTAGTATTATGGCTTCAGCTAGTTAAATTATTCATCAATCTGGTAAATCGCATTACAATTGTTCATTCTTCTGTCAAATATGGCATACCCGTCCGTAAAAATCCACGAGTCTCAATACCACCTAATCCCTTTTCTCCAGTTAGTGTATTTCTAAGCACATCAGACACTGTAACTTTATCCATAAATGAGGTATACGCAAGTTTAGCTGTTATATAAACCGGATCAAGTGCATGAATATTAACCCTTGAAGGTGAGCTGGCAAAATTCGCACCTGCTCGAATAATCGATTGAAAATGCGATTGACATGCGCCAGCAAAAATAACAAGCTGGTCTAGATTTGATTCAACCCGACGCGCCTCTCGAACTGCTTCAACAAAGTATTTAGAATGGCGGTAAGCTTTTAAATCCTTTCTACTACCCCGTCTTTCAGAATAAGCGTCATGACCAGTAATGACAAGTAAATCTGGCTGTATACGCTTAATTAAGCCAGCGATCTCTGCCGGCATATCTGCTTCTAAAATATGAAGGCCATGAACCTGCAAACCAATTCTTTGGTAAAGATCTATGCATTTCTTTAAATAATGCCGATCCCCATCTAAGTGGAGCACGCGAGCAGGCAGTTGAAAGTAACTTTGCTTCTGATAGCCATCAGAAGCTTCGTAGTTGCGTTTTTCTTTCATCAACTGATAATCCTGTCTAAATAGTCGAAATGAATAATCGACCTGTTCTTTCTCGGTTTCCAGATACCTTTCAATTTCTCGATCTGCTACCTTTTCTAAATCCGATAAAGGTGCATCCGCCTCTAAACGTAGATCCTCACCATGAAGAATCGCTGTCTCACCTTCAATTGATCCGATCCGAAAGATAATATCGTGCTTGTGTGACCTGCGCGTAACAAGATCACCAACAATAAAGTCCATCCCCCAACGCCTCCTTCCCATCTAACCCTAGCTTATGTTAAAGATGAATACGAGGTGCATTGCCTAAGTCAAAATAATTTAATTAGTGGATCCCTTAAACTGATTCCTAATTTCTCTATAAAAGCTAAAAAACCTCATTTAAACTATTGACAATAAATACTTAAAAATTATAATGTCTATATATTACAAAAGGAGGGATAGTATGGGTAATTTGAGAAGAATCACCTTATTGCTATTAGTTATTGTATTTGCAACAAATATATTTAATTCAATTACTGTTGAAGCTGCTATAAGTAAACCAACAAAAACATGGGATTTAACAGAAGAGGGACAATATAAATTTTCAGGTAAAGCTGCAGATAAATATTTCATTAGCTTTAAAGCACCAAGTAACTTTTCAGGATATATTAGAAAACAATGAGTTTAATCGCTACCTATTTACAAAGCATGTTTATATATAGCTTAATTGGCTTGTTTATATATGGGGTTCCTAGAATTATCCTCATTAAAAAGAAACAATTAAAAATCTATTGGCTCCGCGAAATAATACTATCTCTATTCGTAGCTTATCTGAGTGGCTTGCTTTCTCAAACAATTATGCCAGACTTCACATTTGGGGTAGATAGTCTTACTAGGGAACTGTACTTTTGGTTTAATTTTGATAATATAAATGCCAATATAAATCTTATACCGTTTAAGTCAATTACTGAATACCTTTATACGACTAACTCTGCAGTTGATGATTGGGGAGCAATATCCTCACTAAATCTATTAGCTAATTTAATGTTATTTTTACCTTTAGGTATTTTTGCACCACTTTTATGGATAAAGCTACGTTCATTTAAAAGCATTTTGTTATTAGGTATTGGCTTTGTTACAACAATTGAATTCATTCAATACTTTATTGGTCGTAGTTCTGACATTGATGATATTATCCTCAATAGCCTTAGTATCTTGATTGGGTTTAGTATCTTTAGACTATTACAGCTTGGATACGATAGGTACAATCAGAAAACGAGGTCAACGAACTTAGCAACAGACAAATCCTAATTGAGATAGGGGGAGGTGACTAACCTCCGTCCCTCTCACACCACCGTACATACGGTTCTCGTATACGGCGGTTCCAAATTATGTCGAACGCAGAATCTCATATCTTGCAGATATGCTCTTTAACCCTAGGTTAGCCCAGTAGGCTTTGCCTAGGGTTCTGTGTAGTATTGGACTTTTCGCGATACGCCAGTATGCTTTTCGAGTGTTTCCCCATTCATAAGCTTTCTGTGGAGAAATCCCTAACGATATTAGATTCCTTACTTTCGTTCTGGGTAATTTCCATTCTTTCCAGCGTATCATTCGAAGTCTTCGACTTAGCCATGATTCTAATATTGTTAGATTGCTTGGTGTATCAATTAATTGATAATAACCCAACCAACCGACTAGATAGCTATTTAGTTTATCAATACGTTGCTCCATAGATATACGTTATTTCCTTGATGTTAATTGTCTTATACGAGCTTTGAACCGCTTGATGGTTTCTTCTGCTAATCGGATTTTAGGTTGCTTCTTATTCCATGTAAAGCTAAATCCCAAAAGTTTACGTTTCCATGGGCGGTCTACTGCGCTTTTCTCACGATTTACCTTGAGGCGTAGTTTCTTTTCAATGAAAGTCGTGATCGATTCCATCACACGTTCTCCTGCTCGGCTTGACTTCACATAAATATGGAAATCATCGGCATATCGGACAAATTTATGACCACGCTTCTCTAGTTCCTTGTCTAATTCATCCAGTACGATATTTGAAAGTAGTGGACTTAACGGGCCACCCTGAGGTGTTCCTTCTGTCATTGGGCTGACGAGCCCATTTTCCATTACACCCGCTTGTAGAAACTGACGAATGAGATGCAGTAATACTTTGTCCTTAATTCTAGTCGCAAGTCTCGCCATAAGGCGATCATGATGCACTTTATCGAAGAACTTCTCTAGATCCATATCTACAACCCAGCGATATCCTTCTTCAATGTAAGCTCTTGCCTGTTTGACCGCTGTATGCGCCCTTCTATTTGGACGGAATCCATAACTGAATTCTGAAAATGTCGGGTCAAATACTAGTGTTAGTTGTTGGGCAATTACCTGTTGGATAAGACGATCTGTCACTGTAGGGATACCTAATTTTCTAACTCCGCCGTTAGGTTTTGGGATTTCGACCCGTCGCACGGGTTGCGGTTGATAGGTACCAGATAACAGTTGTTCACGTATGGTATGCCAATTCTCCATCACATACACCCTTAGGTCTGTTGTGGGCATTTGGTCAATACCATGGCTTCCCTTATTCTTTTCTACGCGTTTGATTGCTTTTAAAAGATTTGGTCGTGACAGAATCTGTTCCATCATTTGATATTCCTCCTGCGTGAATCACGGTTCTTCTTGTGCCATTCCATTCTCCACCCTCTTTAAGTCCCTGATGGGATTCACCATCTCCTCCTTAAAGTAGGTTGTTATCTTTTCTGCTTCATTGAACGGAATGAACGCCTAGATGTGATTCTTCATACTTGGTTCAGTCCTTCCCTGTCTCCTTAAGTAAACAGGTACTATGACGTCTGCTGACGCCTGTTGTTCAACAACCCTTCACGGAGTTGCTTACCATGTGTGCATGGCGTCCAACAGGTTCTCCCCAGGTAAGGGTACAGACTTTCCCTCCATGTCCCCGCCTCATTTACTCTATAATACCTTTGACAGTAAGGACTTTGTTTTGTGTTGCAAACTCATCCAGTATTACTTAGCCTTATATGAGGTTCGTGTTCCTCGGAGCGGAGGTTTGCCGCCGACTTCCTTCAGATATGACGGTCACCCGTCATATCCTTGTCTTAAGCTACAGCTACTACTGCATTCACTGTTCGGGACTTTCACCCTAGAGTCTGCACCCATGCTGGGCACACAACAAAACGAGTGATCATTTAAAATGGTCACTCGTTTTATTTGCATTTATCATGGAAGATCGCGGATTAGAATTAACAAAAAGTATTTGCCAAATTTGCGAACTCCCCAATCGATAATGTTTCAGCTCTGCGATCGCCACTTATTTCAGCTTGCTTTAATTTTTCCTCAACCATTTCTTTATCATACTTGCCTTTAAAAAAGCTCACTAAATTATTTCTTAACGTTTTTCGTCTTTGTGCAAAACTCGCCCTAACAAGACTAAAGAAAAATGGCTCATCTTCAACATGGACTGGTGGCTCTTTACGGAACGTTAAATGTAAAACAGCTGATTCAACATTAGGTTGAGGCATAAATGCTGTTTTTGGTACATTAAACGTATGTATCGCCTCTGTATAATACTGAACCGCGATTGAAAGTGAACCATAACTTTTACTATTCGGACCTGCTGCCATTCGTTCAGCTACTTCCTTTTGAATCATGACAGTAATACTTTCAAGTGGTAATCGTGACATTAACAATTGCATAATAATCGGTGTTGTAACATAGTATGGTAAATTCGCTACCAGCTTAATCGGCTGACTAGGTTTAAAGTGTTGATTAATTACTGCTTGCACATCTGCTTTTAGGACGTCTTCAAAAACTATTGAAATATTATCATAATCAGCAAGAGTCTCTGCTAAAATAGGCTCTAGACGTTGATCAATTTCAAATGCAACAACGTGATCAGCTGCTTGTGCAAGTTGTTCGGTTAATGCCCCCATGCCTGGACCAATTTCAATCACACCAACATCTTTTGTAACACCCGCAACGTTTAATATATTATTTAAAATATTGACATCAATAATAAAATTTTGTCCTAAACTTTTCTTAAATGAAAAACCAAACTTATTTAAATAAGCCTTCGTTTGGCTTGGTGTTGCAATTGCCTTTTCTTTACTCATTGTCTTCCTCCTGAAAAATAATCTCCATCTCAGCTTTTAATTGCTCAGGTGTAATATCGAACATCTGGAGCCTTTTTAGTAATTGCTTACCATTTGCGTAACCAATTCGCAACCGCTCGGTTAACTTTTCACGTCTAGCCTTAGCCTTTGTTCCACCAATTAAACCAAACTCAATTAAATCATCTCGACTAATTAATTGTTCGTCGGTTTGAACAAGTTCATATATATCAGCTAGAGCCGCTTCAAGTGATGCTTTAGTTGCATGTTCAATTCCAATCCCTTTATCAGATTTTGCTCTCGCTTCATCCTTCGTTAGAAAAGCATGCTTACATCCTGGTATAGCCTGATCAATAATATGACGAATCCGCTGTCCGGGATAGTCTGGATCAGTAAAAATAATCACACCACGCTTTTTCTTTGCATGCTGAATTTGATCGAGTACATATTGATCAATTGCAGAACCATTTGTTTCAATTGTATCAACATTAAAAAACTGTTTAAGTTTTGCTGTATCGTCTTTACCTTCAACGACGATAATTTCTTTGATTCGCATTTAAAAAACTCCTGACCGTAATAAAACTTCTCCTGTATTATAAACTTCCGATTTTAACAAACGCAAGTAATCATCACAAATAAGAAAACCCTTGTTAATCTATTCATTAACAAGGGTCGTTATATTAATCTAAAATAGTGACTTTAACTGTCTTACGTCCCCAACTTTTAGCATCTGATTTAGTTGGTACGTGAACATCAATATTATTTCCTTTAATTGATCCACCTGTATCACCGGCAATTGCTTCTCCATAGCCTTCTACATAAACGCGTGTTCCCAAAGGGATCACACTCGGGTCAACTGCAATAACTTTCATATTAGGATTGTTATTTAAGTTAATCCCTGTCGCTGTCACGCCACTACAACCACTGCAACCTGCTGTATAAGCAGTTGAAGACATGGTAAAAGTTTTTGAACCGCTCTTTGCACTTGTCGAGCTAGAGCTCCCACCACGAGAAACAACCTTTTCGATGACCTTAGTTCCAACAGCTACTACTCGTTGCTCACTTTGCTTTTTAACTTCTTCACTGACTAATTCACGAGACACTTCTTTACCATTTTCAATGATGACTTTATATTTCTTCTCAATTAAACCATCTGAACCAGATGCTATAACTTTCTCTTTACCTTTTTCAATTGATGCATCATTTCTACGAACAGTAGAAAACTCTATTTTTTCTTCAATGACATCTGTAACTTCTTCAACTCTTGTAATACTTACAGTCATGTCTTGTTCTAGCTCAGCCTCTTTCTTTGGCTCAAGACGATCAAGTTCATTTAATTCAATCGCCTCTGATTCTAATAATTCACCAACTGTATTCGCAGTTGTCCAGACAGACTCTTCTTCGGTCGCATCTTTAATTGTCACTTCAATCGCACGATTTAAAATAATATTAAGTTCTTCTACAATCGCTTGATTAGGTGATAAGTTTAAATCGTCGTGCTCATTTACAGTTACATTAATTGCATTGAAAAAGTCTTTAACTGTATCCTCAGTTGTATAATGAACTTCATCCACCGAATCAATCGTTAAGATGATTTGCTTTGCTTTTTCTAAACTTAAATTCATACCAGATTCTATTTCATCATCAAGTAAATGTGACAATTTATCATGCTCACTTACTTCAATACCCATCTCGGCTAAAAACTCGCCAACAGTATCCTCACGTGTGATGAAAGTTTCAGTTACATTATTATGCGTAAAGTTAATTTCAGCTTTTGTAATTTCTAGAAATGTAATATAACTAATAACAATGATAGCTATAACACTCACAAGTGAAATAAAAACCTTGCTTTTTAATACTGGCAATAGCTTAGATACTAGGTTCATGCTATTAAGCCTCCTTTTTGTTATGCGCCAGTATTATATAAACATTTAAAAAGGTTGTCAAATCGGGCTTTTTAAATTTGTTACAAATAAAACCCTTGATTTATCAAGGGTTCGACCACAAAAGTAGTGCTTATTTTACTGATATTAAGTAAAGGTTACAATTAAAGTATTCCGTTACATTGATGTAATATATACAAATTTTGGAATGTTTCCTTTATATTAACCTAAATAATTTATTTGCATTTTTCATCGTAACTTCAGCTACTTCTTCAACTGTCATTCCCCTTAACCGTGCAATTTCTTCTGCAACAAGTTTGACATATGCCGGTTCATTTCGTTTGCCACGATTAGGGTGTGGTGCCAAGTAAGGGCTGTCTGTTTCAATTAGCATTTTATCTAAAGGAACAACTTTCGCACTTTCTTTAACATCAATTGCATTTTTAAATGTGAGTACACCGCTAAAGGAAATATGCATCCCTAAATCTAAAAAGCGCTCTTGCCAGATAGGCGTTAAGTTGAAGCTATGCATAATCCCACCAATATCTTCAACGTGTTCTTCTTTCAAAACTTGATAAACATCTTCTGTACTGTCACGGTTGTGAATCACGATTGGAATATCTAATTGCTTGGCCACTCGAATTTGCCTTCTAAACACATCGATTTGAACTTCTTTAGGATCTTCCATCCAGTGATAGTCTAAACCCATTTCTCCCATTGCGACAACATCTTTTGTTTGAATCAGTCGGATTAATTTTTCTTCTACTTGATCTGAATAACGACCCGCTTCGGTTGGATGCCAACCAATAATCGGATAAATACACGAATACATTTCAGCTAACGCAAGTGCCTTTTCAATTGTTTCATGATCAAAGCCAACGACAGCAATCTTTGAAATACCTTGCTCGTTTGCTCGCTTGATAACTTCAGCTCCGTCCTCAGCAAATTGGTTAACATTTAAATGTGCATGCGTGTCAAATAACATGTTGACTGCCTCCTAAAATTAATCGAGATGACTTTTTAAATTATACTAGCACCGATTTTTCAAAAAAGATACTCCTACACCTTTGTAAACGTGTAGGAGCAAAATTTAATTTGTATGATATAAAGTTGCTAACATCTCAAACAATTCATTTGTTTCTTCTAAGACCTTATAATTCCCATCGCTGGTCCTTATATAATCCTCAGCAACTGTATAACGATGGCTTGACCCGTAATAATCAACATACAGATCATATTCATCAAGACTCTCACTATAACGACCGCCATTATAAATACGCAATTCACTGTTAAGCAAGTTAGCGATAGCTTCCTTATCTTCTATTTCTACTTCATTCGCTTTTGTCTTAGCTTCAATTCTGATTTTACTAATTCGTTCAAGATCTAATCCTTCCATCACAAGTGCTTCATCTTTTTCAATTCTCTCTTCAACGAACTCACTAAATGTGATAGGTAATGACGTTAAAGATATCTTAAAAAACACAATAATGAATACAGCAATAAATACGAGACCAAGTGTAACCGATAACAATACTTTGCTTTTCAATTGAAACCTCCTCATATTTATTTAAATTTTAATATCCTAATATATTTCCTAAATTGCAAAATTAAATCATTTAATTATTATTCGGGTAAATTTTGCAACTAATATTTGTTAAAAGTAGAATAAAGTATATTTTATACAAAAACATTCCTACTTAGATACTTTATACTAATATAAATGGGATTTCAATACTTTGAGTTTAGAAAATAAATTAAACCTTTATTATTTTACAAGGGAAGTTCATTATTTAATTTTAAAAAAGGGAAAGCTCTTATTTGAGCTTTTCCCTTTTCCCTCCAGCAGTGCAAAATCAAATAATATACTGCAATTTGCTTTGTTAATGAGCCCTTTGAGATTGCCAGCGTATTTTACATTTCAATTGAAATAACCAACAGTTTTATTTATTTAAAAATACGCGGAACCAAATAAATGGAAAATAAAAACCACCTACTAAGATCCTGTACGAAAAACATCAAGTATTAGGAATACATTCATAATCATTTATCTTTAATTGCATGAGCGACATGGAGTTAATAGAATGCAAATAACCTTTTTACTTGTCCTACTTGAAAGTTTATTCACGTTCACTAAAAAACGATTGTATCTATCTCTCTGATAGTCACAACCGTTTTTGTTTATAGTGATTAGTTTTCCCAACCTCACCTATATAGCATAAATTACCCTACAATTGAGCCATTTGGCATATTTTGAGGTGCGTCTATTAGCTCTAACTTCCCTGATTCATCTTCAGCCGATAAGATCATTCCTTGGCTGATTTCACCGCGCATTTTTCTTGGTTTTAAATTCGCAACAATAATAACTTTCTTACCAATCAATTGCTCAGGTTCTGGGTAGTACTCCGCAACTCCTGATAGAATTTGACGGTGCCCACCTTTATCCCCAGCATCAAGACGGAACTTAAGTAGTTTATCCGCATTCTCAACTCGAGTACAATCGATTACTTCTGCGACTTTTAATTCGACTTGATCAAACTGTTCAAATGATATTTCAGCTTCTTTTACAGTGGTTAATTCTGTTGTTTCAGGATCCCACTCTACATCTTCTTCATCCTCATTTGGTATTGTCATCGATTGTTGAATAATCGCTGTTTCTTCTTTAACATCTAATCGAGGGAAGATTGGCTCTCCTTTTTCAACGACTTTTGTACCTTTTGGAAGCTTACCAAACGTTAGCTGATCCCAAGCCATATCTGTTTCTAGATCAAATCCTAATTGTGTCGCAATCTTACCTGGCGTTGCTACAAAGAATGGTCGTAGTAATAAGCCAATGATGCGTAAGCTCTCTGCTAAATGTGCAAGAACATTTGATAATTCAGCTTGTTTCTGTTCGCGCGCTAATACCCATGGCGTTGTTTCATCAATATACTTATTTGTCCGTGAAATAAGTGTCCAAATATTTTGTAGCGTCACATTAAACTGAAGATTATCTAATGATGACTTATACTCAGCAATTACATTCTCAGCAGTTTCTCTTAACTCTGCATCAAATGGCGTTTGTCCTGCTGTTAAAGCTGGAATATGACCATCTAAATATTGATTAATCATCGCAACTGTTCGATTTAACAGGTTACCTAGGTCGTTTGATAGATCTGAATTTGCCCTTGTCACATAATCTTCTGGTGTAAAGATACCATCTGAACCAAACGGAATTTCTCGCATTAAGTAATATCTTAAACTATCTAGTCCATAACGATCGACTAGAAGATCAGGATAAATCACATTACCTTTTGATTTCGACATTTTCCCGTCCTTCATCAATAACCAGCCATGACCGAAGATTTGCTTTGGTAGTGGCAAATCTAATGCCATTAATAGAATTGGCCAATAAATCGTATGGAAGCGGACAATTTCCTTTCCAACCATATGAACATTCGCTGGCCAAAACTTACGGAATAATTCTGGTTGATTTTCATACCCACCTAAATCAGGATCATAGCCTAAAGCAGTAATATAGTTTGTTAGCGCATCGATCCATACATAGACAACGTGTTTTGGATCAGATGGGACTTTAACGCCCCAGTCAAATGTTGTACGTGATACTGCCAAATCCTCCAACCCTGGCTTGATGAAATTATTAATCATTTCATTCTTACGTGACTGTGGTTGGATAAAATCAGGATTTTCTTCATAGTGTGCTAGTAGTCTATCTGCATACTTACTCATGCGGAAGAAATATGATTCCTCACTTACCCACTCAACTTCATGACCACTAGGTGCTTTTCCACCAATGACTTTTCCATTATCATCACGATAGACCTCAGTTAATTGTGACTCTGTGAAAAACTCTTCATCTGATACCGAATACCAGCCTGCATACTCATCAAGGTAAATATCGCCTTGCTTGAGTAACTTTTCAAAAATTTTCGCAACAATTTCCTTATGCTCCTGATCTGTTGTGCGAATAAACTTATCATTTGTAATCTCTAATTTAGACCACAGTTCTTTAATATCCTTTGCCTGTTGGTCGACAAATTCTTGTGGCGTTTTCCCTTCACTTTCTGCTTTTTCTTGAATTTTCAACCCATGTTCATCCGTTCCTGTTAAATAAAAAACATCCTTGCCTTGAAGACGATTATATCGCGCAAGAATATCACAGGCAATTGTTGTATACGCACTACCAATGTGAAGTTTCCCACTTGGGTAGTAAATTGGTGTCGTAATGTAAAATGTTTGTTTGTCTGACATTGTTAGTCCTCCTTAACATTCTGTTTCAATGTCCATCTATATCAGTTCAGCTAGACAATCTTTTAAGTCTTTATATATTGTAACGGTTTTTAATTCCCTTTTCCATCTATAGTGGAATATTTCAACGTTATTTCAATCAGCTTTTCCCAATACCTTTCTAACTGCTTTTACAAATTTAGAATGATATACACAATTAGTAGTTGTTTACTATTAAATTTCCTTAATTATAATAAAAATGGATTTTTATTGTTGATACTTATTGAAATTACTGGTATATTCATTATAGGTGTTGTCGAAATATGCCGAATATAAATTAAAGGGGAGTTTTTAATGAAATCTACAGGTATTGTAAGAAAGGTTGACGAGTTAGGACGTGTTGTCATTCCTATCGAATTACGTCGTACTTTAGGCATTGCAGAAAAGGATGCTTTAGAGATTTATGTTGATGATGAGCGTATCATCTTACAAAAGTATAAGCCAAACATGACTTGCCAAATTACTGGTGATATCTCTGATGACAACCTTTCACTTGCAAACGGTAAGTTAATTTTAAGCCCTGAAGGCGCAAAACAACTAATCGAAGAAATCAACAAAACATTAAACAAATAGTGTTTAAAAAAGCAGAGTCTTTCGTATTTGAATTATTGATAGGTTAATTCAATCGAAAGACTCTCTTTTTATTTGTCAATCTTATGATATATTTGATAAATATCTCTTTTCTGCAAGCCTCGATCCTTTGCAACCTTTTTAATTGCTTCTTTACTCATTAATTGTTCTGATTCAATATAATGATCGACATGTTCGTTGATCGTCAACTCTTTCCACCATTCCGTATCATTAAGAATTATATCATCTGATCCTTCAACTACAAGGCAAAATTCACCTTTAATGATACCCGTTTTTGCCCATTCTAATACTTCATCAACTGAACCTCTAATATATTCTTCAAATTTCTTTGTTAATTCACGTGCTACTGCCATTCTTCTGTTACCTAAATGCTCTTTAAGCTCTTTTAATGTATCAACTAATCGGTACGGCGATTCATATAAAATAATGGTGCTTTTTTGCTTTAATAATTCGTCCCAGGCTTGTTTTCGTTCTTTATTCTTACGTGGTAAAAAACCATAAAAGTAAAATTGATCTGTAGGTAGACCTGAACCAACAAGTGCACAAAGAGCAGCATTTGCTCCTGGCAAAACGACGACATTTATATCTTCTTCTATTGCTCTTTGAATTAGCACAGTACCTGGATCTGAAATACCGGGCATACCTGCATCACTCACTATAGCAACTTGTTTTCCATTTTTCAATTCACTTACTAAATAGTCTAGCTTTGATTGATCACTATGCTCATGATAGCTTGTAAGTGGGCAGTGAACCTCATAATGTGATAGTAATTTCCTCGTGTTACGTGTATCTTCGGCTCCAATTAAGTCAACTGTTTTTAATATATTTAGCGACCTAATAGTTAGATCCTCTAAATTACCAATTGGTGTTGGCACAACATATAAAGTTCCTGATTGATTGTGATCCTGACTACTATTCTCTAATGTCAATGACGGCACCTACCCTTTGCTTGGCTATAATTTGTTGTTTCTGAAATCTTGTTAGTTTTTTTATTCTGTATTCGATTTGCATCGCTTCTTGCTTTGTACTAAATACTTGATGAAAACGGAGCTTAAGAGGTCCTCTACCACGTGTGTATTTAGCCCCTTTACCTTGCTCATGCATTTTAAGTCGTTTAGCTAAATCATTGGTATAACCAGTATATAGCGAACCATCACTACATTCTAGAATATAAACACAATGCTCAATAGACAAGTTCTTGCATCCCCTTTGTATAATTACCTTCTTCATCATATACATAAAGCGGTGGTAATAGCTTTAAATCTGGTTTCCCATCTCGAATTCCCTCAACAAGTAAAATATTCGCTTCCTTCCCGGATTTCGGATAAACAAATTGGATTCGCTTTGGTTCAAGCTTATATTGTCTCATTAAGTTAACAATATCAACTAAACGACCAGGGCGATGAACCATCGCAAATTTACCACCCGGCTTAACTAATTGACTAGATACAGCAATGACCTGCTCTAAACTCACATATACCTCATGTCTAGCTATCGTTAAATGATCATTTTTGTTTAATTGCTTTTCACTTGTCGTCTTAAAATACGGCGGATTGACTGTTACAAGATCAAATTTATTATTACCAAAATAGGCTGGCATATCTTTAATATCACCATGGATCATATTGATCTGATCTTGCTTTTTGTTATGCAAAATACTTCTACATGCCATATCATATAAGCGTTTTTGAATCTCAATACCTGTGATAGGAACTTCCGTAAACTTACTCATTAATAGCGGAATGACTCCATTACCTGTGCACAAATCAATAATTTTACCTCTTCTAAACGGCATCGATGCGAATCGCGCCAACAAAACAGCATCAATTGAATAAGAGAATACTGTTGGACTTTGAATAATTTGAATTGATTGATCAGTAAAGAGATGATCTAAACGCTCATCCCCAATTAAATCGACCATAACTAACCTCCACGACAATGTAATTACAAATACTAAAAAAGACTAGTTCCTGTGTTTAAAACGGATGCCCATCTCGTACGCATTTTTTCCTCGTATTAAATGAGCCGTCGTTTTAAACCCATAAGCTAGTCTTTCTCACTTATCAATACTATTTTTTATTTAAAAATTGCAAACAAAATAGGCAGTCTTCGTCCTGTCTAGGACTTCCAAAATGAACATTACAAATATGAAATCCTTCATCGTAGAGTCTCGCTAAATTATCATAGCCTTCACCAATTAAGCTTGATTGACCACTCTTATCACGATTCACCTGTTCAGTTGTTTTAACTTCTTGATCTAAACGCTGACGAAGATGATGATTTTCAATTGTGATTCGATGATTTTCTTTTAAAAGTTCCTTTATATGAACTTTTAAATCACCAAGCTGTTGGTAAAGTTGACCGATTTGTTCTTCCATATTTGATACTTGATCAAACATTTCTTTTTTGTTCATGGCACTTACCACCTCATTATTCCATGGTCATTATATCAACTACACCTTGTTCGATTAGTTCATCTAACGTGTATTCAACAACACGTTCTTTATCAATTATTTCTATTTGAATGACATGTTCGAGTATATTTAAGCCAACAACTTTACCTTTACCAATGGGCGTTTCAATAATCTCACCAAGATCAGGTAATTGTTTCTTAGCTTGCTCATAATCATCATTTTCATATTTTAAGCAACACATGAGACGTCCACAAAGTCCTGAAATTTTAGTAGGATTTAGGGATAGGTTTTGATCCTTTGCCATTTTGATTGATACTGGCTCAAAATCCCCCAAGAAGGTTGAACAACAAAGCATTCGGCCACATGGCCCAATCCCACCTAATAACTTAGCTTCATCTCGAACACCTATTTGTCTTAATTCAATTCTCGTCTTAAAAATAGCAGCTAAATCTTTAACTAGCTCTCTAAAATCAATTCTACCATCAGCAGTAAAATAGAAAATGACTTTATTTCGATCAAATGTATATTCAACATCTACTAAGTTCATATCTAGATTATGTTCTTTGATCTTTTCATAACACGTACGATATGCTTCTTCAGCACTTTCTTTATTTTCTAAAACTGTTACTTTGTCCTTCTTTGTAGCAACTCTAATTACCTTTTTAAGTGGTAAAACAACATCTTCTTCATCAACTGATTTATTTGCAATGACCACTTTACCAAACTCAATGCCCCGAGACGTCTCAACTATAACATATTCATCTTTAGATATATCTAGTTGGTCTGGGTCAAAATAATATATTTTACCCGTTTTTTTCAAACGGACACCTATAACTTCTACCACCTATTATCACCTCTGCATTTGCAGTACTAATTTCTCCATCACTAAAGTCGGATGACCATTTTGCATGAGTTGTTTTTTAGCTTCTAAGATTAAAGCTAGAGTCCCCACAATATCCGCTTGTGACCAATGCCAACGGGCTTGCTCTAACTCTTTTAAATAACTTTGAAATACTACCTGGTCATCTTGGTCAAGGTTTAAATAAACAAGATCCTTAAACCAATATATTAATAGATCTAAACTAAAATTAAGCTTGTCACGATCTGAAAAATGATCGATCCATTGTTTCTGGATAAAAAGTAATGTTTCATCCGGATTGGATTGGAGTGTACCTATCAATTGTACCACTAAGCTTCGCGCCTGCGCAAACCACTCATCTTGATCCAATTCCCTTGCCTGTTGTAGATTAGGCATTATTACCGAAAATAAACGAGCGTTTTCCGGAGAGATACCCTCTTCTTCTAAGATTGACTGAACGTATGTCGGCGAAAGTGGCTTTAACATGATAGTTTGGCATCTAGACTTAATTGTATCCAAAATAGCTTGACTGTTTTCTGTCATTAATATTGCAGTCGTTTTTTGACTTGGTTCTTCTAAAAATTTTAGTAATCGATTGGCAGCATTTGCGGTCATTAAATCAGCATGATAGATAAGATAGACCTTTTGATTAGACTCCATACCCTTATAGGTAAATTCCTTTTGTAGCTGGGCTATTTGATCTATCTTAATTGAAGCGCCATCCGGCTGGATCCAATGGACATCTGGGTGATTACCTGATTCAATTCGATTACACTCTATACATTGATCACACGGCTCACCATCTCTTACTTGTTGACAAAATAAGCTTTTAGCGATAAGGTAACCAATCTCCTTCTTACCCGTTCCCTCATCACCTTGAATTAAGTAAGCATGAGCCACACGATTTCGAAGCAACATTTGCTTTAACATCTTAGTTGCAATGGGTTGTCGCTCGGTTAATTTTGACCATTTTGCCATGCCTGCACCACCATATTTTTTATCTAATACGTAACAAATCAAAAGTAATTTATTAAAAAAGAATGAAATCATATAATTGATTTCATTCTTTTATTCCTACTATTATTTTATCATAGATCATTGGAATGTCACTGGTTCACGAATATAAATTAACTAACATACCTTTAATTTCACCAATCATATTTAAAAGATCAATTGATCGACGTTCTTGTTCTACAATTACATCTGTTAATTCGATTAATTTCTCATCAATTTGTTTTACTAAAGATAACCGACGACTATTATGGTTCATCTGAAATGTATGTGAGTGAGTAATATCAAGTCCATATTGGACTGCTTCTCTTAGAAACTCTTTTACATAGCGTTTAAACTTTGCTAACTCTCTAATTGTCCGATAGCGTGCAAGTCGTTCTCCTTGATCTGCTATCTCCTCAATTAATTGTTCAAGCTGCTCAACTTGTAGTTTTTCGCTTTGAGACATGACCATTGCATCGAATGATAGACTACTTTTCTTAGTTGTGGTTTTTTTCAGTTTTCCCGCATCGAGTTGCGAACGTATATCTTTATTTATTTTCACAGCAATATTCACCTACTACTTGCTTAAAATTGATGAAACTGATCTACTGGTAATACAAATACTGTTGCGCCACCAACCTCTATATTAATAGGTTGAGGAATATAAGAGTCTGTATTTCCTCCCATAGGAGAGATTGGTGCAACCATTTGTTCACGTTGGCTTGATTTTCTCTTTATTATTGCTAAAGCATCATCAACATATTCATCATCACAGCCAATAATTAATGTTGTATTACCCTCTTTTAAAAACCCGCCCGTTGATGATAATTTTGTTGTTTTAAAATCCCTTTTATTTAGTGCATCAATCAAACGATTACTATCCTTATCTTGAATAACCGCTAATATTAATTTCATTTAATATCGCCTCCTAAATTGTTATTAGGTATTAATATGAGAGATAATTCTCTCATAAGAATCTTGAATCACAAGATCAAGTGGTTGGCTTGCATCAATTGATTGTATCCTTAAAGGAAAGCGGTCTTTCAACAAATGATAACCTTGATATACCTTTTGGTGAAACGATACATGCTCAACATCTAATCGGTTTTTTTCACGTTGTTGATTTGCTTGAATCCTAGCTAACCCTTCTTCCGGCTTTATATCAAAGAATAGCGTTAAATTTGGCATAAAATGATCAATCGCAAACTGATTGATTTGAAAAATATGATCAATTCCTAAACCTCTAGCATAACCTTGATAAGCTAGACTACTATCAATAAAACGATCACATAAGACTATTTTTCCTTCACTTAATGCTGGTTTGACCTTTTCTACAAGATGTTGACGTCGAGCAGCTGCATAAAGTAGCGCTTCTGTCCTTGCATCCATTTCTATATTATTTTTATCTAATAAAATATTGCGAATTTGCTCGGAAATATTAATGCCTCCTGGTTCCCGCGTCATCAAAACTGAATATCCTTCCTCTTCCAGTTTTTCCGCAACACCGGCTAAAGCTGATGATTTCCCCGCCCCCTCGCCTCCTTCAAATGTAACAAAATATCCACTCAATTTTCTATTCCCCTTTTGTTTCTGAAGCGAACCTATACAATAAGCATTTAGGCGATTCATCGTTATTAATCAAATTGCCTTCTGTTAATTCTTACTATTATTGTATCACGTTTATTCTAAAAGATTAAATTATCTTTAATTTAATTTGTCAGGTGATTTTTACCATTTAAAAAGAAGTCTTATATTCTTATTACTATAAGAATATAAGACTTTTAATATTAGCTTTTAAGTGCTAACTCTCGCATTTTCCTCATCTTATGAACAAAAACTCGGTAATCAGGGTCTTCTGGATCTGTTGCAACTATTTTTTCCTGACACGACTCACAAACATATAAGTAATAAATAAACATACCATCTGATTGATTCGACTCACAAATATGACAGTAATGCATCATCTCCACCTCCGATTACTAGTTTTACCGATTTATAAAATACTTATACACTATATTTATAGATTTTAAGCATTTTTCACAAAAAAATCCACCCTACTAGGATAATCTAATAGGGTAGATTAGTTTACTTATTATTCTGCATCTTCTGCTTCTTCTTCTACTGGAGTAATTTTATCTGCTTGAATTGGTTCGTCTTGTGTTACACCAATTTGATAGCGATACTTACCAGTACCATTACCTATATAATAATCAGTTACACGGTTGTTAACTGGTACAATAAGCGCACGATATACAGTTGGGAATACTGGGATTTCCTCAACCATTAATTCTTGCCACTCACTATATACTGATTTACGGTAATCTGTATCAAATGCTTCTTCAGATAAACCTAATTCTAATAGACGGTCATTCTCTTCGCTAGCATAACGTGGATAGTTAAATGCTGCTGTACGACCATATAGACCTGAAGGGTCAACGTCAGAACCTACGCCCCATGCACCTTGGTATACGTCGATTTCTGGGTCGTCAGCTTCTACACGGTCATAGAATGTATTAAATTCTTGTAAACGACCATCTAGTAATTGAACTTTTAGGCCAACTGCTTCCCATGCTTGCATGTAGTATTGAGCAATTGGTTCAGCTGTATCTCCACCTGACATTGATGCAAAGTTAATTACTAACTCATTTCCATCGCGATCTTCACGGAATCCATCTTCATCAACGTCAATATAACCAGCTTCATCCAAGATCTCATTTGCCTTATCTGGATCATATGTTGGTGCTTCAATTGAATCATCGTGATAATCTGGGTGTGAAGGTGGAATTAATGTTGTCGCATTCCAACGTAAACCATCATAGAATTTATTTCCGATTGTATCGTTGTCTACTGCGTACCACATTGCACGACGTAGGTTTACGTCAGCCATCTTCATATCTGGGTCCATAACAACTTCGCCATCTTCCCAACGACCTAACTTAAATCCGATATACGTATAAGCATTATCAACCATACCTAAGAATTCTACGTTTGACATCTTGTGATTATCTTTATACTGATCAGCTGGGAATGAACTTACAACGTCCACACGACCAGTTTCTAGTGATTGAACAACAACGTTAGGGTTAATAACTTGAACAGTTACACCATCAAGTTGTGGTTCACCTCTCCAATAATCTTCGTTTTTAACCATTGTTACAGACTCACCCGGAACAATTGATTCAACTTTATAAGGACCATAACCAATTGGGTTACGACGAACTGCATCTGATGATGCCATGTCTGCAATTGGAATATCCTCAAAAATATGTTTAGCTAAAGGATAAGCCCAAATACCACTTGATAATAGTGATGGTGTAAATTGGTTATAAGTAATCTTAAGTGTCTTCTCATCAATAATTTCAAGACCTGAAATTGTATCTGCTTCGCCTGCATGGTATTCTGGCATACCTTCAACACTACTCAATGCTTGTGTATAACGTACACCTTCATACTCTGGGTGTCCTACAACCTCATAGGCAAATGCCCAGTCTTCAGCTGTTACCGGCTCACCATCATGCCAGTTTAAGTTCTCATTAATCTTAAATGTGATAGAGTTTGTATCTCTGTCTACTTCAAAAGTAGCAGCTCCATCTTGTGTATAGTTATAGTTCTCATCAATTGCTAATAATGATTCATTAAACCAGTCAATAATCTCAACATCAGGGTTTCCTGAGTAGAAGTTATAGTTTAATGTTCCTTCAAATGGTGTATCCGATACAAGACCGAAAATTAGTGTTCCACCACCTGTTGGCTCCCCATCATTTGATGATACTTTTGAAAAATCATCGATTGAGAACATTTGATCAGATGACTTTTCACTACATGCTCCTAATACTAACAATGACAATAAGATAAGTGCAAATAAGCCTTTTCTTAAACTAAATTTTGTCATGTAATAACCTCCCTATTTTTTTTATGTGTGTTATCAACTTACGTTGATGATATATACTAACATCTATTTTAGATGTAGATATTAAAGTAAATTAACCGCGACGCTGTCTTGCATCTGTTGCTCTCTTCAATGCTTCACCGACATTTCGGACACTAAGCATTAATAAGAAAATTAAGATCGCAGCTGGTAACCAAATCCACCAACGGTACTCTAATGTTTGTGGGTTTCTTGCATAGCTGA
>FZPS01000177.1_pt42 | contig 22025 bp, 28 predicted proteins | sample 1817821 | NCBI WGS metagenome assembly FZPS01 (sample SAMEA104158645, study PRJEB21678) | metagenome | place: Germany | collected 2015-04-21 | reverse complement strand
GACTGACACAGCACTTCACTTATGTTCTCCTCTTTCGGTCCTTGCAATCAGCTTGTATATTCCCCGCCACGGGCACCCTAGTGCTTCGGCGATCTCCTTTGCAGCGTCACGTCTGCTTGCCCCTTGGGACACCAGCACCTTTGCATACTCTCTGACCATAGCCTGCAGCTGAGGCCGAGTCTCTAGCAAATCGCCCGACTCATCACTGTCTTCACCATCGCCTCTGCCTTCTACAACCAACACACACTCGCCCCTAATCTCTCTATCCTGCAGTTGAGCCAGCACTTCGCCGATCGTCCCGCGGATAGTCTCCTCAAACTTCTTGGTCAACTCGCGTGACAGCGAACAACGCCTGGACTCTCCCAGTGTCTGACCTAAGTCCTCTAGAGTCTGCACTACCCGCTGAGGCGATTCGTATATGACCATCGTCCTGGGCTCAGCAGCGAGTTGCTCGAGCCTTTGGGCACGCTCCTGTCCTCTGCGAGGAAGGAAGCCCTCGAAAGCAAACCGAGCGGTCGACAGACCAGACAGCACGAGCGCGGTCAACGAGGCACTGGGCCCGGGGACGACCTGAAGGTTCAACCCGCGCTCTATGACTGCCGCGCATATGTCCTCACCGGGATCAGAGATGCCGGGCATGCCCGAATCAGTCACCAGTGCAACGTCCTTGCCCTCACCAAGCAACTGGAGTATGCGTTCGCCAGCCTCATGTTTGTTGTGTTCGTGGTAGCTAATCATGTTGGCAGAAATGTCATAGTGAGACAGAAGCTTCCTCGTCTGACGGGTGTCCTCTGCCGCTATAAAGTCGACCCGCGCAAGGACATCCAGAACTCGCAGAGTGATGTCAGACAAGTTGCCTATAGGTGTGGCGCATATGTAGAGTGTACCGCCTGCCAAACTCTATCCCTCTCCACTGCCGTCTGTTTCGGAGTAAAGACGCATGATCTCAGGCGTGTAGCTGCCGTCTTGGCTGTGAATGAACAAGGGCGGCAGTACAGAAAGCTGTTTGCCGCCGTCCTTTACAGCCTCCAGAAGCACCATTTTTGCAGGCCTGGAGGGCATCGGATGCACAAACCGCACACGTTTAGGCTCAAGGCGCTTCTGTGTCAATTCAAAGATCAGCTCGGCCAATCTCTCCGGACGGTAGACCACAACCAATCGGCCCGAGCTCTTGAGAATGCGTGAAGCGACAGCAGCCAAGTCCGACAACGTAAACATGCGCTCTGCGTGAGCTATGCCCAGCACAGGCGAATCCGGCTTGGGCCCCCTACCAACTGGACGATAAGGCGGGTTGCACACGACCACGTCGACCTTGCTGTGATCAAACCTGGATGCAACATCCCTGATGTCACCCTCAACGATCTCGATTTCGTCCTCGAGATCGTTGAGGACCACACTTCTGCGGGCCATATCTGCAAGCTGTGGTTGTACCTCTATAGCGATGATCCGAGCAGGCCGCCACCTTGCCCACATCAACAAAGGGATTACTCCTGTCCCTGTCCCAAGGTCGACTACAACGTCCCTGTGCTTCGCACGAGCAAACGAAGCGAGCAATACTGAGTCGACAGAAAACGCATAAAGGTCAGGGTTTTGAATGATCCGCAGCCCCGCCCTCTGGAGATCGTCGAGCCTTTCGCCGGCTCTGAGCAACAAGCGGGCATTTCTGTTCATTGCACTGCCACCGCCACTACTCACGCTTTGGGATCCGACCCGATAATCTCCTCAGCAGACACTGTCAGCACCTCACCGTCACCGAAGTCAAGTCGCACCAAGCGTCGGAGAATATCCAAGTCAACCACTGTTGCAGTTCCCTTGGCAGTGCGCACCTCCTGGCCGATCTTCGGCAACCCTTGCCTGCAAGCTTTATAGGCCTCGTATTCATACCTCAGACAGCACATTAGGCGGCCGCAGACACCGGAGATCTTTGCAGGATTGAGCGATAGGTTCTGCTCCTTGGCCATCTTGATGGAGACAGGTTCGAACTCTCCCAAAAACGACGCACAGCACATCGAACGGCCACAGCAACCGAGTCCGCCCAACATCTTGGCCTCGTCTCGCACGCCTATCTGGCGCAGTTCAATCCTGGTCCTAAACACCGCTGCCAAGTCCTTTACGAGCTCCCGGAAGTCTACTCTGCCCTCAGCAGTGAAATAAAACACTAGTTTGTTGCGGTCGAATGTGTATTCGACGTCAACCAGTTTCATTGGCAGCTCATGCTTAGCGATCTTTTCGATACAGATGTCAAAGGCCTGCTTTTCTCTCTCCTCGTTGTCCTTGGCTCTCTCGAAGTCCTCGGGCGTAGCCTTTCGTATGACAGGCTTGAGCGGCAAGACTACCTCGGACACAGGGATCTCCTTGGGGCCGCACACTATCGTGCCAAACTCGACACCCCTGGCTGTCTCAACTATGACACTGTCGCCTTGACTGAGATCAAGTTGGTTTGGAGAGAAGTAGTAGATCTTGCCTGATTTCCTAAACCTCACCCCAACGACCAACACAGGCCCTGACTCATCACTTGCTGCAGAATCGTCTACAACATCTGACTTGTCAGGCTCAATACCTGACTCATCGGGCTCAACGGTGTCATCGTCTATCTCGTGATCCTCAAGGCACTCGAGATCTTGCTCGCTTTCTGTGTATGCCACATCCTGTTGATCATCGCCGTATCCTGGATGCTGTTCGCTGCCGACACATACGGCACTAAGCTCGGCATCGACATTACAAGAGTCCTCTGTGCTATCAGCAGGGTTGTCACTGGCATCGATCGTATCCGGCTCAACACTGACGGCCTTCCGATCCTCCAGCTCAGATGCCCCTTGACCGCCCGGACGGGCCTCCTGATCCAAGTCTGGGACAGCCTTTTGCTTCTTGGCTTCCTCAGCCGATACCCGTCTTTGATTGCCCCGGCCGCTCCTGCCGGGCCTCCGACGCCGCTTCCAGCGTCTAGAGCGCTCGTTCTGGCCGCTGACCTTCTCGACCTTCTTCTGTTCGGTTGCCTGTTGTTCACCCACGGACTTGTCTCTGCGGGTCCTAAACCTGAACCTCCTATTTCGCGGTTTGGGTCTTGCCCCGCTGCCAACTCCGTCAGCTCGTTTGCCTTCGTCTGGCTGCACCATAAGAGTAACTCCTCTTTCTTAACTCAGTCTAGCGCCGACAAAGCAAGGTATAGCCGATCAAGTACCAGGCCCGCACTCGCATTTGCTGCGAGCTGTCGCTGAGCCTCAAAGATGTACCTCAGTCTGCGAATCAGTCCTGCTACGCTATACCTCTGCGAATCGGCCCTGGCTTCATCCAGCATGTCGATATTAGCCACCCTATCCATGTCCTGTACAGTCCTACAGATCAGCAAGTCCCTATACCAATAGCTGAGAATATGCAAAAACCTGTCAAGCGCAAGCCCCTTAGTCGTCTCATTGACATGGGCTGCAGCGGCAAGAACCTCCCAAGTCGGTTTACCTGCAAGATCTCTTATACTCTGAATCGCCGCCAATCGCCCTTCATCAAGCGACTGATCAGAGCACGCCTCAAGCGCAGCGCCAACACTGCCGCCGCAAAGATACGACTGTATGCGTGCCTGCTCCTTGGAGACACCGTGGCGGGTAAGCAAGAGGTGTTCGATCGTCTCTTGAGGTACGAGGCTGAGTCTAACCAAGCGACATCTAGAGACCACTGTAGGTAGAATCGAATACAGGTTTTGGGCGGTTAAGATGAAAACTGTGTTCGAAGGCGGGTCCTCAAGGATCTTGAGCAAGCTGTTTGCTGCTTGTTCAGTCATCAGGTCTGCGTGTCTGAATATCCAGACCTTCCACTTGCTAGAGTAGGATCGATAAGACACCGCCTCTATAGTGTCCCTTATCTGGTCGATCCCGATGTTCCTCCTATCAGGCTCGACGACTCTCACATCAGGATGGTTCCCACTCGCCAATAAACGGCAAGACGAACACGACCCGCAGGCAGACACCGAATCGCCACGGCCTGTGCAATTCAAAGCAGCAGCAAAAGACTTCGCAAGGCTTAGCTTGCCGACTCCGGCAGGCCCCCACAATAGAGCAGCATGAGGTATCATCTCGCGACGTATCATGTTGGCCAACATGCGCTGTGCAAATGCCTGGCCTACAATGCCTTCGTGCAGTATCTCTGCCGGATCCACTAATCCACCTCTCTGCAACGGCCTACGCCTTCTCAAACCTCTCGACATTCACTACGAATATAGCCGCGCCTCCGACAGGCACCTCGATCGGGCTCGGGACATAGTTGTTCATCGATCTGCCAACCGCAGTTAACGGGGCAACGACCTGGGTGCGAGACTTGCAAACGTCCTTCACGATGTCTACTACATCGTCAGCTTGATTGTCGTCCACACCGATCAGCAACGTAGTATTGCCTGCCTTGAGAAATCCGCCCGTACTGGCAAGCTTGGTGGCTCTATAACCTTTCTCCATCAAAACGTCAATGAGGCGATCTACGTCTTGGTCCTGAACGACCGCGATGATCAACTTCATGCCCCTTCACCTCTACACCAATTATATCAGAAGCGTTCCGAACAGCCAACGGAGCGTGTCCAGCGTGTCAGAGGGGCGAACTGCGGTTCCTCCGCTTGCCGTTCGCTCCGCCGTCCTGGCTCCGCTCACTCTGAGAGATGCAGCTCTCCGTCCTCATGACTCCGAGTTGCCTCAGCCCTGCTGTCCGTTCTACCTCCCTGGCCCGCAGAAAGACCAGTGAATGTTCACTAATCCACAATAGAACACACCGGGCTGCCTTCACGCATTTTGATTCCACGGATAGATATGCCGACCGCAAGTAGTTCTTTGATCAGGTCAACCACAGATTCGGTTATTACTTGCCCGGGCAAGAGCAGCGGGACTCCAGGAGGGTACGGGTACACGCCGTCAGCAGAGACCTCGCCGATCGAATCTTCTAGCAGCACCTCGCGACGGTGCGATAGGACGGCGGCCCTAATGCTGAGTGCGGATGTCGCTTGCTCCTCTGCTGCGCGGACCATCAGGGGATAGACTCGTGAACGCAGCTTCTCTCCGATCGACGACCTGCTGGGTGCATCCGCAATGGCGTCTTCGATGGCAGAACAGAACCCTCGAAGGTCATCGTCATCATCTGCATAGCTGGTTACAGCAACCGTGCTCAACAGGTCACTGAACTCTACCTGATAGCCTCTAGACCTAAGCCTCTCCTGCAACTCGGTGCCAAGGATCCCTCTGTCAGCTGCAGACACAGTGATGCGTGTTGGATCCAGAGAAAACACGGGTTCTAAGTCTTCAGGAGAAAGCAGGCTCACGCCGGAGAGACCTCGGATCACCCTCCGCATCTCTCGGGCATTTGCCACTGCGGATGCAACTAAGCTCTCGCCTTCGAGCGACAATCTATGAATGACCGAGTCAAGCGATGCCATGAGGATGTATGACGGGCTGGTAGTCTGAAGAAGCCTCAAACAAGAGGCAAGCCTGTCGTGATCAACGCGCTGACCCTTGACATGCATGAGAGCGGTCTGGGTCAAAGATCCAAGGGTCTTGTGGGCACTTTGGATCACTATGTCGGCACCGGCGTGAAGGCCGGATATGGGCAGTTCGCTCGAAAACGACAAATGCCCGCCATGCGCCTCATCGACAATGAGGATCGCTCCATGCTTGTGGCAAATGCTTGCTATTGCCTCAAGGTCCTGGCACACTCCATAGTAGGATGGATTAGTGACTAGGACTGCTCGGATTCCTTTCTCCTGCGCGAGGCACCTCTCAACCTCTGCGGGATCGACTCCTAGTGGCATAAGGTATTTCGAGCTCAATCGAGTATAGAGTAGCACAGGCTCTGCTCCGGCAAGAGCGATACCTGCAATCGCAGACTTGTGCACCACGCCGGAAATAGCGATGCGTGTGCCTGGTGGGCACGCTGCCAAGATTGCCGCCTCCACACCTACAGTTGCACCGTTGACCAGCAAGAAGCTCCTGTCTGCAGAAAACAGTGCAGCAGCAGCCGCCTCCGTGTCCTGGATACACCCCGACGGCTCCGAAAGGTCGTCAAGCCCCGGGACCTCAGTGAGGTCCATCTTGTATAGGTATTGAGCAATCACAGCAGCAGAAACAGTATTCGAACCTCTGCCCTGCTTGTGGGCAGGCACATGCATTGGGTATATTCCCGAACGGATATGCCTCAACAGCGCATCAATAATCGAATGCGTCATTGGCTCATCACTCTACCCCGTGGCTTCTTTCGGCTTCAGAAACGCTCTGGCGATATTCGCAAGCATCTCAGGATCCATCTGCTTGATCTTCTCGATCGCAGTTGTGATCTCATCGCGAACACCGCCGCTCTTGGCCTCCGAATCTTGCTTTGCTGAACCCCTCTCCTCTTTCTTGTTCGCCTCCAGGGATTCGGCAGACCGATGCCCCCGCCTCGCAGGTTCGTCGGAGCTTCGCGGGGTCCGCATGTACTTGGCTCCCCCTGAAGACGTAGTCTTACTGATGATAAAGCGCACGCCATCCTGCGCTTTTGCCCTGCGCAGTATGGTTTCTATGATTACGGCTGCTTCTCCTCCACACCGGCGCGTCCCCAGGATCATGGCAAAGACAAGGGCCAGAAGTCATGTGCCTCGCGTACTCGCTGTTAGGCTCAGTGATGATGACATACACAAACAAAGAGGCCGGCCAAGACTCAGGCCGACCTTCCGAACAGTACAAACTCCCGTGGTCTCTGAGCACAACAAAACCGTCTCGACAACAGTCTGCAACCAGTCAGTATCATGCACAAGACACCGACCGGTAATTCCCTTGCTTGCCCCCTCATAAGCGGGTTTTGCAAACACAGGCAACGAAAACAAGGCTGCTTTGAGATCGGACACTCTCGCAACCTCTGCAATGGAGCGGTGGATATTCCGCTGGACCGTGCGGCTCGCTCTTTCAAAAAGGTCAGCTGAGCCCTGCATCCCGGCTGGATCTTTGACTGATCGGCACCCCATCTAGAGCCGTATTCGGATGTCGGTCAGTCTTCTCTATTGCTGCTGTCGACATCGAGCAGCTTGATCACAACAGACCTGGGGATTCTGATGCTCCTTCCAAGGCGGATGCATGGGATCTCGCCTCTCTCGATTAGTTCGTATGTGCGAGTAAGCGGTATCCGAAGGAGTTGCGATAGCTCCTTGACTTTGAGGACAGGAGGAAGGTTCTCCGGCCCAATCGCGTCGTCTTTGTATTCCTTCATCTTCTCACCTCCAGCGATCTTCTTATGATTAATTACTCATTTCTTCTCAGATGCTTTCATTAAACAAGTCGCTGGGGCTTAGATCCCACGGCAGAGATAGAAAGAGTTCAAGAGCTACTGGGATCCGAACATGTACGCAGGCCGCTCGAATTCCACGGCAGGGATAAAGAGAATGCTTGAGCTGTACAGGTAGGATCGACCTAGAGGTCCTCAGGTCAGGTTGGGAGTGGGATCGTCAAACTGATGATATCACCAGACGTTTGAGCCTGAGATTCATTAGCAGGCGGATCACTGCTCGATAGGAGGCCCATCACTGAACTCGTATCTCCTGTAAGCTTGAGGAAAGCCTGTGCAAGGCCCTTGTACGGCCTAGCAACCTCCACAATCGACTCAACGCCTTCTCTCAGCTTATCCTCTAATACACTTATCATAAGCCCGATGAGCAAGAGGCTCGCCACTCCCTCCTTTGACACCTTGGAGAGGTCGATCCTCATTGAACCTTTGCCAGTATTTTGAAGCGTCCTCGCAAGCAAGATCATCGGGCCGATCGCTTCAAGCAACCTCGTGACCGCGGGCCCCAAGGACGCCTCGAGTCCGCTGCCTGAGAGCGAGCTCAATATCGCCATTAAGTCAGCAATGGGAGGGGCCCCAGGCTCTGATGAAGCCCTCGTCCCCTCCCATCTCGCAATCACCTCTTCGAGGCGCTCAACGCACTTGTCGAGTCTCTCTATGTTCTGCTCGTACTTGTCGAGACGCTCCCCCACGGCGTCTACGTCTTGTCTTACCCGCTGCAGCTCACGAATCAGCTGCCTGCCAGAAAACATGCACATCCCTCCGCCCAACTACTGTTCGATCCGTCGGCTACACCTCTATATAGTATGGGAAGAGGGCATAATGCGTTCTGTCTAGGGCCCGGCTGTGCCGCTGATGTCGCTGTTGTCGCAGTACATCCTCCAAAGCGACTTGACGGCCTGCAGCAACTCTCCGTAGTCAGGGTCTGTGCTCTTGGTGTTTACGATCCTGCTTTCGCAGTCCTGACAGATGAGCTTCCAACCTACATAGATCCCGTCAACTGCACTCCTCTTGCATACGAGACAAGAAGAAGTCTCCTCTCGGTGCTCACTCACTGCGACCAGCCGCTTTCGTCTTGTACTGCCGGGCAATGCCGGGCACTATCATTAGTATGGTTCTCAGCCGCCCACTGTTACAGTCGCACATCGACCGATGCCTAAGACTGGGGATCATCTCTAGCCTCGGAGATCTTGATTAGCGCAAAGGCGCAGTAGTTCGCGATGTCTCGCAGCTCGGATGCAATCCCCTCTGATACTGAAGTCTTTCCTCTATTTTTCAATATAGTCGTTATCCTGTAGGACTTGGTGATTATCTGATCAGTGATAGAGCTCAAGCGCATTTCTCTCCACGCTTCTCCATAGTCGTGGTTTTTTGCGAGCATCAAACGCCTGATCTCATCGGCCACCGCGTCATACTTATCAAGCAGGTCTTTCTCACTTGTCTGCTGAGTCATCCTTCACCCTCGCACCTTCTGTGGGATGATTAGACAGCTGTCTCTCCACCGACTCTATGTCGTCAACCCCTTCCGAGAGCTTGATGAGTGCCATGATACAGTAGTTGAGTATGTCAAGATACTCGGTTTCAACCCCTTCGGGCACCCGAGGAGCATCCGGCATCTCCTCTAGCTGTCGAATCCTCCTGACTTTGACGTATATCTGGTCTGTGATCGACTTCAGTCTCAGCAGCCGCCATGAATCGCCGTAATCACGATTTTTTGCAACAAACACGGCTCGCGCACGAGCCATCACTTCGTCATACTGCCTCAGCGTATCGCTGCCCACCCTGCTATCCGCCTCCCTGCCAACAGACTCCAGAACACTGCTTGTCCAATCAATCTAGTCTCCAATGCTGCGGCCGCGCCCCAAGGCAACGCCGCTTCAAACCGCTCAAACGTCAGCCGCGCCGCTCTGCCAATCACAGCTGTCGATCACAACAGGCGATCAGGGTTGCCGATCAAGATCGCCGGTCAGGGCAGCTAAGCGACAACCACCTCATAGACGAGCGACGCCGACTTCACAAACTCCTCAATATCAAGGTATTCCTCGAGAGTATGCGGTTTGAAGTACCCTGCACCAAGAACCACACACTCAATGCCTTGAGCATTGTAGATGTTAGCGTCGCTGCCTCCGCCGGCTGACACGAAGTGCATCTCCATCCCGAGCTTCTCCCCTGCTTTGCGCAATCTCTGGCAGACCTCTGAAGATGGGCTGATGTTATAGGTCTCATATTCAATCTCAGACCCAAACTCCAAGATCGCACCTGCTGCACTACAGCTCTCCTGGAACGTCTCTTGGATTGATGCGACTGCCCGCTCCAGCTTCTCGCGACTCATACTGCGGGCCTCACCGCGGACCTCAACGAGATCGCAGACTATGTTGGTCGCCCTTCCGCCCGAGATCATACCCAAGTTGGCTGTAGTCTCGTCATCTATCCTGCCAAGCTTCATCTGCGATATGGCTCTCGCAGCAACCTGTACTGCATCGATGCCTTTTTCAGGCTCAACACCGGCGTGAGCCGCTCTTCCCTTGATCTTGACATCTAGCGTGATGTGTGAGGGCGACTGCACCACAACCCTATTGACCGGGCCGCCCGAGTCTATGACGTATCCAAGCTTTGCACGCAGCTTGCTCTTGTCAAGCGCCTTGGCTCCCAGGAGCCCCTTCTCCTCACAAAAAGAGAAGACTATCTCGATATCCGGGTGATCCGCTCGGTTGTCTCTGAGCATGCGGAGCACCTCAAGCACTATCGCGATGCCTGCTGCGTCATCTGCACCCAGGATCGTGTCGCCGCTGCTGCGGATGATGTTGCCTTCACGGACAGGGCGGATCCCGACTCCCGGAGTGACCCGGTCCATATGTGCGCTCAAGAGAATGGGTGAGCGGGTGGAGTCAGTCCCCTTGAAACGAGCAATCACGTTTCCAGCGTTTCCTCCAGCCGCCTGTGCCCCGTCATCCTCTTCGACCTCGCATCCGAGCTCAGTCAACTTCTCCTTGAGATAGTCAGCCATCTCGCGTTCCTTAAGCGAGACGCTGTCGATAGTTACTAAAGCCTCGAACTCACTAAGCAAACGATCCTGCCGCACACTAGCCAATACCTGAAACCTCCCTCAAGCTCCGAAACCAAGCAGCTACTAGCGTTGCACCCTACCGGAAGCGTCGCCGCCTGCCAGAGCCTCTACCTCCTCAACAGATACCAGGTTGAAGTCACCAAAGATGGTGTGCTTGAGGCAAGAAGCCGCAACAGCAAACTCCACTGCCTCCTGAGGCTGCTTCCCGGACAACATGGAGTAGATCAAACCTCCGGCAAAGGAGTCTCCTCCGCCTACCCTGTCCACAATATGTATGGGGTATTTGCGTGACAGGTAAAACTCACCGCCAGTGTATAAGAGAGCAGACCAGTTGTTGTCAGATGCAGAAATGCTCTCTCTGAGTGTTATGGCGACTGTCTGGAAACCAAACCTTCGAGCCAGCTCTGATGCTACGTACCTGTACCCGTCAATAGACAACGATCCTGCAGTTACGTCGGAGTCAGGAGCCTTAATGCCAAAGACTTTGTCTGCATCCTCCTCGTTACCAATGGAGACGTCTACGTATTGCACCAGCTCAGACATGACCTTGTTCGCCTTCTCAGGAGACCAAAGCTTCTTTCTGTAGTTGAGGTCAGTGCTCACGGTACAGCCCTTGGCCTTCGCGACCTTGACAGCCTCAATCGTAGCCTCAGCAGCTGAATCGCTCAACGCAGGTGTAATGCCTGTTACATGGAACCACGAAGCTCCATCCAGTATGGACTCCCAATCTAGCTCTCCCGGTTTGATCTGAGATATCGAGGAACCAGCCCTGTCGTAGACTACCTTGGACGGCCTCTGCGAAGCGCCCATCTCAAGGAAATAGATGCCTATCCGATCCCCGCCACGCTTTATGTAGTCGGTCCGAACCCCGTAGCGCCTGAGGTGATTCACCGCAGCGTCGCCCAGCGGGTTGGCAGGAAGCTTGGTGACGAAATAAGAGTCTAGGCCGTAGTTGGCTAGAGACACGGCGACATTGGCTTCGCCTCCGCCATAGACCACGTCGAAACTGTCCGCCTGAGTGAACCGCTTCATCGCAGGTGGCGACAGCCTCATCATGATCTCACCGAAGCAGACCACTTTCTTCGTCATGTTGGACACACTCCCTCTCGTTAGATGATGGTGCACAAAAACGGGTTTGAGCCCAATTGAGAACATACACTTCCAATCGTCCTACATAGTATATATTGAATGCCCACAAGTCCAGGAGAGTCGTCCATGGGTTTGATCGAGGTCATCATAACAACGGCTCTGGTCTATAGCGTCAGCCTGCTAGCTTATTTGGTTGGGCACAGGTTGCTCTGGGGCGACCCTAGGTGTTCTGTCATTCTCCTAAAGCACCTCTACTATGGCCAAGATCCCCGCGCCGGCAAAGGCGCACACACTGGATGCTATGAAAAAGGCGACAACTAGCTTGTTTTCGCTCCACCCCGACAACTCGAAATGGTGGTGGATGGGGCTCATCTTGAACACGCGCTTGCCTGTCAGCTTGAAGCTGATGACCTGGATCGTCACTGACAGTATTTCAATATAATAAGGAAGGCAGACGACCGGCAGCAGCAGCTCAAGCTCTGACATGAAAAACATGGCGCATATGACTCCGCCGAGTGCCATAGATCCGGTGTCGCCCATGATGATCTTCGCCGGGTACCGGTTGAAAAACAAAAAACCAACGAGCACTGCAATCAACAACAACGCCATTAGGACGACAGCCTCATTTGTAGAGAACAACACCAAGAAAAACAACGTCGGTATTGCTGTCATCGACAGCAAACCGTCTGCGCCGTCGGCAAAATTGATCGCATTGGATGTGCCCATCATCACGAGGCCTGCTATGACCATATACAGCCAATAGGGAACCTGTCCTATGTTTGACGTCCCCAACATGAGCTGGACATGCTGCCTCGCAGGCCCGATGAACGCGACCAGGAATACGGCAGACCCGATAGCCTGCCCCAGCAGCTTTGCACGTGCAGGTATCCCGCGAGAGTCCTTGCTAAGGACTTTCTTCATGTCATCCAATAGACCGATGAGTCCGAAAAGCACGAACACTGCTGACAAAAGCCTAAAATCCGCATCACGCCATTTCACAGCCGCTATCGCCAACACCGAGAACCAAAAGGAAAGCCCTCCCATTGTTGGAGTGCCACGTTTCTTGAGATGTGTCGCCGGACCGTCTTCTCTGATAGGCTGACTGAGCGACAGTCTCCTGCTGGCCCTGATGATAAGCGGAACAGATACCACTGTTATCAACAGGCCAACAAGTGATAGCCAATACATGAGAAACCCACCCCACAAATGCTACCTTCAGCCTGCCGAAATGGAGTCAATATAAATGCTATGATGCCGAGAGTGAATTCTTGCTCGCGGACGGACCATAGGGCTTGTCTGAGGTAGATCTTTTGGTATTCGTAGCTGATCTGCGCAACCGAGGACCGCGGCCGCGATCAACAGGCGCATCGCCTGCTTTCTCTATTGACACTGCGAATTCCTTCTGAAGTCACCCTTGTGAGTGGGCAGAGAAAGCCCCACGAAACTACGTTGCAAACCACAGTTGCCTGTGGCTGTGATCCGTTTCGTGGGGCAACGCCATTAGAGAATGATCTCTATGGCAGTAAATAGTGTGTCCCGAATGGTGTTCTCTATACAGGCTGATCGCCAGACCAAAATACGGCGTATTTGTTACTTATGGCTCGATTTCGTTAGCTATCTTGACACAAATCCGACAGATATCCTTCATTTGCCTCAGACGCGTCAATATGAGTGTTGAGTCAATCGTAGGTATCAGTATAATGGAGTTGGGACGGTTAGAGACCCTCTGGGACAAATACCGACCCACAGCAAACTAGGAAAGGAGGAAGATAGCATGATTTGCCCAGATTGCAGAACGAATAACTTCTCAGCTGCCGAGTACTGCAGGAAGTGCCAGCGTGACCTGCGCAGAGCTTCTAGAGAGCAGATCTTGGCAAGGCGAGACAGATCCTTGTTCTCGCTGAGGGTGGACAGATAAACCTTCCCACCCTCTTTTTTTGTACCTCGACATAGAACCACAGTCCAACCTGATAAGGTCACAGCCTCACCTGTCTCTTAGCAACTGTAGTAGCCACCAAAGACAAGCTGATGTAGCTGCCCGAATCCCGCTTCATAGGTGTCCACACGTAGCCCGGCTCGAAGCCCCCATCCATCGATAGCGTCCACACACGGCACCCACTCGAAATCCCTGTCCACCGACTCATAATCCATCCATATGATAAAGAGAACTCGGTTCTAGACCTCGACTGCGCAAACCCACTTCTAGACTACGTACCCAACTACGTTTTGCATGTCAGGCCACGCTTGGCCCATGAGTTCATGAGCCCGTGTGACCAACTCACCCACCCGGTCATACGATAAGGTGAAAGTGCCGTGGTCACCACAAGGGGGTTCAGTTCATGGGGATCTACGTCATCCAACCTGGGGATACACTAAGCGCCATCGCTGCAAGGTTTGGCGTGTCACTTGGACGGCTGCTGGAAGTGAACGGGCTTCCGGACCCAGACAGGCTTGTAGTCGGTCAAGCGATCCTCATCCCTGAGTCACCTCAGCAGTTCCTCATCTACACTGTCGCACCTGGAGACACCCTGTACAGGATCGCTCAACAGTTTGAGACCACAGTCGAGATGCTTGCAGAGGTCAACGATATCGACGACCCAGATTACATAGAGGCAGGTGCCGAGCTAGTAATCCCCGGATGGATTGGCATCGAATACACAGTGAGGCCAGGCGATACCCTCTGGGCAATATCCAGGCAGTTCGGTGTCTCTGTCGGGTTGATCGCGCGTGTAAACCAGGTGATCAATCCCTCGCTCATCTTCCCGTTCCAAACTCTTGTCATTCCTCAGAAGGCACCAGACCTCGTCAAGCCTGACGCAGAGGTACTGGCATACATCTTTCCTGACGCCTACGGCATGCGCCAAGCAGCTCCTGTCGCTGGTCCATGCCTTACGTACAGCGCGCTCTTTCAATTTAGAGTGACTCGCAGCGGAGACCTGATCGTCCCCCCAGATCCAGCTGCACTGGTGGACATCTCGCGCCAGCACCTGATCTCTCCTCTAGCAGTTGTGACCAACTGGGAGGGAGACCTGTTCCAGCCCGGACTGGCGCGTGATGTGATGGGCGACAGTAGTATCAGAGCGAGGACCATAGCTTCTATCAGAGACGTTCTGGCTCAATACGGGTTTTCCGGAGTCAATGTCGACTTTGAAAACATGTATCCGGAAGATCGGCCCCTGTACAACAGGTTCATAGAGGAACTGAGAGACACACTGAGGCCCTTGGGGTACCTAGTCACCATCGCAGTCGCTCCGAAAGCCTCTGACAGGCCAAATGACCCATGGGTAGGGACATTCGACTACGCAACTCTCGGACGGCTGGTCGACATCATGTATATCATGACGTACGAATGGGGTTGGATTGGCGGGCCGCCTATGGCTATAGCCCCACTCAACCAGGTACGAAGAGTACTGCAATACGCAACATCACTAGTGCCGCCCGAGAAGATCCTGCAAGGCATACCCCTCTACGGGTACAACTGGCCGCTGCCGGACACGCCGGAAAGCCGCGCCACCACTGTAACCTTGACAGGAGCCTATGACCTGGCGTTCAACGCGGGAGTTGCCATCAACTACGATGAAATCGCGCAATCGCCTTGGTTTAGATACACCGACCCTCAGGGGGTACTGCACGAAGTGTGGTTTGAAGATGTGCGTTCATTGCGGGCCAAGTTCGACCTTGCACAAGAGTTCGGGCTGAGAGGCGTCGGGTTCTGGACCAGCGCAAATGCAAACTACGCTTTCAGGCAGATATGGTCACTCTTGTGCGACACATTTACAGTCATCAAGATATAGAGACGAGAGGCTCATGCCTGATTCTTGAAAAATAGAAGAACAGCCGGACTAGCCTGCCGGCTGTGAGAAGTCATAGAGAGAATCGGGGTGGATGGTATCCGGATCGACGAACTTCACGCCCTCGCTGAGCAACAGATCTCGCTTGCGGGCCAGAGCACTGGCATCGGTCCTGCCGCCAAAACCGCCCAACTTGAGGTCTGAGCGCACCACTCTGTGGCACGGTACGTCGGGTGCGAAAGGATTGACCCTGAGAGCCTGGCCCACCGCCCTCGCAGATGAGCACCCGATGTGGCGTGCGACCAAGCCGTAGGTGCTCACTTTGCCCTGCGGAATGGCAGCGACCGCTAAATAGACCTTCATCCTATAGTCAGTAAGCTTAACATCCACGGGCTCCATCTCTGCCAGTCCCACTAGTTCGAAGGCACTGTCCAGCTGCCAGTAGACAAATCAATGTCTATGTCATTGTCTGCAGGCTCAAGGTCATTCCACAGCCCGTTGATGAGCCCGCGCTGCACCCACACAACTAGCTTAGCCCACAACGCCGTTCCGGACGTATCAATCGTTACCTTGGGCGTAACCTCATCGCCACTGTAATGAGCGATAAACGCATCTGCTACCTGGGGTGCCAAGATCTCAGCGCTTCGCTCATTAACCCTGTACTTCCTAAGAATCTCGTAGGCGATACGAGTTAAGCCACTGTGAACGTACTCCTTGGCGTACTCCTGGAAACCGGCAGGGTGCGAAGGGATTTCGGCTATGAAGTGGCTTCTGATGTGCATGACTTGATCTTCAGTGATCTCAACCACTCTGTACGGACACGGGTAAGTCACGAGCGCACCTGTCTCAACGTCGAATATGAACACATTGCGCTTCTTGCCGCCGATGTCGGTGGTAAAAGCAGCTTTTGTTATATCCTGCGCGTGGTAATGGCCCGTAAAGACTACCTTCATGCCGCTGGCTGCAAACCGCTCGGCTATGAGCTTCCAATCTTCCACTAGAAAATCGCCAAAGAACCTCTGCTGCCCTTTGTAGTGCTCAACTACTCCGTGGTGCATGACACCCAAAAGCGCCTTGCCTGAGGACGTGGCTAAGTTCATGACACTGTCTAGCCACTTGAGCGTGTCCTCTGAAAACCGCCCGCCAACCACTGACGTGGCTTCGGGCGCATTCTCACGGTACCTGCACGCGTCCATCGCAACGAGCCACAGGCCGGGCACAGGCTCAACCACATAACTGAGCGATGCGCTGTCGCGCACTATCGCCTGCTCATAGCCCATCTTTGCATAGATCTCTGCGAACTCCTCCGGTGTCACAGAGGCGACCGGGCTGGCTCCGGTAGATGTAAACGACATTGCATAACCGTTCAAGATATCGTGGTTTCCGGGGACGACATAGACCGCTATGCCGCTTTCGATCAAGCGGGAGAGGATCGATGCACACAACTCATGGTTTATCCGCTCACCGTCCTTGGTGAGATCGCCTGCAACTATGACGAAGTCAAGATCCTCATTGCAGAGCTCTGACACTGCAGCCTCCAAGAGCTCCCTGCTCTGAATGAGCAGCTTGCGGTCGGATATCAAATGCTCTTGAAACACCGGGCCTTCTGTGCCGAGGCTCACGTCAAACACATGGGGGTCGCTGATAACCGCAAACCGTGTCTGCGGGTATACAGCAGCCTTCCCAAATGATGCAAAAGGACCTGTCGTGGAAGCGAGGACTACGATCAGGATAAGGAGACTCAGCATCAAGACTCTGCGTAGGCTCCAGACTCCGCTGTGCATCCGCATACCGAACCCTCCCCACGATTGCACTGATTACTGTTCAGACCAGAAGTTTAGACCAAAAACCCAGAAATCCCAGTCGATAGATAATACGGTTGGATTATAGCACTGCGCAGGCACAAGCACAAGCTGTTGACACAGCGGCATCCACTTGTCTCAGCTTTTGTCCTTGATCTTCTGCCAGGTATCCCTTAGAGACACAGTGCGATTGAAAACCAACCTATCCTCTGTCGAATCAGGGTCCACAACAAAGTACCCGTGCCTTAAGAACTGGAACCGATCTCCCACTGACGCCTCTGCCAGTGCTAGCTCTATCCTACAGTCGGTCAAGACTTCCAATGAGTTAGGATTGAGATTGGCGATGAAGTCGCCGCCTTCTTCGGGATCCTCAGTCAAGAACAGATGGTCGTAGAGGCGCACTTCCGCCTTGTGCGAGTGAGCTGCAGAAACCCAGTGAATCGTTCCCCTAACTCTCCTGCCGTCAGGCGTCATGCCTCCTCTGCTCTCAGGATCGTAGGTGCAACGAAGCTCTACTATCTCGCCTGTTGACGGGTCCTTGACGACCTCTTGACAAGTGATGTAGTAGGCGCTCTTGAGCCTGACCTCTCTGCCCGGAGCCAGACGGAAGAACTTCTTTGGAGGATCCTCCATGAAGTCGTCGCGTTCTATATAGATCTCTCTGGAGAAAGGCACCTTGCGAGTGCCAGCAGACGGGTCCTCGGGGTTATTCTCCGTCTCAAACTCCTCTACCTGCCCCTCCGGGTAGTTGGTGATCACGACCTTGAGCGGCCTGAGCACGACCATTGCTCTCAAAGCCCTCTTGTTGAGGTCCTCGCGCAAGCAGTGCTCCAAGAAAGCATAGTCGACCACGCTGTTGGCTTTGGCGACTCCAACTCTTTCGCAAAGCGTCCTGATAGACTCAGGAGTGTAACCCCGCCTTCGCAGGCCGCGCAGAGTAGGCATGCGAGGATCGTCCCATCCGCTCACATAGCCGTCTTCAACAAGCCTCCGGAGTCTTCGCTTGCTAGTCAGAGTATAGGTGAGATTGAGGCGGGCAAACTCAATCTGCTTTGGTGGCTGTGGGATCTCAAGCACCTCAAGCAACCAATCATAAAACGGCCTATGCTCCTCAAACTCGAGTGTGCATAGAGAATGAGTAATCCCCTCAATTGCGTCTGACAATGGGTGAGCATAATCGTACGTCGGATATATGCACCACTTGTCGCCCGTTCTGTGATGGGGAACCCGGAGGATGCGATAGAGCACTGGATCTCTCATCACAATATTGGGCGAAGCCATGTCGATCTTGGCACGGAGCGTGCGAGACCCATCCGGGAACTCGCCCTTGCGCATTCTCTCAAAGAGATCTAGGTTTTCGTCCACGCTCCGGTCGCGGTACGGGCTGTTTCTGCCAGGCTCGGTCAAAGTGCCCCTGTACTCCCGTATCTCTTCTGCGCTAAGGTCGCAGACATATGCCAGCCCCTTGCGGATTAGCTGAAGCGCATACTCGTACAACTGATCGAAATAATCCGATGCGTAGTACAGCCGATCATCCCAGTCAAATCCGAGCCACCGAATATCCTCCATGATAGACTCGACGTACTCAACATCTTCTGTGCTGGGGTTGGTGTCATCAAAACGGAGATTACACAACCCGCCATTCGCCTCTGCAAGGCCGAAGTCTATGCATATCGCCTTGGAGTGGCCTATGTGAAGATAACCGTTGGGCTCAGGAGGAAATCTGGTGTGAACTCTGCCTCCGTATCGGTTGCTTGCAATATCCTCCTCTATAATGTCCTGGATGAACCCACCGAACTTGATTCCTTCCTCATTCACAGCCACGTTACCTCCGTCAGTTGTCAATAAGATGCCTCAAAATGAGAAACCAGATGAAGAGCCGCTCAGTTAAAGAGTCCTCAGATGATTGATCTCATGTACTCCACGTACGCAGGCAGTGCGATTTCGGGTTCCTCTATCTCCGGATGCCATCTCTTCTCAAACTCAAGCGACAGCCAGCCGTCGTATCCACCCTTCTTGAGGAGTTCCACTACTTCCTGTACAGGCACTTCGCCCTGCCCCACGAGACAATGCCTGGCTGAATAACCTTCTCCTATCGAATCCTTTATATGAGTATGCATGATGTATTTTGACAACTTGCTGTAAGTCTCACCAACAGGCTCTCCTACTAGCTTGTACGGATGGTTGATGTCCCATATGACGCCCTTTGCTGTCCCCTTTGTGCGCTCAAGCACCTCTAGGAGTGCATCTGAATCGGAGAAGTCCCCGTGCGTCTCTATTAGAACAGTTACACCCGTCCCCTCGGCATATGTAACGAGTTCTCCAAATCCAGAAGCTATAGCTTCGATCGTCTCCTGCCTGCGAGCAGGGTCAGGTATCTTGTCGCCAAAGATTCGTATGTATGGAACTTTGAGCCGCTGTGCCACATCAATCGAGTCGCGTCCTTCCTTGATTGCTCTGTCATATGCATTCGGGTCATGAAACGAGACGGACGTTCCAAGGCAACAGATCTCCAGTCCGAGTTTCTTGAGCTTGTTCTTAGTCTCCTCGGCCTGATCCGGCAAGAATGGTTCCATCCTGCCTAGGTCCAGCTCACTCTCTATGCCCCTAATCTCGATGCCGTCAAACCCAAAGCGAACTGCATGATCGAGTATCAAGTCCCAAGACCAGTTTGGGCATGCCAGTGTTGAGAAAGCTAGCTTCATGTGAGAGGCCCCCTATCGTCGTCACAGCTGTCCTTGTTATCTTCACCGAAGTCACGGACATATCCTCCTGCAAGGCGCTGTGAAGAGTGTCAGGGCAACCCGACAATCGACCTGATCGCGAGGAGCGGCATGGGACTTCTGTAGATACTCACCAGGATCTAGCAACAGCTCCGCTAACTGATCAATCTCGCGCAAGCCCTCTTTTCCTCTCCGGATGTCAAGCCACACCTTTGCTGACCAATCAAAGCATTCCATTGGAATGTCTTATTGATCCAGACCCGAATCCTCATCTTGCAGAGAATTGGCGTCAAGACTGACCCATCTATCTTCCTTGCTGTTCAAATACTAGACTATTCAATGATCAAGGCTTCGCCCTAGAGTTTCCGATTCACTGACGTGGAAGTGCTGCCAAACGGACATGCCTTGATGCTATGAACGAAGATCAGACGTGAAAGGATTGCAGCTCTCGTGGAGCATCACCGCGCAGCGTCAACACGAGTGGATAAGCATACACCCGGTGGAAGTGGATCAGACGCAAGTTTGCATCGACGGAATACCTCACAGGTGGTATATAAACGAAACACGGTTGATGAGGCGGTACCGGTTGTGGGGGGTTCAACTCCTCATAGGTAGTCGATAGACCGGACACCCTGATTAAGAGTCAGGTGCCTCATGCCGCGCTTCAAACCCTCATAGGTAACTCCAAAACAGCGGTAGGGTTTCAGTTTCAGCCCCTCGTGTAGGATCAACTGATCCTCGATGGATCGCATAGTCACCACCTCCTGGCCACAGCACTAACTATCGCAGCCCACACGACCTGGAGGAAGGCACCGATTGCCTCAATCCGGCTGACTCTGTTCTCGACCTTACCCAGGCGCTCATTGTATCGGTCGAGCTTGTCCTCGATCCTGTCCAGCTGCTGCACGATCATGTCCACTCGCCCGTTTTCCGTCACGTCCACCGCCTCCTGCCTGCGTCAATCAGTACACAACTAAGCCGCCCAATTCGAGCGGCTTGTTGCGGATTACACCGTGCCCGTTCGCACCCCGTACATTTAGCGAGAGGCGACCGTCTACGGGTGACGGTGTTCGGGTCCGGTGCCCTAGCCTCTCGGGTTATGTGTTCGGTGGCAATCTACTCACCTCCTGCACAAAGAGAAGACCGCTTACGCGGTCCTGATTGTGTATCCGACATTGCCTGGCTATTTGTTCCTCGCCCGCTGAGCTTGCATCTTTCGCCTGATCCGGTCGATACGCCCTCGATAGCCCCCTTTGGTTCCGTCGCTAAGACCTTGCTCGATTGCGAGCTCGCAAACTCGTATAGCGTCCTCATACCGGCCCCGCTCGGTTAAGACTGTGGAGAGGTATTGGTGTGTTGACACTCGCGGCAATTTGCCCATATTTCTAATGAGAGGACCGCGGAGTCTTGGGAACTCTTGAATGTGAAGCCAACCATACTTGATACACAGATCAGCCATGCCCTTCTTGCGACGCTGCTTGTATGCCTTCATCACTATTGTCATCAGGAGGAAATGTCGATCAACCGGGTGACACTTGTCGTTCACCACTGCCAGCATTTTCTTGAGACTCCCAGACTGCCACGCCAGCCACACGCTACTAGCCGGACCACACTTGCCTTCTCGTTCAATCGTGTATATCGGTTTTGGTGTACGTCGAAATGGCCACATTGTCACGCCAACTGCTCGGCCTTGACTATCAACCATTTCCCATCAATCTTACGCAATGTCCACCTATTCACCGACGTCGCGCTGTTGTACTCGCCCAATACGTATATAGTGACGTTGATCGTTCCTGTAACCACGGCCTCGTCTGATCCGTGGAACACAATTTGCCTGTTAGTGACCTCATACACAGGGAACCCAGCAATGGCAAACATCAGTTGCCAGAGCTGTCTATGTTCCTCTCTCGTTATGGTCGCTACATTACCGTCGATATCAACGCTTTCGGTCACGGGAGCATAGCATGACACCAACATATCAGCGTCTTCGGTAGCGATGGCCTGTTCTATCCGATCAAACACCGCACTTACCTCTGCTGTCGGAAGCGTTCCTCCGCCTCCTCCACCACACCCCGCCAGCCCCACACACACTAACAAAACCAGCCCAACCAGCACGACTCTCCTCACACAACCACCTCCCGCTTCCGTAGGAAAATTTCTACACATCAGAAGGCGTTCCTGCTTCTGATCCGCCCTTCTGACCAAGTTCCTCACCCAACGCCTCGTAGAGTATCTGCTGATACCTCGTCCGCTTGGCTGCCCATTCGTCCGC
>FZPS01000179.1_pt111 | contig 22029 bp, 18 predicted proteins | sample 1817821 | NCBI WGS metagenome assembly FZPS01 (sample SAMEA104158645, study PRJEB21678) | metagenome | place: Germany | collected 2015-04-21 | reverse complement strand
AGCTTAGTTATAATTCTTTCGATGATTTTAGGTTTCATACCGGGCTTACAGCCCAAGGCATATGCGGCAGACGAGCCGACAGTACTAGAAGATGTATATGAAGACAAAACCGATGAAGAGAAAATAACAGATGCGATTGAAGCATTGAGAAGTTACTACAGTAGCAAGGATTTTACATTCCGGGTAGCGCTGGCATATAACTTTACCAGCGACAACCTAGAAAGAGACTCGCAAATAATACAGCAAAGATTAAAGATGAATGAAGAATCTGCTAGTCCTTCAGACTATTCGGGAATAATAATAGGCCTTATTGCAGCAGGTAAAAACCCCAGAAATTACAATGGTAAAAACTATGTACAACTTCTAATACAAAGCCTGGATGATCAGAACTGGGCTGCCTATCCCACTTCAATTGCCTGGGGTATATTGGCCTTGGATATGGCAAAGGCAGAATATGATGTAGAAAAGGCGGTTGATGCACTTTTAAGTTATCAAATTGATAATGGAGGCTTCGATGGCGGATGGGGTGACAGTGTTGACGATACAGCAATGTGTATAATGGCTTTGGCCAAGCATAAAGACATTAAAGGAGCAAAAGATGCTATAGCAAAGGCTAAAAAATATATAAAAGACAAGCAGGAGGATAATGGTGGCTTTGTATCTTGGGGTGCAGAAAACCCATATTCAGCAGCTGCAGCAATCCAAGGGCTTATTGCTATAGGTGAAGACCCGCTATCGGAAGAATGGACCACTGAAAGTGGAAAGACCATCTTAGATGCTCTCCTGGAGTTCATGATAGATGACCACTTTGAATATGTATCCGAATGGGGAACTGATATAGATTCAATTACAGAGCAAGCATTTTGTGCCCTTGCAGACTTGTATAGGGGAAAATCCATGTTTCATGAGATCGTTATGAAAGATGTAGAGCCCCATGAAGTAAGGATACAGCAACCTCCGTATACGACTATAAAAGAAAACGGCAAGCTGAAACTTAGGGCAAATGTATATAATCCCGATGGTGAGATTATATTAGGCCATAGCCTCCTCTGGGAAAGCTCAGATCCGGCTGTAGCCGAGATCGACAGTGAAGGCTTGGTCACTGCTAAAAGTGCAGGAAAGGTTACCATAACCGTTACGGTAGAGGGCCATGACAGTATAAAGGACACCATAGAGCTTACCGTAGAGCCGGAAGAATTTAAAGTAACTAGAATCGATACAGGTAAAATAAAGAACGGCAGTGAAGCTAGACTAGAGTTTAACATACGGGAAAACATGGAACAAACCAGGTCTGCAACGCTGATTGTCGCCCTCTACGATAAAAATACCAACAAGATGATCAATTACGCTTTTGCAACAAAAGAATATCAACCGGGAGAAAGTACCAACTTAGGTGCGGGTTTCTTGGTGCCCGAAACCGGAAACCATATTATAAAGTGTTTTGTATGGGAAGACCTGGAAAATCAAAATGTAATTCTGGCTAATCCCATTGATATTGATGTAGAAAAATAAGTGTAAGCACAACCTACTCCCTGGTGTAGCTGAAACAAAGCGTTCAGCTACACCACCACTTTTGACTTATCTGCCAGGGGGACGTTTCGTTTGCCAGGTGTACAGGTTTGTGCATATTTAATTAATATATGCAAATTTAACAAATGGAGGTGTATGGTTTGAGAGGGAAGTTAATATCATTTCTGATGATACTTGCGTTACTGCTGCCCTCCTTTGCCTTTGCGGCAGGCCTTACAGTGGACTATGAAGTGGACGGCGCTAGAGTGAGTGTTATCGTCAGAGGGGAAAGTTACAAGCCCGTCAGTATCGTTATCGGGGATGGCAGCAGAAAGCATTATATAGATCAAAAGGAAACGGATGCAAGTGGGCAAGCTGTATTTAACACCTATTTGGAGCAGGGAAACGAGTATGAGTGCACGGTGAATTTAGATGGAATTAACCAGACCAAGACTATTGTGGTGGAAAAAGAAGAACCTGAAGAACCTGAACAGCCTGAAAAACCTGCGGTGGCATATATTTACATAAAAGGATACGAAGGAGTTATATTGCCTAAGACAGAGGTAGAAATAAAAAAAGGCGATACGGTGCTAAGTATAACCAGGAGGGTTTTGGATTCAAAAGGAATCGATTTCAGGATTAGAAGCGGATATGTGGTAGGGATCGACGGGCAAAACGAGTTTGACAAAGGCCCCACAAGCGGGTGGATGTTTTCCGTTAACGGGGATTTTCCAGGTATTGGCCCGGGAAGTGTCACTGTAGAAGACGGGGACTACATTCAGTGGTTATACACCACTAACCTGGGTGAAGATATTGGAAATATATACGAGGAACCCAGAAAAGAAATCATAGATGATGCTTTAGCCCTGCTTGATGACAAGAACGCTAGTGAAAAAGAAATAATTGACATGGTGAAAAACATTACTGATTATATTGTGGATATGGTAAACAGTGTTAAAAGCAAGGATGATATTAAGAAAGCCGTGTTAAGGGATTTAAAAGATGTCAACGATATTTTCTTAAAAGTTTTAGCAAGGCTGAAATCTGAAGATGCCATTAATAGTGCCTCGGCTAATAGTGCAAGAGTAGCCGAGATGGCGGCAAGACTTTTAGGTTATACCGATGAAGAAGCATCGATAACTGAAATATCTTCGGTAGTAAAAGAGAGCATCGGTATAACACTTGCGTTTGTAAACAAGATGAGTGATGAAAGCAAAATGGAAAAGATCATCGACGATATACTTGATGTTGCCCTTGAGCTGAATAAAAAGCTGCATCAAATACAGTCGGATAATTTACAGCCGGAACAAAGATTTTATGCTGCAATTCCCCAAGAAAATGAAGAAAATGCAGAGATAAACCTCCCCGGAATTTTTATTGGCAAGGCAACGGAAAAAGGGTTTAAAAAGCTGGATATATCTTCAGGAATCTTGACTGCAGTCCTGCCCGTGGAATCACTAAATGACATTCACGAAAAGCAGGGGCTAAAAATAACTGCAAAAAAAGCAGACAAAGAAGCTTTGCCTGAGAGTTTACAGGATCAGATTCCCGACGGAAGTATTTTAATAGAAATAACTGAAGCAAGTGGTCAAAGATTTAGCCATCCAATCGAAGTGGGGATACCCTTTGAAGGCAAATACAATGATGAGACAGCAGTAACCGTATTTTGGTTAAAGGAAGATGGCAGTGTTCAAGCTGTGGGCGGAATCTACGACCCGGCTAGCAAAACAGCCAGATTTTTCACGACTCATTTCAGCACATACTTTGCCAAGGAATCGGTAGCAGATTTTGAGGACACAAAAGACCATTGGGCCAGGAAGGAAATTGGCGCCCTGGCCGGCAAGGGGATAATAAAGGGAAAGAGTGAAGGAATATTCGACCCGGATGCCAATATCACGAGGGCTGAATTTGTCGCACTGATGACAAGGGCAATGGGATACGGCGAAAACCATGGATATACCGTGCCCTTCATGGATGTCAGGGAAAATGACTGGTACTACAATCCGATAGCCATTGCATACAACGAAGGCCTGGTAAACGGTAAGTCCGCAACCGAGTTTGACCCAAATGGCAAGATTACACGACAAGAAATGGCCAAAATCATTTCCAACATAATGAAAGACAAATTCCATTCGCAAGAAAAAGTTGACAATTTGAAAGCATTTAAGGACTTCGAGGAGATTGCCTCATGGGCCCGGGAAAGTGCCGCTTTATGCCTAAGGGAAAAAATCATAGGCGGTATCAGTGAAGGAGTATTCGCACCCCTGGAAAATGCCACCAGGGCACAGGCTGCAACGGTGCTATATCGCATTTACGGTTTACTAATCAAATAGGAAGCAGCAGGGGACGCTTCCCTGCTTCCAAAGCTAGTTTAGGAGGAAAGCGTGGGGACGGTCCCTTGTCTCATTTTGTTTTAAATGCGGAGCGGGTTGTTTTCATATATTCTCCTATGTCGGGAGTATGAAAGTGGTTCCTGTGAACCTTACTGTCTACAGGAACCATTCCTACAAACTACTTGGGCTAGATTGACCAAATAGTGTCAATCTAATTCAAAAAATGAGAGGTGATAAAGTGTTAAACATGTCGCGGACAAAGAAATTTCTTGCTATGACTTTAGCTCTATTACTTGTCGTCCAGTTAGGCGGCTACATTTTTGCAGCAGAGAATACAAATATCGGGCCTAAAGAAATATCCGATGCCATTGATGAGATTGTAGATTATATATATAAAACTAATAAAAACCTGGAATATACCGAGTGGCAAATTATTGGAATGAGAGCATTGGGTATAGAAGTTCCGGAAAAAGCTTATGAATACCTGGAGGAATACCTAAAAGAACACGAAGGCGATTTTAGGAAAATCACCGATTATGCAAAGCTGGCAATGGCTGTTTCGGCGTTAAACCGTGACCCGAGAAATGTTGCCGGATATAACATTATAGAAAAGATTTATAACAATGGTAATATGACCCTGCAGGGCACAAATGGCCCCATCTTTGCATTGATAGCCTTGGATGCCTGCGGCATTTTGATTCCCGATGATGCCCTGTGGACCAGGCAAAAGCTATTAGATTACATTTTAAACCAGCAAAACCCTGACGGAGGCTTTTCCCTGGTTTATGGGGAAATAAGTGACATAGACCTTACTGCCATGGCCATTCAGGCAATGTCCCTGTACCGGGACAAGCCGGAAGTTGCGGCTGCCATTGAAAGGGCCATCGAGTTTTTGTCACAAAAGCAGTCTGCTGATGGTGGCTTTACCGCCTGGGGCGATTCCAGCAGTGAAAGCATTTCCCAGACCATAATAGCCCTGATCGCCCTGGAAATTGACCCCTTAAAAGACCCAAGATTTATAAAAGACGGCAACCTCATATCAAAGCTCTTATCCTTTAGGGAGGCAGACGGCGGTTACTCCCACATTGAAGGTGAAGGCAGCGATGAAATGGCAACCGAACAGGCGCTAGTGGCTTTGGTGGCTTATAAGCGCTTCCTAGATGACGAAAGCTGGATTTACCACTTGACAGAGGGAAAAGAAAGTTCTCCTGAAGACCATACTTCCTTTGCAGATATTGATTCCGCCTCCGAGTGGGCCAGGCAATCCATCGAAAAGGCTAGAGAATACGGCCTCATGGAGGGCAAAGGGCGAAACCTCTTTGAACCAAAGCAGAATATCACTCGTGCAGAATTTGCTGCACTACTTGTTAGACTACTTAAGCTAGAGGGAAAAAGCAGTGCACAGCAGGTGTTCAGTGATGTCAAACCCGACAGCTGGTACTTCGGTTATGTCATGAACTGCTACGAAAAGGGGATAATCACCGGAAAAAGCCAAGATAAATTCATGCCAAATGATTATATTACAAGGGAAGAAATGGCCGTGATGCTGCAGCGGGCTTTGTCTTTAGAGACAGCAGAAGAAGTTGACCTTAAAGATTTACAGGATGCGTCCCAATGGGCGGTTCCGGCAATTAAGGCTATAGTGGGAAATCAGTTGATGACAGGGGCAAACGGCAACTTTTCGCCAAGACAAAATGTTACCCGGGAGATGGCAGCCACGGTAATGGTAAGAGTATTTGAAAGAGGCGAAGGGCAGTGAGACTATTCATGGACAGACAGACCCTGTTTTTAGTTTTAATACTGCTGATAGCCTGTTTATTAATAGTGGGCTGTGGCAGCAAGGCGTCCGCTCCCGAGACCTCTCCTCGATCTGAAGGGCGCCAGGAGAATATTCAACAAGAAGCAGACATCAGCCACGGTCAGGAAGGGCAAAAGCAGGAAGAGAGTATTGACAGGGTAGATCCTGCACCGAAAGCGGAGGAATCTAAAACAAGTCCAGAAAAAAGTAGTTCAAACGGAAAAGGTCAGGAAGATGAAAAGAGTCAAAGCAAGGAAGAAGAAAAGCCCGGGGATGCGGATCCGGCCCCTTCCGTTACCATATCCATAGTTGGCCACAAGGCCATGGGCGTGATTTTGGAAGCAACGGAGGTTGAAATAGAAGAAGGGGAAACGGTGCTGGATGCGCTGAAAAAGGCAGCAAAGCAAAACAATATTCCCATATCCATCAGAGGGAAAAAATCCACGGCATATGTGGAAGGCATAAATAACTTGTTTGAATTCGACCATGGGCCAAGGAGCGGCTGGCTTTACAGGGTAAACGGCAGCATGTACAGCAAAAGTGCCGGAGCTTTTACTGTTAATGCCGGTGATGTGATTGAGTGGCTCTATACCCTTGATTTGGGAAGAGATATAGAGGATTCAGGAGGGGCGGCAGATGAATAGGGGCTTTGCATCGCTTCATCCTGCCCCCTGTTTTCTTTATTATGTCGGTCTCGTCATACTTGTGATGATAATCTACCACCCTCTGTTTTTACTCTTGGCCCTCTGCTCTCAAATACTACTCAATATCATGCAGGATGGGGGCAGGAAGCTAAAGGAATCCGCCAGATTCTACATATTTTTTGGATTGTTTATAGCCTTGATAAATCCCTTTGTTTCCCGCCGGGGTCAGAATGTGCTCTTTTATTTCATGGACAATCCCGTAACCCTTGAAGCTGTGGTTTACGGCATTGCCATGATGATGTCCCTTCTGACCGTGCTAATAGCTTTTGTTTCTTACAACATGGTCATAACTCCGGACAAATTTATGTTTCTTTTTTCTTCAATACTCTCCAAGACTGCCTTTATGGCCATGATGGCCATGCGCTTTGTGCCGGTCCTCAAAAGGCGCAGCCAAGAAATTGCCCTTGTCCAAAAGACCAGGGGCACGGATATATCTTCCGGGACTTTCATACAGCGCATAAAAAACGGCATGCAGATACTGGTAATACTAATTACATGGTCTTTGGAAGAAGCCATTATCACATCGAGGTCCATGAGGGCGAGAGGATACAGTATTACAAAAAACAGGAGCTCATATTTCGATTATAAGATGACAAGAAGGGATTGGGCCATTCTCTTCCTGATACTTTTTACTTGGGCCAATCTGCTACTCTTCTGGTATTGGGGTATCGGGTACTTTCAAATATATCCCGTGCTTGCGCCGCTGGTTTTAGACATGAACACGGGACTTTTTTTGGCCGTTTCTGCTATATATCTTGCCATTCCCCTAGTGGTAGAAGGAGCTGAAAAACTGGCATGGCTTTAATAGACATACAAAATTTAAACTTTGCTTATCCAAATTCCCCTCAAAGGGCTTTAAAAAATATAAATTTCTCTGTAGAAGCTGGTGAATTTGTGGTCATATGCGGCCCTTCAGGCTGCGGAAAGACAACCCTGATAAGCCAGTTGAAAAGAGAAATCCGGCCTGAAGGAGAGATTAGCGGCAGGATTTTGTACCGGGGAAAACCAATTGACTGCCTTTCAAAAAAAGAAGCCGTGGAAGAAATCGCTATGGTCTTTCAGGACCCAGAAAATCAAATAGTCCTTGATACTGTCATACACGAACTGGCTTTTGGCATGGAAAACCTGGGCTACGACATCCTTACCATGAAAAAGCGGATAGGGGAAATGTGCAATTTCTTCGGACTGGAAAAAATGCTTTATAAATCCGTACACGAACTCTCTGGCGGCGAGAAGCAGATATTGAACTTGGCCTCGGTACTGCTGCTTCAACCGAAGCTGCTGCTCTTAGATGAGCCCACTTCCCAGCTTGATCCGATCGCGGCAAAAGAGTTTTTACAGATGCTGTACAGGCTCAACAGGGAACTTTCCATGACGGTTATTATGAGCGAGCATCGACTGGAAGACCTATTTCCCCTTGCCGACAAGGTGGTCTTTATGCATGAGGGTGAAGTAAAATACCTGGGAGATCCCAGGAGTATAAGTTTTAACATCCTCAGGTCAAAAGATGCGTCACTGCACAACTACCTTCCCTCGGTAGTCAGAACGTACTCATTTTTAAAAGGGCATATTGAAAAAGCCGAAATACCGGTAGATGTGAGGGAGGGAAAGCAACTTATTTGTGATTTGATAGATGAAAAGGAGTTAATCGATTGCCAGGATGCCAATAGAGGCAGCATCCTTGCTGAAAAACCCATTATTAAAATGACAGACATTTGTTTTCGCTATGAAAAGGACTCGCCGAATATTTTAAACAGGTTATCCCTGGATGTTTACCAGGGAGAATTTCTCGCGATTTTAGGAAGCAACGGCGCCGGCAAATCCACGTTGCTGCAAATTATGGCAGGCCTTAAAAAGCCGCAAAGAGGCAAGGTTTATTTTAAGGGAAAGGATATACTTCGCATTAAGGAAGAAGAAATATTCCTGCAAATAGCTTACCTTGCACAGAATCCCATGCTCTATTTCATTCACGAGACCGTGGAGGATGAGCTGTACAGGCGAGGCGAAATGCTAAAAGGTAAGGTTGAAGGCATAGATGAACTTCTGGAAGAGTACATAGATTTCTATGGCCTTGGGCCCTTGCTAAAAAGGCATCCTTATGATCTCAGCGGTGGGGAAAAACAGAAACTGGCAATGGCGACGGTGCTTTTGTCGAGGCCACAGCTGCTCCTATTAGATGAGCCTACAAAAGGACTTGACCCGACATTTAAGATAAGCTTAAAATACATACTCGATAAACTCACCAAAGGCGGTACTACCATCGTCATGGTATCACACGATATAGAATTTGTTGCGGCAAACGCTTCATCCTGTGCCCTGCTTTTTAACGGTGAAATAACCACAAAAGATACTCCTGGTAATTTCTTCAGCGAAAACTATTTTTATACCACTGCCGTAAACAGGGCTGTAAGGGAAAAACTGCCCAAGGCTATTACTCTTGAGGATGTGATAAAGGCATGCAAAAGGAAAAACTACCTGCTGGCAAAATCTGTCTCATGCTGATAGTGATAGGCATTCTAGCCATACTTGCCGTTTCCATATCTGCGGCGGACAATTTTATCTTGCCCCTAAGCTTTGCATTACTTATATTGTCGATGTTTCCTTTTTACATGAAGTTTGAGAAAAAAGAATTAAATGCGGAGGAAATGGTGTTGATGGCCATGCTTTCAGCCCTGGCGGCGGTGGGGAGGGTGCCCTTTGCTGCCCTTCCCAGCATACAAGCTACCTCTTTCATAGTAATTATGGCCGCCCTATCCTTCGGAAGGGAAGTGGGATTTTTAGTTGGAAATACCGCTGCATTGATTTCGAATGTTTTCTTGGGACAGGGGCCTTGGACACCTTGGCAGATGCTGGGCTGGGGAATGATGGGCTTTACTGCGGCTTTGCTCAAAGATGCTCGTTTATTAAAATCCAAATTCCAGCTCTGCATCTTTGGCTTCGTGTGGGGCTTTATGTTTGGCTGGATGATGAACATCTGGGTATTGCTGTTTTTCCAGCTTAGCGACATTTCATGGCCATTGATTTTGGGGTCCTGCATTGCAAGCTTTAATTTCGACCTGTATCATGCTCTTTGCAACGTTATTTTTATTCTGCTTTTTTATGACCGCTTCAAAAGAATATTAAGTAGGACAAAGGAAAAGTATGGGCTTTTGAAATAACATGATATCTCCTAAAAACAACAATTGAAATTGTTTGTATGGTGTAATAAGATTAAGAAAAATAATATACTATTTATCGGAAGTATTCAAAAGGAAAATCAAGGGCAAATTTAATACAAAGAGAGGAGATATCACATGCTTATTGAGAAAATAGAAGAATACTATAAAGAGCGTGATTTAAACTGTGCCGAGACCATGCTTTATGCGGCAAATGACGTATATGGACTGGAACTAGATAAAAAGGCCCTTAAGATGGCAGCCGGCTTTGGCGGGGGAATGTACATCCGCAGTGTATGCGGTGCCCTTGCGGGAGGCGTAATGGTGATTAGCCGCCTTTTTATAAAGGACAGGGCCCATGCAAGCCCGGAATTAAGGGGATTGGTAGAGGAGTTTCTGCACAGATACTGCAACAAGATGGGCGACATAAATTGTTCCTACTTAAAAGAGCATTACCATAACGAAGAAGTCAGGTGCCTCAATGTCATAAAAGAAGCCGGAATTATCCTTGATGATATAGTTAAAAGAGAATTAAAAAGCTCAAAGGACATTGATTAAGCCTTTGAGCAGATTAGAAAGCTATACTTTTTTGCCTGATAAAGACAAACCTGCTGAAAGTGCTTTTACCAGGCCGACAGAAACAGCGCTGTCGATAAAATGATGCAGTAGAGTGCCGATACCCACCACGACAAAAGCCGTGTGCATATTAAAACCCAGGGGAAGCACAATCAAAGCCTCTCCTAAGGCGTGAATTGGGGCAACGTATATTAAGGCTTTTTGAAAAGAAAAGCCTTTTTTGATTAGTAAGGCTCCGGCCAAGCCGAAAAACACGTGGACAAAAGCCCTAGCTGCCACAACAGGTCCCATAATCAATAAAAAGCCCAGAGTAGAACCCAAACCCACCATCACCGCCGCCGTAGGGCTGATTAGCATTGCTATCATGGATGGCACATGGGATGCTAGAGTTGCCGAGAATGGAGGTATATATATTTTAAGGTAGCCTCCAAAAGTAATAGGGATTAGCAATGACAGGGCTGTGAGTAGGGCACTTGTGACAATTTCTTTCGCTTTCATGACATTAGTCCTTTCCTATTTTTTATAACATAAAATAATAAAGGTTTTTTCAGTTATTGAAAAATAAAAATTCCGATTGCTGTTGAATTGCCATACAATAGTAATTGTAACAAGAGCTTTAAAAGATTTGCTTGTTCATGACGATTATACTGTATATACACCTGACTAGTCAACTAGGTGCAAAAAAATACATTATTCTAGCAGCATGCCTTTTTCCTTCAGCAAGCTTTCAGCCTTATTTATACAGTCGTAATTTATTGCTTCAACAGTGTGCAGGTGGACGCCGTCGGTTAGTTGTGAGAGCAAACCTGCTTTATGCTCTTTGACTGCCCGGATGAAATTGTCCACATCCCGAGAGTTGGAAAGCATTAATAATCCGTGGAGTTCGCCGTATAGAGGATGTTCAACTATAACATCTATTACCTTGCAGCCGCATTCAATAAAAGTCAAGAGCTCTTCACGGGTATCTTCTGCCTTATGACATACGGCGATTTGCTTGGTGCAAATGGGCAGGGGACCTTTCATCAAGTACCCCTGGGCAGTAGCTATGATATCCTTTCCCGAAGCCCTGAGAATGGCTATATCCTGTACTATTACCTGCCGTGTGACACCGAAGACCTTGGCAAGCTCCTTGCCCGATATGGGTTCATGGCTGCTGCTAAGCAATTCAACGATTTGTTCCCTTCGCTTATGAGTATTCATTTCACTTACCTCCACGAGCTTTGTACCTATTATACCAAACCTTTTGCAACACTAAAAGATTAAGATTAGCAAGCGAGAATCCTTAAATTTCCATTGGAATCAAATTATGTAACCTCATTTTTGTTGAAAAACAAGTCATTTTCCTGTAAAATTAACAAATAGGACATCTATTTATTTTATTAGGCTATATAATTGAGTGAAATGATAAGGAGGCTTTTTTTTTGAAACTCGAGCGAATAAAAAAGCTGGCAGAATCTCTTAAAAGGGAAAACATCGGTGCCGTTATCGTTGGCCCCTCACCCGATTTAGAATATTTGACAGGCCTTACCCCTTCAAACGATGAGAGATTCAAGGGGTTATTTGTTTTGTCCGACGCAAGCTTCTTCTACATAGCGCCATCGCTTTATCTCGAGGAAACTCAAAAGGGTATAGGTGATAGTGCAAAAATATACGTGTGGTACGATGAGGAAGGTTTTTTAGGAGTACTAAGGCAGGCAAGGGATGACTTCGAGTTAAATGGCCTGCGCATAGCGATAAGTGATGGAATTTCGGCAGTGCATCTCCTTGACATACAGGAAAATATTGACGCCGAATTTGTCAGGGGGGACATTTTACTGGGAGAACTCCGAATGATCAAAGATGAAGAAGAAATGGAGAATCTACGAAAGGCATCCGAGATCATTGATGATGTTGTAAAGGACTTGGCGGATTTTATAAGGCCCGGCATTCGGGAAAGGGATATAAGGAGAAAGATTGAAGAACTTTGCCTTGAAAAGGGTGCTTCCGGTCTTTCTTTCGATCCCATAGTGGCTTCAGGGCCAAACAGCTCCATGCCCCACTATAACGGTGACAGCAGGATTATCCAAGAGCGCGATATCGTCCTTCTTGACTTGGGATGTAAGTATAATGGCTATTGTTCAGATACTACCCGTACCTTTTTCATAGGAGAGCCCAGCGCAAAGGAGAAAGAAGTTTATGCCGCAGTTCTCGAGGCAAATCTGGCAGCGGAAGCCTTTGTTAAAGAAGGTGTTGCCTGCGAAGAAGTGGATAAGGTCGCCCGGGAAGTGTTAAGGAAAGCGGGCCTTGATAAGTTTTTCATTACCAGGACCGGCCATGGTATTGGCGTAAATGTCCACGAATTTCCCAATATAGTTGCAAATAATAAGCAGCTCTTGAAAAATGGCATGGCATTTAGTATTGAGCCTAGTGTATGCATTCCGGGAGAATTTGGAATCCGCATAGAAGACATAGTCTTGGTAAATGATGGAAAAGCAGAGATACTAAACAAATTTCCCAAGGAGATGTTGGTAATAAAATGAACAAAAAAAAGGGGGGACGTTTAAAGAGATAGATAAAAGTTTTAGCAGATATATAACTGATAAATTGATTGTTTATTAATTTAAAGGGGGAGAATGAAAAAAATGTTAAAAAGAATAATTTCGCTGTTGATTGTAATGTCTTTACTTCTCGGTGTTGTCGGATGTGGTGGCGGCAGCCAGAAGTCAGAAGCTGAGGCACCGGCCGGCGATGACTGGAAAATTGGTATACTTACAGGCACCAGTTCTCAAAACGAAGAGGAGTTTGTTGCCGGTAGAGAGTTAGTAGAAAAATATGGCGAAGACAGGGTAATTCACAAGACATACCCTGATAACTTTACAAAAGAACAGGAAACTACAATTACACTGGCCATGAACATGGCTGCAGATCCAAGTGTAAAAGCAATAATCTTTTGTCAGGCAGTGCCAGGAACTGCAGCAGCATTTGAGATGATTAGAGAACAGCGCGATGACATCCTCTTGATTGCAGGATTGCCACAGGAAGATCCTGCCATAATGAGCGAATTATCTGATATAGTAATCGATACAGACAACCTGAGACGTGGAGAAACCATAATGGAACTTGCCCATCAGATGGGAGCTAAAAAGTTCATACACTATTCATTCCCCAGACATATGTCCATTGAACTTTTGGCCCAGAGAAGAGACAATTTCCAGAAAAAAGCTGATGAACTTGGCATAGAGTTTATCGAAGTATCAGCACCCGACCCCATGGGTGAAGGTGGAATTCCTGCAACACAGCAATTTATCTTAGAAGACGTGCCAAGACAGGTGGCAGAGCATGGCAAAGACACGGCCTTCTTCAGCACGAACTGTGCTATGCAGGAACCATTAATCAAGAAAGTTCTCGATGAAGGGGCTATTTTCCCCGAACAGTGCTGCCCAAGCCCATATCACGGATATCCCGGAGCTTTAGGTATCGAAATACCTGAGGATAAAGTCGGTAATGTTGATTTCATTATAAGCGAGATTACAGCGAAGGTAGCAGAAAAGGGTAATTCAGGCAGAATGGGTACCTGGACGGTTCCGGCCGCAATTGCACTGATTAGGGCATGCGGTGCTTATGCTGTAGAATATGCCCAGGGCAATGTAGAGCGCCAGGATATTGATGCATTTGTTGATTTCTTAAGACAGGAAGCAGGAGATATTTTAGTACAGACATACAAAGCTGACAACTTCCTTCTCTTTGTAGGCGAATCACAGGTATTCTAATAGCAGATATACATCAATATTTAAGGTTGCCTGATAGGCAACCTTAAATATTGAAGCACGAGGAGGGTAAAATTTGAGTGAACCGATTTTACAGTTGCTAGATATTAGCAAGGAATATTACGGAAATAAAGTCTTAAAAAATGTGAGCTTAACTGTCCACCCAGGGGAAGTCCATGCCCTAGTAGGCGAAAACGGGGCGGGAAAATCCACATTGATGAACATCCTGTTTGGAATGCCTGTTATTCATAGCACGGGGGGATTTTCCGGCCAGATCATATTCGGAGGAGAACAGGCAAGTATCAACTCTCCCAAAGATGCCATGGAAAAAGGAATAGGCATGGTACACCAGGAATTTATGCTGCTACCGGGATTTACCATTACCGAGAATTTAAAATTAAACCGAGAGATTACTAAACACAATGTGGTGAGCAAGCTTTTAGGCGAGAAATTGAAAAGTCTTGACATGGAGGCAATGCGGAAAGATGCCAGAAAGGCATTAGACACCTTGGGTGTAGATATAGATGAAATGCTTCCGGTTGAAGGCCTTCCTGTCGGTTATAAGCAATTTATCGAAATCGCTCGCGAAATTGACAAGGAGAATGTCAAACTGCTGGTTTTCGATGAGCCCACTGCGGTGCTCACAGAAATGGAGGCAGATTTGTTTCTCAAAGCTGTTGAGAAACTGTCTGCTAGCGGTATCGCAATACTTTTTATCACCCACAGGCTAAGTGAAGTTATGCAGGTAGCAGACAATATCACCGTAATTAGAGACGGTGAGGTGGTGGGAAGGCTGACCAGAGAAGAGGCCACTATAGAAGATATGGCCAGAATGATGGTGGGCAGAAAGATTGACAGGATAGAAAAGGCAAAAAAGATTCACAACGGATCTCAGGAAAACATACTAGAAATAAGGAATCTCAGAGTGGATATGCCCGGTGAGCTTGTCAAAAATGTAAACCTTGATGTAAAAAAAGGTGAAATACTGGGAATCGGCGGCTTAGCAGGCCACGGCAAAATAGGTATTGCCAACGGAATAATGGGCCTTTACAGGGCTTCCGGCCAGGTTACCTTTAAGGGAGAAAAAATAAAACTTAACAATCCCAAAGATGCTCTACTTAGGGGAATGGCTTTTGTTTCCGAAGACCGCCGAGGGATAGGTTTGCTCCTTGATGAAAGTATTGAAAAGAACATCGTCTTGACGGCCATGCAGGTCCAGGGAAAATTTCTGACAAAGTTCTTTGCTGGTGTCAATTTTGCTGATAGCGGGAAGATTAGGGGACACGCAACAAAGCTCATAGAAGAATTGGATATAAGGTGCACAGGTCCCGAACAGCTGGTCCGCAGGCTCAGCGGCGGTAATCAGCAAAAGGTATGCATAGCCAGGGCCATTACCTTGGAACCGGATTTGCTTTTTGTTTCTGAGCCCACCCGGGGAATTGACGTAGGTGCAAAAAAAATCGTGCTGGACCTTTTGTTAAAACTAAATCAGGAACTGGGCATGACAATTGTAATGACATCCAGTGAGCTGGCAGAGCTACGTTCTATCTGCGATCGAATCGCAATTATATATGATGGAAAGCTCGAAGGCATATTGCCCCCTGATGCAGATGATACAGATTTTGGATTGATGATGGCTGGTGGGCACTCTGATAAGGCAAAGGAGGTTTCCTGATGAGCCAAGTTAAAAAGTTTATAGATAATTTTGGCTATACCAGGATAATTATTATCCTGTTTTTGATTATACTCTTTATAGCAGCCTTAGCGTTGGAACTTCAGACGAAAAGTCTTATTACAGGAATATTAAACAGGGCAGGCATGAATATGCTCTTGACCCTTGCAATGGTTCCCTCCGTACAATCGGGGACGGGCCTTAATTTTGGTCTGTCAATTGGCATACTTTGCGGTGTACTGGGTGCGGTGCTTAGCATTGCCATGGACTTGACAGGAGTGCAGGCCTTTTTTGTAGCAAATGTCATAGGTATTTTGCTTGCCATTGTTGCCGGATATGTATACGGTCTTTTGCTAAATCGGGTGAAAAGCCAGGAAATGCTGATTGGCACATATGCGGGATTTTCCGTAGTGTCCGGAATGTGTATGTTCTGGATATTAGCTCCCTTTAAGAGCCCCAAAATGATATGGCCTTATGGAGGTAGGGGCCTTAGGGTTACAGTTTCCCTAGAAGATACCTTTGATAAAGTGTTAAACAATTTCCTCTTAGGACAGTACAACGGGATAGAAGTGCCTTGGGGATTGTATGCTTATGTTCTTCTCTTATGCCTTGCGGTATGGTTATTTTCCCGCAGCAAGACCGGTATTGCCATGCAGACGGCGGGAAGCAATCCCAGGTTTGCCGAGGCTTCCGGGATCAATGTTGACAGCATGCGCATAATAGGCACCATTTTATCAACGGTTCTAGGGGCAATGGGAATCTTAGTATATGCGCAGAGCTACGGTTTTCTGCAGCTGTACACAGCTCCTCTCTACATGGCCTTTCCTGCAGTCGCCGCCATCCTCATAGGTGGAGCATCGGTGCAAAAGGCTTCTATCACTCACGTGATAATAGGCACGTTTTTGTTCCAGGCACTACTGGTAGTTGCCTTACCTGTAAGTAACGCGGTGCTTCCGGAGGGAAATCTATCAGAAGTAGTGAGGATTATAATAAGTAACGGAATCATTGTATATGCTCTAACCAGGATAGGCGGAGGTGAATGAGCTTGGCAAATACAGATAATGTCTCAAAATCAACCGGAAAGCAAGTATCGTGGCAAATTAAAAAGGCCGTGACGGGTAATATAGTTCCGATCGTTTTTACACTGTTGTGTTTGGTGGGAGCAGTTATAGCTGAAGCCAGTCCCATCTTTTTGTTAAGTTCAGTAATCATCAGGCTTGCACGCAATTTGCTTCTCGTGTTTTCATTGATAATACCTGTTGTTACCGGCTTAGGCCTAAACTTTGGGATAGTTTTGGGTGCAATGGCTGCACAAATCGCCTTGGTGGCAGTGACCCACTGGGATATTGGCGGCCTAGGTGGCTTTGCCCTTGCAGCCCTCTTATCAGTTCCTTTGTCAATAGTATTTGGATGGCTTACCGGAAAGGTATTAAATAAAGCTAAGGGCAATGAAATGATCACCAGTATGATGCTGGGCTTTTTTGCAAACGGTCTCTACCAGCTTTTGTTTTTATTTGTCCTGGGTGGCATAATCCCTATGGTCAATGAAACCATAATGTTACCCTCGGGCATAGGCGTGAAAAATACCGTTTCCCTAAAAGGAATAAAGTATGCCCTAGATGATGTCTTAAAGATTGGTTACGAGACTTTGACTATTCCGGTTTTTACCTTCATAGTAATTGCGCTCTTTGCATTTGTCATAAAGTTTTTATTACAGACAAAACTGGGCCAGGAGTTAAGATGCGTAGGTCAAGATATGAATATAGCCGCCACATCAGGGATAGATGTGGACAGGATGAGGATTATCGCTGTTATTCTATCAACGGTGCTAGCGGCCTGGGGCCAGCTAATACATTTGCAGAACATCGGAATCTTGCAAACTTACGGGAGTCACGAACAGGTTGGCCTTTTCGCGGTTGCTTCCATATTAATAGGTGGTGCATCTGTTACAAAGGCGACTATTGGCCAGGCTGTCCTCGGGACTTTCCTCTTCCATCTACTCTTCATCATATCACCGATGGCAGGCCAAAACTTAGTTGGAGAGCCCCAGGTGGGCGAATACTTCAGGGCCTTTGTTGCCTATGGGGTCATAGGTGTTTCTCTCGGCCTTCATGCCTGGCAAAAACAACAGGCAAAAAAGCATATGCTGGAAGAATAATAACTGTATTTACTACAAAAGTGAGGTGGCAGCCACCTCATTTTTCTTATCCAAAAAAATTAGTTACGCTTTTGATTAAGAAGATTATCCATTGATTAGGACTCGGGATTTTGACTCCAATTAGCTGCAAAAGGCTAAGTACAAAACCAATGCCAAGCAGCACCGAAATGGCCGTAAGTTCCCGCCACATTTTGAGCTTAATTAAAGCGGGCATTTGAAACAGTGCTATTATTACAAAAACTGATATCAGCAGTACTATCATACATTACACCCCGCTTTATCTGACCCCCGTAGGAATAGTTGAAAGGCCGCTGGACCGAATCTTTGCCTTGACTTTGATCTCCACATTCACTTCTGAGAGCAGTTCCCGCCAGTTGCTTTGAAGCTTTTTCCACACCTGGGGGTATTTTCTGTGAACAGCCTTGCCAAATCCGAAAATGTCAACGCCCCATTCCTTTTGTGCCTTTTCTAAAACCAATTGGATTTCATCCTTTATGACTTGAGCCATGCGCTGCTCGAGCTTTTTAAACATTTCTGAATTTGTAAGCGTAACTTCCGAAAGTTGCTCGGCCAAGTTGCCTTCTGCATCTACCTCGACGATTGTTTTAATATCATTATTTAAGATTTCGGGAGTTATCTTACTCCTTGCCCTTATGATTTCTAAGGCTACATCTTTATTTTCATCTAGGGGAGATTTAACCAGGATAATTCCGCTCACTACTTTACCCAAAACCCAGTTCAGACCACGTGTTTCATACTGGTCTAAAAAACCAATTAATTTATCTCTTTTGAACACCGAAGTGCCGGTGAATCTCATCTTTTGATTTTTCGTCTTGTCATCCTGAATCATTTCAATGCGGCATGCGATAGGGTCAGAACCGGGATTCGTTAGATTCTTTATAAACTCATTTATGTCTACCTTTACAGCCGTGGAAGTATTAGAACTTGATTTGATCATATTGACAATGGCCTCAGCCGGGATGTTTACCTGTTCGTGCTTGGCGTTGATAATATCGTGGGCTTTGCCCTTGGCCACCAGCAGCCAGCTGCTGCGCCTCTGCTCTGGGTCACGATTTAAAAAGTCCAGTAGGGGGTTTATACCTTCTCGGGCCAATTCCTCTCCTACAACTATGACTTTGTTTTGAGGGAAAAATAGTTTCCTGTCCGACTGCATGGTGGCATTTCTGGCGGCATCAATTATCGTATAACCCGTGGAGGTTAAAACCAAAACACCTGTGGAACCTGAAGGGGCTGCTTCCGAGGAGCTGGAGCCCTTTAGTGCACTGGGCTTTATGATTTGAAAAGTGACGCTGAGCTTTCCGTCTTCTTCTGATTTATCAATACCAATAGCTGAAATTATAGATAAGGTATCGAGTTCCCGGCGGCTCCAACAGCCAATTAGAGGAGCAGCCATAATGGTTATGGCTAAGAAGATTAAACCAAGCTTTTTCACTTAATAATCAACCCTTTTCTTGCCGACTACGGCTACTAGCAGCAGTAACAGAGGAATGGCAAAAGTAAAAAGCAAGTTGTACCATGTTAATGTTTTATATGATAAGAATTCATTTAGGTCAACCATGCTGTCAGCCAGAAACATTGACAAGCTGACCATTACGGTTCCCATGGCCAGCACTATCGGCCGATAGTCTTTTAATTTTAGCAGATCAGCTCCGGTTAATACTGCTAAATAGTAATGTGTCGATATATCGATGAACATGCCTATCACCCAAAAGCCTACAAAGAGGGCATCGATCCTTTCCAAAAAATCCCCTATGCTTATCATCCGGACAACGTGGAAAAAAGGAAAATCTAAACTTTTCGCCTGCTCCAGCCCAAAGACCCCTATTGTAACAATGGCGGAAGGGCTCAGATGAAGAGCAAAAATCAAAAAGATTATGAGCAGAGAATTTCTAATTTTCCCCGATTCATTTATAAAGGGTATGAGTATCCACAGGAATAACCCTAAAGTCGTCCTTGCCGCTATAACAAAGGCACCGTAGAGGACGGGAGCCAGTCCATCTTCCAGCACCGGTTGGAGATTGGATAAATCCAAATCCTTTGCTATCATGACAAAAACTAAAACTACAGAAGCGAGGATTACAGGAGCTATGATTTCTCCGAGCGTGCAAATGGTTTCAAGGCCTTGGTAAACTGCATAAGCGGCAAATAAGGCTGTGACAGCTATGAAAACTATGATGGGCGTTTCGGGGTAGGGGACGGCGGTGAGAAATTCCCCCAGTTCCCTTAAGATAATTGATGTTCGATGTAGAAAAAACCATACGTACATAGCACCGAGAATTTTCCCGCAGGGACCCAAAATCACCTCTATGGATTGTATCAGTGACAGCTTCGAAAAGCGCATAGCAAGCGCATATACCGGCAGTATCAGTATTATGTGAAGGGGAAATGATAGGATTGCCGAAATCCACAAATCCTGGTTCCAAGGTGGAGAATTCACATACGGCAAATATGCCATTGTAAGCATGAGGCGACAAATGACAAAAATCAGTATCATCTGTTTATTTGATATCTTTCCATTTTCCAGCATAAAGTACCTCATAAAACTCATTCGTTTTTAGCTATTGTTTTCGGGAGGTTTGGGCATTGAATCAGATTTAACACGGACTATATTTTCTTTGGCTATAAGCTTGGGCCTTTTGCATTCACTCCACAAGTGGGGACGGAAAAACACATCCTTCAAATCCTCCGTGACGATAGGGGCAAGGGGAGCAAGGTACGGCACTCCAAAGGAACGGAGGGATACCATGTGGGTTAAAAAGCCTGCCGCACCGATCATAATGCCAAACAGGCCCATAAAAGCTGCCAACAAGACATAGGTAAGGCGCATTATGGTAATGGTATCGCTTATGGAGGCAACCACATATGAGGATATGGCAGTTAAAGACACCACAATGACCATGGGAGCTCCTATGAGACCTGCCGAAACTGCCGACTCACCTATTACTAAGGCCCCTACTATGCTTACTGCCTGACCTACTGGCCTTGGTAGCCTAATACCTGCCTCTTTTAAAATCTCATATATGATTCCCATCATCATTGCTTCTACAAAAGCGGGGAAGGGGGTACCCTCTCTGGCTGCAGCCAAGCTATAGAGCATGGCCGGTGGCAACATTTCCTGATGGTATGTGGTCAACGCTACGTATACTGCTGGTGAAAATACACTTATAAAATAGGCGGTAAATCTCAATAGCCTTACAATTGACGAGTAAAAAGGCCGTGAATAATAGTCTTCACTGCTTTGAAAAGCTTCTATAAACAAATAGGGGACAGTTAGCACAAAAGGGCTTCCGTCAATCAATATGGCAACTCGTCCTTCTAAGATTTTAGCAGCTACGATGTCGGGTTTTTCGCTATTGCCAACGGTAGGCAAAAAGGACCAGGGGCTGTCTTCGATGTACTGTTCTATGTAACCGGATTCTAAAATGGCATCTGTGTCAATTTTCGAAAGCCTTCTTTTTACTTCTTCAACGATTTTTTCATTGGCAATGCCCTTTATATAAGCAATTACCACATCAGTCTGTGTCTGCTTGCCGATTTTCATGTTTTCGAATTTCAAATTGGGATTTTTGATTTTCCTTCGAAGCTGTGATGTGGATGTCCGCAGGGTCTCGGTAAAACCTTCACGTGGTCCTCTTACAACTGCGTCAGTGTCGGGAGGCATAACGTTTCGGCTCTCCCAGCCGTGCAAGCTGGCGATAAGGGCTGCATTCGATCCCTCTACAAAGAGTGCCGTATCGCCGGACAAGACAGCATTTACCGTTTCCTGAAAATCCTTTACTTCCCTTACTTCACTAATGGTCAGGACACGCCGGTATATGATATTTAAAGCATTTTCGTGGTCAAACTCACCATCTGCCTTTGTTAACTGCACATCGAGCATCAGGGGTTTCATCAAATTCATTTGAACTAACTCTCTGTCCACAAGGCCGTCCACGTATATGATAAAGGCTTTTATGGGCACCTGATAGTCTATTTCAAATTGACGTATCACGATGTCACTGGCATCTGAAAAGAGTTCATTTAGCTTTTTAAGATTTTCCTGAGGATTCGAAGACAGTGGAATTTGAGTTTTATCTGGAATATTCTGCGATAAGCTTTGTTTTAGAGTAGATGAAATAAGAAGTCTTTTTAATTTTGAGAGCCACTTTGACAAATTTACCACCTAATAATATGTTGTCTATTTTGTATTATTTGCCACAATAGCGCTCATTTATACTGATGCAGCTACAAACATAGTTGCAAAGCCTCTTCCCTAGCTGATATAATTTAAAATATCATTTATTTAAAACACGGTGAAATTCCAAATGTTGTGGATATTGATTAAGGAGGTGAAATGTAACATGCTTTACATAGATAA
>FZPS01000068.1_pt97 | contig 22035 bp, 13 predicted proteins | sample 1817821 | NCBI WGS metagenome assembly FZPS01 (sample SAMEA104158645, study PRJEB21678) | metagenome | place: Germany | collected 2015-04-21 | reverse complement strand
TAAATATATATTTTCTTAGAAGTAAAGAAATTTGATACTTTAACAAATAAACTAATCAGGTAGTTAATATTTTGTCGAAAATCTGTTATGTATTTACATTATTACTTAGTGCGTGTTATACTATAAGTTAATAAGAGTATAGAGTTTAGGGGAATTTTATGGACGAATATATCAATGCTTTATTAGGAGTAAACCACCTTTTAAGGCTAAGAAAAATTAAAGACAAAGCAATCAAAGTTCACAGCCAATTAGGTGTGTCAACTTGCCTGTGTAAAGAGCCGACTTCCTACAACGATAGGCTAAATTTAGAGTATCAAAGTGTAAACCGCGGTAAAAAGTTATGTAAAATTGGTCAAAGCGCATGGCTTAACATCACAGGCGATTTGCCAGACAATATAAACTATCAAAACTCCTACATTTTTCTTGATGTAAGAGCAGAAGGAGCGCTTTTGGACGACACAGGCTCACCAATAAGCTCTATTAACTCCATAAGTTCTATTATAGACGCTTTCCCCACACCCGTTTCCAGAAAAAGTTTTGCTATCCCCAAAAAGTGTTTTGACGACAACAAAATAGATTTGTGGGTAGAGATTTCCAACAATGGTATATTAGGCAGAAGCTATGGATACAGCAAATTTCTTAACGCCTATACCTTTTCTGTCGATGACCGCTATAAAGACTACTATTATGATTATATGTGCATTTATTTTATGCAAAGAGCAAGCAAGAACAAGGCGGAAAAAAAGCGTTTATGTCAGCTACTAAATAAGTCTTACAGACTACACACAACCGATATAGAAAAAGCAAGAGAGCTTTTACTGCCTGCGCTAAAAAAAGAAAATGGCCACCCCCTTACAGTGAGCGCAATAGGACATAGTCATTTAGATGTAGCATGGTTATGGCAAGTGCAAGAAACCATAAAAAAAGCAGGGCGAACCTTTGCCAATCAGCTAAACAATATAGACAACTATCCAAATTACATTTTTGGCGCAAGTCAGCCATTAGAGTACCAACTTTTAAAAGAGCATTATCCTGCGCTTTATGAAAGGGTAAAACAAGCAGTTCAAGAGGGCAAAATTATTCCGCTTGGCGGTATGTGGGTAGAACCTGACTGCAACTTACCTAGCGGAGAAAGTCTAATTCGCCAAATTTATTATGGCAAACGCTTTTTCCTTGAAGAATTTAATACAGAGCCTAAAGTTTGTTGGTTGCCTGATGTATTTGGTTTTTCTGGTTCACTGCCCCAAATACTTAAAAAAAGCGGTTTTGATTATTTTATGACCATAAAACTTAGCTGGAATGAAGAAAACACCTTCCCTTATACCACATTTATATGGCAAGGAATAGACCAGTCTGATATCCTTGTTCATACGCCGCCAGAAGGCAACTATGGCAGCGACATAGCGCCTTATTCTATTGTAAAAGCGCTTAGACAAAACAAAGACGATAAAAATTTAGTTAAAAGCTTTTTAATGCCTTTTGGCAGTAGCGATGGCGGAGGAGGAGCGCGTCAAGCACACCTAGAAATGCTAAAAAGATGCGACAATGCTAGCTTTTATCCACCTATAAAACAGCAAAGCCCCGAAGACTTCTTTGCAGACTTAACGCCTATAAAAGATAAACTTCCTAAATATCAAGGAGAATTATATTTAGAAAAGCACCAAGCGACATACACCACGCAAGCCAATCAAAAAAAATACAACAGGCGAAGTGAAAAACTGTTGCACAATATGGAAGTTTTAGGCGCTGTTGCTTTAAAGCAAGGTATACCTTACCAATTTGATAGCGCAGACGAATATTGGAAAAATGCGCTCTTAGAGCAATTCCACGATATATTGCCAGGCTCATCAATAACTAAAGCGCACCAAGAAAGCATAGAAAGATATAAAAGATTTTTGCCAAAAGTTAAATCTTACATTGACGAAATGCTGGCGCAACTAAAAAAAGATAATCAAAAGTTATCAGTACTAAACTTGTCGCCTGCAAGGCAAAAAGGTTATATCCGCACCGCTGATGGTTGGATTTATGCCGACCTAAAACCCTATTCTGCCAAAGTTGTAGGTGTAAAAGAACTTGATATATCATCACTTTCTTGCGACAATTCAAGCATAGAAAATGATATACTCAAAGTGACATTCGGAAAAGACGGCAGTATAGTTTCATTAATTGATAAAACGCTGGATAAAGAGTTTTGCAAAACAGCGCTTAACAAACTAACTATATATAAGGATAAAAAAAGGTTTTGGAATGCTTGGGATTTCGACAGAGCATATTACAACAAAAAAAGTCATTCTTTACGCCTTGTATCTTATACTAGTTATATTGATGGACCAAACGCCGTTAGAAAAAATGTTTTTACCTATGGCAAAAGCAAGTTAGTGCAAAAGGTAATATTGCAACAAAACAGCCCTTATGTACTCTTTGAAACCACTGTGCATTGGAAAGAAACCCACAAAATGCTAAGAGCTGACTTTTACCCTAGCGAATATGGCGACAAAGCGCTGTGTGATATTCAAATGGGCAACATTTTAAGAAGCACAAAAACAACAACGGATATAGAAAAAGCGCAATTTGAAATTTGTGCGCACAAGTTTGTAGATGTCTCAAATAATGATTATGGCGCTAGCATAATAACACATAGCAAATATGGCTATCGTGTCAAAGATGGGCTAATTAGCCTTAATCTTTTGCGCTCTCCCACATTTCCAGACAAGCTAGCGGACCGTGGCACGCATAAATTTAGTTATGCCTATTATCCGCATAAAGGTAGCGCCTTTGACAGCGATTTAGTCAGCCTAGCTTACGGCTTTAATAATCCGCTTATGCTTATAAAAGGCGAACTTAGCTTTAAAAGTATTGTCTCTTGCAAAGAGGATAATATAATAATTGAAACAATCAAACCTGTAAAAGATGGCGGTTATTTAATAAGAGCGTATGAAAATCAAGGAAAGGAAACTAGCGCAAAGATTGTAACTACCTTGCCTTATATCTATGTTTGGGAGTGCGATATGCTGGAAAATCCTTTAGAAACAGCAAAGCTAGATAGTATGCACTTTGCGCCATATGAGATTAAGACCTTGTTATTAAAATAAACTTAATCGGCTCTATAATCATAACTTACCGTCAAATCCATCTCTTTGCTTACAGTATCAATAAACTTCTTAACTCCATTGCTGGCAATGGCAAAACCCATACCCTCTACACCGTTGCCCACAATTTTTGCGGAGTTTATACCTATTATTTCCCCTTTTACATTATACAGCGCGCCCCCTGAGTTGCCTGGATTAATTGCGGCATCGGTTTGCACTAACTCTTCTGTATAAGTCTCATCGTAAAAAGTAGGTTTGCTCACTATACCAAATGTCATATTTATTCCGTAACCTTGCGCATTGCCCATAGCAATTACATCTTCCCCCATTTTTAGATTGGAAGAGTTGGCAAGTGTTGCTTTTTTCCACACCTTAGGGACTGTTTCGTTTAACTTAATCAGTGCCAAGTCTTTAGTGGTGTCACAAGCTATCACAGTAAAGGTATATTCTGTTTCTTGACCAGCAAACTTGCCCACAATTTTTGAAAAAATATCAATAAATGAAGTGGTGTTATACTGTCTAAACGGTCCAAAGTTGCCAGCTTGGTACTTGTAATTTTCAAAAGTTACCACATGGGCGTTAGTTATTGCATACCCGTCATCAGTAATAATAGTTGCTGTTGCTTTACTGCTGATGTTATATTGAGTGCTATCATCGTTTATGCTTGTTTTTTGCCTGCCATAACAAGTTAGCTCAATGACATTATATAAATTTAGGCTTCCCACATAAAGACCTGGGTTTGTATAATCTTTTGGCAAATAGTAATCTTTTGCTATTTTGGCATTTAGATTTTCTTCCACCTTGTCTTTTACAATGCCCGTAAGCTTATCTGTAGTTTTATCAGCTATCTCATTTCTGGTTTCTTCATCAAGCACAAGTTCTTGTTCTTTGGGCGCATCTTCTAGTTTTTCATTTAGCTTATTTGTTATTATTGTCCAAGTGGCAATGTTTCCAATGATTACAACAAGCATAAAAATAATGGCAATAACAAGCGCTGGCTTTATATCTTTTTTTATTTTGGCAAGCATAAAGTTTTACTCCTAAAATATAAATATTTATTAAAACTATTGTTTAGTTTTTGCAAAATACCAGCTAATAATCAATTTTTTATTATTTTTATTGACCTTAGCGCATAAAATCTTAAAGAGGTAATAATATGGAAAATACTATTGTAAAATCACAGCATTCACTAAAATATGAAAATGGCAGAATATTAGTCAACGGCGTCATTAACCTAGACAGCTTTGAAAACGATGTAATAATAGCTAGGCTAAGTGATAAAACCATGACTATAAAAGGAGAAAAGCTAAATGTTGAAGACCTAAACATTAAAACAGGCGTTATGATAATATCAGGAATCATGAACTCCCTTGTCTACCATCAAAAGTATGAAAAATTATCCTTTATAAAAAGATTGTTTAAGTGATTAATGACACACCGTTACAACCTTATATAAGCCTGCTCTTTTTATCAGGCGGTATGCTTGCATACCTAATTTACGAGTTTTTGTACAGCTTGCGTTTATTGCTGCCTTCAAAACTTGTAGAGTTTATTTGCGATTTATTTTCAGTATGTTTTGCAGGGTTAATTTTTTACGCTATCACTGAAATAGCGCACTATGGGCAAATACAATTTTTTACTTTATTCTCATTTATAATGGGCATAGCAATTTTAAGAGTGATAGCAAAACCATCTTTGCGAAACTTTTTTAGCGTATTTGCCAGTTTTATACATAAAAAGCTTAAGCATTACCATTTGCGCTGGAATAAATATATTGAAAAATTGCATAATAAAAGAAAAAGGAGGAAGCATGACCGAACAAGTAAAAGAGCCAAAAGCGCAACAGCTAAACAATCAAGGCAAATCAAAAGACCATCAGCAAGAAAATCAGCAAGATTGTCAATCAAGAAATCAAAAATTACAGCAGATTATAAAAGAGTGCGAAGAAGAGATAAGCGCAATGGCGCAAACAGCAGAAAGCTGTATGCAAGAGATATACAGAAACGCCAAAGTAGGAATGTCTTCAATAGAAATATTAAGGCCATTTAGCGAAGATAAGGGATTTAGAAACTTATTGATGCGCCAATATTCAGAGTACAACGGATTGGCAAAAGAAATGGAAATATATTGCGCCAATCACAATATAGAATTAAAGTCAAACAGTATGTTTAGCAAAATTATGATGTTTATAACAACAGCTATAAACACTCTAAAAGACAAGTCCAATTCCAAGCTTAGTGAAATTATGATTCAGGGTATCAACATGGGCATAATTAGCATAACCAAAGTGCAAAACCACTTATCAGATACCAACTCTCATAACCATTTTGCTGATAAAATGATGATGTTATTACAGCAAAATTTGGAAGACCTTAAGCTATTTTTATAAATTTAACCAACTGGATTTGGGGGGCGAGCTTTATTTTGAATAAAGGGCCAATCTTAAAAAGACGCTTTAACTATTAAAGCGTCTTTATTTTTATAAGAACTTAAATCTATATCCTTTATATTTTAGAAATGCAACGCCTTGCACCTGGGATACATCGGCAAGCGCGCCGTTTACATGGCTGTCGTCAGAGTTGTTGCGGTTGTCGCCAAGGTAAAATATTTTGCCTTGCGGTATCTTCATAGTCATTGGCTCATAAGAACCCCGCATTGGCTCATTAATATATTCTTCCGTGACCAACTTTCCATTGCGGAACACATGATAACAATCTTTATCATAGTCATACCTTATGTCTATCTCATCGTCAGCAAAACCTATCACTCTTTTTACAAGATATCTATCTTCATGGGGCACATAAAAAACTATGATATCATCATATTTAAGCTTAGTGGTTCTAAACAAAAGCACATTTTCTTGAGAAGATAAAGTAGGCTCCATACTGCTTCCTTTTACGGGAAACACCACCAAAAGATTACGGCTTACATAAAAGCTTGCGCCCATTACAACAAGGCACACCATAATTAAAATAATTGTATTCCGAAATGACTTATTTTTCATTTATTATCCTACACAAACATAATTTTTCCAACAATAACATTGGAATTGTTTATCCTTATACCCTTAACTAGCGACCAGTTTTCAAGCGGTTTGAAATTGCTATCTTTAAAATCATGCGCCACAAACCTTTCACTGCTAAAGGTATCTGTATCTACTTCTATATGCTTTGTTGCAGTATACTCATTACTCACTTCTCCACCTGTGATTAAAGTAATGCTAAGGTCATATTTCCCTTGCTCAGAAAAGGTGTCCATTTGCAATAACTTATCCTGCGTAATATTCTTTTTTGCTCCAATGGCAAAACTCACCATGCCCCCTTGCTTGCACTCTAATCCCTTTAACCCTATGGGAATAACAGTTTGGCTTAAGCTACTCTCTAAAACTACTGCGTCTTTGCTTATCTCTGTAAAATCACCTTCGCCAGTAGAGTATTGAAAGACAATTGGGTTTAGCTTATAGCGTGAACTCTTAACTTTGTGTGAGCTTAAGTTTTGATAATAGGGCAAACTAGAAAGCGTGATATTGTTGCGATATTTTACTTCTGCAAAAGCAAATAAAGGAATATCAGCTTCGCTAACTTCCAATTTTGCTATATAGTTATCAACAGCCACCGCTTCACCGCTTACTACTTCCCAATACCTTGTAGCATGATTATAATCACCATAAGAATAATATACTTTTACTTCTTCTATCTTAATTATGCTATCAATTTTTACATCGGCATAAATTACGCCTTCTTTATTGACGCTTACGCTAACGGTAGGATTTTCAGGCAAAGTACTATACACAAAACGGCTTTCCAGCCACGCTAAGACAGTATTATATGCTTTTTTGTCAATATTATCGGTGTACCTTGGACTTATAACTAACCTTACATCGTCGCTAGCTAGCAGGTTATAGATATTAGCAAGTCTGTCTATATCACTCAAAGTGCCATTACTGCCTAGCGCAAAAAGCACAGGGATATTGATATGCTTTGCATAAGCTATACTGCTAACGCCCGTCAGCCACAGCATAAGCTCATCATCAATTTGCATTTCTTTTTCTGTGCCGTATTTTTGATAGTTTACATATTCTAAATAGCTTGCGCCATTAATGCATACAAGACCAATTGGTCTTTTATCTTGAGCAACAGCTTGCATAGCAACTTCAACGCCCACGCCAAAGCCTATAACTATTATTTCTTTTTTGCCAATATAATCTACAATAAAGCTTATTGCCCTTCTTAAATTAACACTATAAAGATACTGGCTAGTGTCTTTAGCGGTAGGACTTACTTTTTTGATATGGTCGCCTGCTTTGGAACAATACCCATACTCTACGCTAGGCGGAAAAAAAGTCTTTGTTTCTGGTAAAATTGCGCTATAATCAGGTACGCAAACTACATACCCACGCTCAGTTAAATCTCTAATTACTTCCTTTTGGACATTTTTTTGATATTCTCCAACCAACAATAATATTTTATTAGAGTCAAAGGCAGGTTTATAGACATCTATTTGCACTACAATATCGCCGTCAATAACTTTATTGGCGACATAACTAAAGGTTTGTTTATCTTTGCTATCGTATATTAATTTTACATCAAGGTCGTAATCTTCTGCATTATAATCCGCCCATACTTGCGGAGCAGTCAACAAATTCATATTTGATTTTTCCTTATAAAATTTTGGAATTAGTAATAATTATATCAAACAATTAATCATAATTCAACTTGATTTTTCTTGCCATATTTTTTCTTAACAGCTTTATTATTTAAAAGGAGTAGCTTGAAGTTTTTTCTATTTGTTCTATCATTTGCATTAGCAAAGAACCTTAACACCTGCCACAATCCTTTTATCTTATTAGGATTATAATCGCTTGCATAATTAATTTCAAGCCCATCTAAATAGTTATAATACTCTTTTAACCTAACCAAAAACCCATCATAGTCTTTTTGCTTGCTCCATGCTCTCTCCGCCACCGCAATAAGTCGCGGAAACACCATATACTCTAGTTTTTTAGCATTTTCCACATATTCTGTCCAAATGGGCGCTTCTAGTCCAAGCACATCATCATCAAGAACTTTATCTACATCATAATTATAGGTCTTTTTCAAATTAGTCATACCGTACGGATAATCCATATAGTATGAATAAAAGGGGCTCATAATGATCTTTCTGCCCTTTTTTGACTGACTGTAAAGCACCTTTTTACCAAGCTTACTCTCTTTCCAATACTGCAATATAACACTATTATCTATATTGCCTCCGCATAAGCCGTCATTCCAATTAATAACTGTTTTGCCATGCTCTTTCGCAAAAGCCACCATACTGTTCATAAAATATCCTTGCAGTTGCTCTTCATTAGATAAATTATTCTCTTCCATCTTATTTTGACAATGAGGACAGTTTATCCACCTTAACTTTAACGCTTCGTCACCGCCTAAGTGGATATATTTGTATGGGAAAAGCTCAAACACTTCCTTAAGCACATCTTTACAAAACTCATATGTGCTATCTTTGCCAGCGCAAGCAATTTCTGCATGTATGCCAAAACTTTCACTAACCTTAACGCTTTTGTCTTGACAGCCTAAATAGTTATAACTTGCAATTGCTGCGGTAAAATGTCCGGGCATATCAATTTCAGGAATGACATCTATAAACCTTTCTTTAGCGTACGCCACAATTTCTTTTATTTCATCTTGCATATAATATCCGCTAACTTCTACGCCATCATCTCTTGTTGCATTTCTTTTACTGCCAATTTCAGTAAGATTAGGATATTTTTTTATCTCTATGCGCCACCCTTGGTCATCGGTTATGTGCCAATGAAACTTATTTAGCTTTAAGTCCGCCATAGTATCTAAATATTTTTTAATTTCGCCAATTGTAAAAAAGTGTCTAGAGCAGTCCATCATAAAGCCTCTGTACTCATATTTTGGCGCGTCTTTAATATGCACTTGGGGTATTCCAAATTGCGACTGTCTAATAATTTGCTCTACTGTTTTTTGCCCGTAAAACTTGCCTTTTTCGTCGCTATAAGATATTACTATGCCGTCAGCGTCTGCATCTATTTCATACCCTTGACTAGCTATACCTGCATCTTGTTTATAGCTTACAATATTCTTTGATAACCCTTTTTTATACTCAATAATTTCAGGTTGCGGAATAAGTTTTAACATAATTTTACCTCTCATAATCAGGAATATAATATTTTACTGCGCCATCATTCTCTATGGTAGAGATTTCAATATCTCTTAATATAGCTTTAGCTGATTTATTGCCATTATTTATATTTATTCTAAATGCTGTATTTGAATTTAGCCCTTGAATGTTGTCCTTGTTATAAAACAGCACTCTCATATCGTTACTTTGTAACTGCTTTGCTGTACAGCTCCAGCCAGTAGGCAATTCAAAACTTACATTTAATAAGTCATAGTTTATATTTAAATCGTCCTCACTATACAAGTTAAAATAAATAGCTTGCGCATTTTTAAGGTTACCACAAAAATAGTTTATTGTATAGCTAACTATTTCATTTGTATCAAAAGAATTGTATTCAAGCCTTGCGCTAGTCATTATTTTTTTGGAATTGTCTTTAGAATATACTACTTCATAATCAACTGGTGCGCTTTCTACACCGCCATACTCAACATATAGCTGTTTCTCTCCCGTTGTTGTTGTATCAAATCCCCTTATCATACTATGATCACAAGGCACAAGCTTGCTTTCTCCATTATCGTATGTGACTAGGATAAAAATATTGTCAAAAATTAATTGTTCATCAATTTCATAGCTTGTCTTAAATGAGTTTGGTTTTATGTCAATACTAGTTACAGCAATCTCTGTTCTATCACTGCAACCTATTAGCATAACAAAACTTACCAAAAGCGCAATACACACAAGCAATTTATTTTTCATTTCTTATTTGCTCCAAAATTAGCGCAAAATCGGCTATATCATATACACCATCTTGATTGATGTCGTAGTTATGGCTATTTGTCTGCCTAGACAAAATAGCATGAGCTAAACTTTCTATATCATTTTGGTCAACTATGCCATTACTGTCTGCATCGCCTAGTATGTGAATATTAAATTTTGTCACGACAACATTATCATCATTAATTAAATGTATGCTCAACTTGTCAGAAACAAGCATATCTTTATATGCGTTTAGATTAATGTGCATATCGTTATAATACACCTTTATGGTAAATACGCTTGCAAGAGATTTTATAAAGTCTTGAACAGTCATGCTTTTTGCAAGGCGCAAATAATTTTCCCTTGTAAAGATAGTATTTGCATTAACTGTCAGTAGCTTACTTTGGTCACTGTCTACTTTAACGGTAAATTTAACACTAAATCCATAAATATTTGCGCTAAGTTCTTGATTGCCAGCCTTTGTGCAATCATAATTTTGCAAAAATTCATTATAGTATCCTTCCATACTAACGGTAAATGTAGTAATACCAGTTTCTATAAATATACTTCCATCTTTTAAGTTTAGACTTTGACCATACCCATAATCTAATTTTGGCAAAGTAGCTATTTTTACATCAATAATGTCTGTATTTTCCATTATCATTATGCTATACTTTGCGCTCTTAAGCTTGTTATCTTCCGAAAGCTTTGCTGTTATGTCGTACTTTTTGTTAAGTCCGTCCCAAGCTGATTCAAGGTTTATTTCATATTCATAGCTTTGCAAAATAAAAGATTTGCCATCTTCTTGTGTACAAATAACTTCTAAATAGCTAGCTAACCCCTTAATAATATTATTTTGTGTAGTGCCCTTTTCAAAAAACGCTATCTGCTTACTATTTCTTTGATTTATGCTAATGCCATTAGGGACAGCAATTACCTTTACGCTAATCTGTACAGTGTCTTGATTGCCTAAGTCATCACTGTAAGTTATTTCTACCTTGTATTCGCCGCTTTGGCTTTTGTCGTACCCTATATAAGAAAATTTTTGCGGCGCGCTCTCATATGCAACTTCTGTGCTTGTCGTTCCGCTTTGGTAAGTTATGGATAGCCTTAGTCCTGTTAAGTCTAACTCTTCTCCTAGTTTATATATAGTTTTATTAGGATAAGAGCTTACTTGCGCGGTAAGGTTGCCATCTCTTATAGTTAAGGTAAAGTAGCCTACTATATTTATATTATAGGCATCTGAATATCTAACAGTAGCCATTTGCGATACACCTATAACTCCTATATCAAACACAAAACTAATGTTATCCATAGGCGCTGAAAAACTACTGCCGTCTTGATAGGTAATAATAACCTTGACGCTGTTCCTTAACACTGACAGCATATCATTTTTTTTGCCAACTATTATATGAGAGTCTTTAATCCCCAGCGTTTCAAACTTAACTTTGTCCAAAACTTCCACTTTCTCAACTTGGTTTGCGCTAGAAAGCGACTCAGGAACTATAACGCTAAAGCTTATTTCTTGGTCTGTTTGGCTATTTATACTAAGCCTAATGCCAGTATTTGTGCCGTCTGTTAAAAAGATAGTGCTTTCTTCATACTTTTTGGTGGCATTGCTTTTGCCAACGCTTTTAAACTTTGGGTTGTTGTTGCTTAAATAAGCATAATCTAAATTTTCTCTTTCTCTTTGACTAGTATCGCTTTTTACACTAAAGTTTGGTCTATATACATAAACTTCATCAGGATTAGAATTTCTTTGATATCGGCCATCTTCATTACCGCTAACTTTATTATTAACTCTATATACAATTAGCCCTGAACCAGGTAGCTTGCTATCATAAGTACCAACATTATTGTTTCTATATTCAATCCAAATGCTTTCATATTCATTTATTTCTATCTTATACGCCAAAAAATCATCGTCATCTACTCCAACTTGAGTAACAGCGCGCAAAGTAAAATTGCCTGATTTGGTTATTTGAGATATCTTGCTTGTATACAAATTACTTAAGCTTACGCTTTTAGAGCCTAGATATCTTAAACGCATGTGCGTTGTCATATATTGGGGAGTGTCACACTCAAAGTGCATCAAATCCCAATATCCTACTTGAAAACGGCTAGTATCATACTTATAGTGATACAAATCAGGCGCTCCAAGCACATGGGCAAACTCATGACATAAAAGCCCCACCGTTAAGCTATCAAAAAAGTTAAAGGTATAGTAATCAACTATTTTTTTATTCATAGTTACCGTATCGCCGCCAAGTTTTGTTAGCCGTAAAGAATGCGGCCACATCAAACCACCCCAGTTAGCAGATGTCTTTTCATAATTACCGCTAACTACAAAGCTAACGCTGTCAACATATCCGTCATTATTTTGGTCAACATTTATATCGGTATAGTCAATATGCTCATTAAAGTCCTCTATTGCCGCGGAAACAAGCTCTCTTTCAACGCTTGCCCTACGCGAATCCCCGTCTTTAATAGCTTCATAAAAACTTCTTGCTTGCGGCGCTTTAAATGCATGGTAAATGATGCTCTCGCCTTCTTCGCTAGACGCATAATAGGTGGTTATATTTATTTTGCCATAACTAATCTCTTGATAATAGCTATAAAGAGAGTTTTGCTGAGCTCTAAATTGGTCTAAAACAGCAGCGTCTATATCAGGTTTTATTTCATTGTTAAAATAAATAAAAATTACCACATTGGCAAGGTGTAGTTCATCCTCAACAGGCGCATAAGACTGCGAAGCTTTATAGCTAGCAACATTGCTTTCATTAAAAGCTTGATTATCTAAATCAAATCTTTGATAATCAACTGCTCTAGGGGTATTATAAACATCACAGCTTGAAATACTCGCCATATGTGCCGCGAGTATTACAAAAACAATAAATAGTATTAAGATAATGCTTTTTTTTGTCCGTGCTTGCATTCTTTTTCCCTTTTAAAAAAGCCATAAACAATGCCCTTTTTACGCATTTTATTATAATATAATAACCGCCTATTGTCAATGAATGCTAAGGCAAGGCGACCATATAACACAAAAGTAAAAATTGGAATAAAATAAAAGTTGGGCGTATTTTGCAAATACGCCCAACAGGTATAAGGTTTTTAATAAATAAATTAGATTATCTAAAGTTACTCATATCGTATCTTCTTACCGCTGCGCTATAACCGCTTGACGGCGGATAAGCTACACTGCCATAAGTTACACCAGGATAAGCGCCATATCCCGCTCTCATATAAGGGTTGGTAGCAGGTTGAGCTTCCTTTTGCATTTGTTCTTCCTTTTCCTTAAGCTCTGCACCCATACCGCGTAACATACCTATCAAAAAGTTTGTCACAACAAGCACTGCCGCCCAAATAAGAAACAGTTTTCTTGTAGAAAACAGCATAACGATTGCGTATACAAGCCCGTTAGAATTTAGCCAGCCCATACTTTGATAGTCAAGCACGCCGCGCGATTGGTTAGATGGCACTAACTGAATGGTAACTCCATCTATGCCTATAAAAATTGGTGAGCCAGTGATGCCTTCTGTCATTCTTGGCAAAACACCCTTTAGGTTTTCACCGTTTACAGTGTTGGTTATAAATTTGCGGAAAGCTTCACCGTTTGGCGCTGCAAGCTGTAAAACACCTTTGGCAGCTGCGGGTAAGCTATTTAAAAAGTCTTTGTATCCTTCATCGCCTAATAGCTCAATGTCAGCAATATCCATAGGCTCGCCAAGCATATCCAAAATATTCCACTCCACAGGGTCAGTTACAACATCTTTAGTCTTTGCGTCATACAAATGATACTCTTGGTCAGATATTTTTCTAGTGTCAAGCAGCAAATGCACAAGTACAGCTATTGTCATTCTGTCCGATAGCGCAAAGTCAATGTTAGGTCCTTTAAAAGTTGCATAACCGTCTTTGTCAATGCTGGCAAAATGAACCTTTATAAGATTTGCTACTTCTTCATTTTTAACGCCTTGTTTTTGGTATTCTTCCAAAGTAGCTGAGCTCAAGTTGCCATTCTCTACATTTCTTTTAATGTATTCATTAAGCAGTTCTTTATTTACTACGCTTCTTGCATAATAATTGTCTGCTAAGTCTTCATAGAATATAGTGCTGCTTGTGGCATCCTTTAAGAAATTTGGAATACCAAGGTCAAGCCCTATCCACAATCCGCCAAGCAGGCAAAAACTCAAAATCATAGCAACAAAAGTTTGTCTATAAATATTTTTCTTGTTCTTTTTCTTGGCTTTCTTTGCCATAATGCCAATAACAAGAAAATAAATGAGCGCAAAAAGCAAAGTGACTATTAATCCTACAAAGACAAACACTCCATAGCTTAGTCCGCCTTTTATCATATCGATACTTTTATAGGTAAGATAACCTAGTAGCGCAGGAAAACCTAAAATGTGTAAAATAATTATTAATGCTTTTTTCATTTTTAACGCCTGCCTCCTGTTATTTGCTTAAATGCTTGCTCTTGTTTGCGTGAGTTGTGATAGTAAAGCGCTATCATAATTACTATAACTCCACCCATAACATACATATATCTTCTAGCTGCAAATAGCGGATATGCTCTTGGAATATATGAATTATCCATCTTTAGCTGATATAACTCTTGCAAGGTAAAACCATGGCTAGCTGGATATCCGCCGCTTGAGAAAGTAACACCGCCTATACTATCGCCAATAAGAACGCTGCCTACATTTGCGCCATGAACGGTAGCATAGTATCTAGCGTATGCGTAAGATTTTAGCGTTTCATCTTCAATAAAATCAAACACAGGTTTTACCGTAGGCGATTGATAGAAAAATAGATTGCTAGTAAAAGAGAGATTGTAAATTAAATCTTGTACAAATTCTTTGGTAAGACCATTTTCAAAAAGTGTCTGATATTCATTAAGGTCTAAGCCAAAGCTGCTTACCGTTGCGTTTAGCTTGTCAAAATCTAGCTGATTGAGCAAATCTTTAATAGCAATATTCTCTAAGCTTGCCTTTAGGTTTGCCGCTGAATCAAACTGCAATTCTGTAGTGGGCAAGGTCACATATTCTAATATAGGTATAAGCGCTTCAAAAACAACATCCATAAGTTCTTGCTCAAAGCTTACAAGTGACAAAACAGTACCAAGCTTTAAATCATTAATGGTATCAACTAATGTATCTATACTTAAATTTTCATTCAAAATATCAGTTAGCGCTGATAAGCTTGCAGGAATAAAAGACTGTATAAGACTATTAGAAGTAAGCGTACCAATCTCTTTGCCAATAATTGACAAAATTTCATCAACCTGCTCTATGGTAAGCATATGGTTATACGCTGTACCGTCAGTGGTGTTATAGGCCTTTTTGTACTCTTCAGTACTTTGATAAGCTATATATTTTGAAGAAGTTTTGATTTGATTAATGGCTTTTTCTAGCTCTTTATCTATGTCTTTATCCTTTTTTGCATATTCTTGCCTTGCTTCATGGTATGTAATAAGGATATCTATAGCTTCATTCATGCTAAATACATATCCGTCAGCGTACATGCCATTTGGACTAAAGTATGCATCTCTTTCTTTGTCATAAGTAGGTAAAGAGCCGTCCATATTATAATCGTCGCTATAACATTTTCCTTTAACGCCTATATTATAAACGGTGATAAATCTGTTCACAGTTTCATTATATTGGTCCGTCAAACTTTTTTTGCCTTTAGTTAAGGTCTGATAATGATTGATTTGATACTTATATTCTTTCATGGTAGTACCATAAGACTGATAAGTTTCTTCAATCTTTTTGAACTCTTTTTCTGCAAAAATGTCAAACGCGACTGCGCCGCCAATTACCAAAACTAAGGTAATAATCATTCCAAACATGGCTCTGCCGTTTTTGCTTTTGCAAAACATTGAAAACAACGCTTGAAGAATTGTCACAACCAACCATAATATTGCTACGGCTATAAGCCCGTAATACTTTGTGTCTGTAAAAGCATCACTATAAATTATGCTAGTACTGCCAAAATACACCAATAAAAATAGAAGTGGAAATCCTAAAAGGTAGCATATTGTTTTTAATGTTCGATAACGATTGTATTTCTTTCTCGTTTTGTTCATTACACAATACTCTCCTCAGAAAAATTCGATACAATGATTATATAATACATATATAATAAAGTCAATACCGATTACTAGTTTAAGACGCTATAAAATTAATGCTTAATTGCTGCCAAAATCCACAACCAAACTTACTAGGCCTGTAAAGGTTTTATCCACTGTCTTAACGGTTATTTTGCCCTTTTCAACTTCAATGTCTGCAAGCTTATTGCCCAGCATAATTTTATTTAGTTTGTACACGCCGTCAAAAGGCACTTTTGGCGTTATTTCATACTTGCCTAATCCAATTGATTTTATACCAAACATACCTTCTATTATAATGCGCAAATACAGTAAGCTCTCCCCTGAAAGCTGCGCACCATTTCCTTCAGGGTAAGCTTCATAAGGATATGGCGAATGCATACCAAGCAATCTATCATAAGAATAGTCAGATAAATACTTCATAGCAATATCTGTTTCCCCCGACATAAAAATTCCCTTGAGCGCAAATAGAAGCGACCTGTCCCAAACGGTAGTACGCTTTGATGAAGTAAGCATTTTGCCATCTTTATAAAGCTTTGTTATAAGCGCTTTAATAGTTCCTTCTTTCCTATCAAAAATACCAGCTATTAAAGGCAAGCAAATCCAAGACCTAAGCTCTTGATTGTTTTCATAATAGCGATAGGTATCAAAACCTTCAACCTGTCCTTCAAAATATGTCTTTATTGCTTTTTTAAGCTCTTTTTGCATTTTCTCATAGCATTCTGCTTTATCAAAAATCCCTAGCTCTTTTTGCAAAACAATTGCGCTGTCAAGCAGCATATAATAATTTATGTTGGTGCTTAAATTACAATTTCCTGACGGAAATCTGCCTTCCAGTTCATCACTGTCAGAATAAATAACGCCGTCCTTTGTCTTGCGGCTGTTGCAAAACTCTACACACCATTCTACTGCCCAAAGGTACTCTTTTGCTAGACTTTGGTTACCCAAATTTAGCAAAAACAAGGCAAGACCTAAACCCACCATAACGGTATCTCCCCTGTCGCCAGCAACGCCATATGGACGCACGCCATTTATTATGCTTGACGGAAGAGGATTTTTATGCTCAAAGGGAACATCGCTTGTATCCATATAATTGACATATAAATTAATTGCGTTTTTTGTAGCTGTCGTTAGTTCGTCGCTCTTTAAAAATGGCGCTATGGGAGATGCATATTCTAATTCATCATTTGCCCAAATCGCAGCATAATACCTTCCGCCGCCTGGAGAATGAAGCAAGCCTTTTTGCGTTTCAAAAATACTCTCTACTCCCCTTATCATACAGTGAGAATAAAGCGCGTTAATATAGTGATTTGGCGTTTCCAAAGTGGTATAATCCATAGCGGTATCAATAAAGCTATTTCTTATCCTTATCTGTTCAGATAAATTAATACTAACTTTTATACCATCTTTAACCGCCATATACACGGCATAAAATGTAAAGCTTGCTTTTGGCACTAAATCTTTTTCCAGCTTTGTTTCCTTATCAAGTTCAAAATCTCCTTGCTCTCCGCAAAGAGCGGTAACCATTTTTATATCGCCATTTTTGCACATTCTATGACTTATTTTATAAGGTTTTACATCAGCAATAATCTCTAAGTTAACTTTGTTTTTTGTCAAGTTGGTTATCGTTGTTTTTTCTATAAGCGCTTCATAATTTTTACTTATAATTTCACTTCGCACTATGCGCAATCCATTTTTAAAATTGGAAGTTAATTCCAAGTTGCCTTTGATATAAACTCTTTCCAAGGTTTCATTATTAACCATAACGCCATTTACTAATATTTTAGGCTCTTTGGTAAAATTATGACATACAGACGATGTTGTCATATCGTGTTTTAATCTAAGGCTTGGAAAGGTGACATGGCGAAAAATTCTTAAACGCTTTTTTGCGTCTTGGCCATAACTAATAATTGCGCTTGCATAAGTGCCGCTCATCTCAATATGGTCATAAAATTCTCCCTTTACTCTAAAATTAACAGCTTTATTGTGCAAAACCTTGTTTTGTTTAGTTTTGTTTTTTAGCTTAGGAAAAGTTGATGGACGCCTAAATAAATTATACAAAAATTCTTGCACTTGCGCTTTGTCTAAGCCCTTAATTATGGAAATGATTTGTTTTACTTTCATATAAAGTTCCTTTACTGTTTAGTATGTAGTAATTTTACATTTTTTAAGACTTTTTTGCAAGTAATTATGCATTTTTTGGCTTTTTGCTATGCCCAACTTATCATAAAAAACCATTGACTTTTAGGGTACTATTATATATAATAGTATAGGTTGTTTAACTAATGTTTTAACAATATAACTATTTTCAAATGGAGGTTCAAATGAGTAAAAAAATGACTATTGATGGCAATACAGCTGCCGCTCATGTAGCGTATGCGTTTAGCGAAGTAGCTGCTATATATCCCATCACTCCTTCTTCCAACATGGCAGAAATGGCAGACGAATGGGCTGCTCAAGGAAGAAAAAATATCTTCGGTCAAACAGTACGCATTGCCGAAATGCAGTCTGAAGCAGGCGCGGCAGGCGCTGTTCATGGTTCTCTTTGTGCAGGTGCGCTAACCACAACATTTACAGCTAGCCAAGGCTTACTGCTTATGATACCGAATATGTATAAAATAGCGGGAGAATTACTGCCAAGCGTTTTTCATGTTTCTGCGCGCGCTCTTGCAGCACACGCACTAAATATATTTGGTGACCATGCCGATGTTATGGCTTGCCGCCAAACAGGTTTTGCTATGCTTTGTAGCAACTCTGTTCAAGAAGCTATGGACTTAGCTTTAGTTTCTCATTTAGCTACGCTAAAGAGCAAAGTGCCATTTCTACACTTCTTTGACGGTTTCCGCACCAGCCACGAGCTGAGCAAAATCGATGTGATTGACTATGACGAAATGAAGTCACTAGTTGACATGAAAGATATTGAAGATTTTAAATCAAGAGCGCTTAACCCTGAACGCCCTGTTCAAAAAGGCACTGCGCAAAATGGCGATATCTATTTCCAAAATAGAGAAGCTTGCAATATTTACTATCAAAAAGTTCCCGCAATTGTTGAAGAGTGTATGAAGCAAGTTGAGTCCATTACGGGCAGAAAGTATAATCTTTTTGATTATTATGGAGCAGACGACGCCGAAAAAATCATCATAATGATGGGTAGCGGCAGCGAAGCTTGTGAAGAGACTGTGGACTATCTAAATGCGCGCGGACAAAAAGTTGGTCTTGTTAAAGTTAGACTATATCGTCCTTTTGACAGCCAAAAACTTATTGCGGCAATTCCCAAAACCACAAAGTATATTACTGTTTTGGACAGAACAAAAGAGCCGGGCTCAATTGGTGAACCTCTATATCTTGATGTATGCACAGCTCTTGCTAAGACACCTTATACCATTTTGGGCGGACGCTATGGCATGGGCAGTAAAGAATTTAATCCTACCATGATAGCTAGCGTTTATGCCAACATGGGCGGAGAAAATAAAAACAACTTCTCAGTGGGTATAATTGATGATGTTACATTTGCATCACTTCCAATGGGAGAATTTGTTGACGCATCACCTAAAGGCAGTATCAACCTTAAGTTCTATGGACTAGGCAGCGACGGCACTGTAGGCGCAAACAAAAACTCCATTAAAATAATTGGCGACCACACTGATAAGTATGTTCAAGGATATTTCCAATACGACAGCAAAAAGAGCGGCGGACTTACCGTTTCTCACCTTCGTTTTGGCGACCAACCTATAAAGAGTTCTTACCTAATCGATAGCGCTGACTTTGTAGCTTGCCACAATCCAAGCTATATATATCACTACGATATGCTAAGCGAATTAAAGGAAAATGGAATATTCTTACTTAACAGCATTTGGACACCGGAAGAAATGGACGAACATCTTCCTGCATCAGTTAAAAACACCATTGCAAAGAAAAAAATAAAGTTTTATACGCTAGATGGAAACAAGGTGCTTACAAGCATTGGCGCAAGAAGAGGACTAAATACCGTTATGCAAGCGGCATTCTTTAAACTAGCCAATGTCATTCCTTATGAAGATGCAGAAAGGTATATAAAAGAAGCTATTAAGAAAACTTACGGCAAAAAAGGCGACGCAGTAGTCAATATGAACTATGCGGCAGTAGATGGAGCTATCTCCAACCTTATTGAAGTAAAATATGACGCTGAAAAGTGGGCAACAACGACAGAAGGCGCATCAATGAATGTTGTGCGTGGCGACGACTATTACAAAAATGTTATAAGCCCTATACTAAAACAGCAAGGCGACAGCTTGCCTGTTAGCGCATTTAACGCAGACGGCACTGTTCCCGTTGGCACATCTAAACACGAAAAGAGAGGTATTGCAGTCAATGTTCCCAAGTGGATTAAGGAATACTGCATACAATGTAACCAATGCGCTATGGCTTGCCCCCACGCAGTTATAAGACCTGCTCTTAACACACCAGAACAACTTAGCGACGCACCTGAAACCTTTGATACAAAGGACGCTGTTGGATTTAAAGGCTACAAGTACAGAATTCAAATAAGCCCATATGACTGCACAGGTTGTGGAGTGTGCGCAAATGTTTGCCCTGCTCCAAAAGGAAAGGCTCTAGAGATGATTCCTATTGCAGAAGGAATAGCGCGCGAAGCAGAAAACTGGGAATATTATGAAAAACTACCTGAAATCGACCCCATTTACAAAATAGACACTGTAAAAGGCAGTCAATTTAGCAAACCTTTATTTGAGTTTAGCGGAGCGTGCGCTGGCTGCGGCGAAACACCTTATATCAAGCTAGTTACGCAAATGTTTGGCGACAGAATGATGATAGCAAACGCAACAGGTTGCTCATCTATTTACGGCGGAAGTGCGCCCACTTGCCCATATACCACCAACGATAAGGGTCATGGACCTGCTTGGGCAAACAGCTTGTTTGAAGACAATGCTGAGTTTGGCTATGGCTTTAACCTAGCAGTTACTCAAAGAAGAGAAAAAATTAAACAAAATATGGAAGCAGCAATGGCCGATGTAAATGCTGAAACAAAAGCTGCTTTTGAAGAGTGGATAGCCAATATGGAGCAAGCTAAAGAAAGCGTTATTGCTTCTGAAAAAGTTATTGAAGCTATTGCAAAAGAAACAGCGCGTCCCGAAATTATGAAAGCAATAATGGATAACAAAGATATGCTCATTAAAAAATCTATTTGGATTTTTGGCGGTGACGGTTGGGCTTATGACATTGGCTATGGCGGACTAGACCATGTTCTTGCTCAAAACGAAGATGTTAATATTTTAGTGCTTGACACCGAAGTCTACAGCAACACGGGCGGCCAAGCAAGCAAGTCAACTCCAACAGGAAGCATAGCTAAGTTTGCAGCAAGCGGAAAACGCACCAAGAAGAAAGACCTTGGCATGATGGCTATGAGTTATGGCTATGTCTATGTAGCTCAAGTTAGCATGGGCGCAAGCCAAGCGCAACTTGTTAAAGCGCTTAAAGAAGCTGAAGCTTATAAAGGACCATCACTTATCATTGCTTACGCTCCATGTATCAATCACGGTATCAATATGAGCAACTCTCTTGCTGAAGAAAAGAGAGCAGTAGACGCTGGATACTGGTCACTATATCGCTACAATCCTGAGCTACAAGAAAAAGGACTAAATCCCTTTGTGCTTGACAGCAAGGATCCAGTAGACGACTACCAGTCTTTCTTAGCAGGCGAAACCAGATATGCAAGCTTGAAAAAGCTATATCCTGAAGTTGCTGAAAAGCTATTTGAACTAAATGAGCAAGAAGCAAAAGAAAGGATTGCAACCTATAAGAGATTACATGAAGGCAAATAAGACACACCTTGTCTTAAATAACACAAAAAGACTGCTAGTAAAATAGCAGTCTTTTTTAGTTTATTGTTTTACATTATATTTCTATTAACTTAATTCAAGCATACCTGTATATAGC
>FZPS01000071.1_pt38 | contig 22045 bp, 17 predicted proteins | sample 1817821 | NCBI WGS metagenome assembly FZPS01 (sample SAMEA104158645, study PRJEB21678) | metagenome | place: Germany | collected 2015-04-21 | reverse complement strand
GATTTGAGCTGTCTTCTGCGTTTTGTGATGAAAAAACAAAGAGTACAATAAACATAATTCCTAACAAGGAAAATAGTACAATAGTATAGGTTAGCTGTTTTTTTGTCATAATTACCTCATAAAATAAGCCGAATATATTCATACTCGGCTATTTCCACATTATTTTTTTAATTAAAGCTGTCTATTAAGTCAATGTTCTTTTGTGAAATCATAGTTTTACAAGCAGTAATAAAGCTTTCAAGAGAAATATTATTTACCTGCTTGCCAGAACGTACTCTTAAGGAAATAGTATTATCGCCCTGCTCTTTATCGCCCACAATTATGATATAAGGCAATAAACCATGTCTAAAATTCTTAATTTTTGTGCCCATATTTTCATCAGAATGGTCAACCTCAGCTCTTATTCCAATACTTTGCAATTGACCAGAAATTTTATCTGCATACTCGCCATGCTCTGCTCTTACAGGAACAATACCAACTTGACTTGGTGACAACCAGAATGGAAATTTACCTGCAAAATGTTCAGTAAGAATTCCTATAAATCTTTCGACACTTCCAAATACAACACGGTGAATCATGATTGGCCTATGCTGTTTTCCATCAGCCCCCGCATATTCAAGCTCAAATCTCTCAGGCAACTGAAAATCAAGCTGAATCGTACCACACTGCCACGTTCTTCCCAAACAATCAGTTAAATGAAAGTCAAGCTTAGGGCCGTAAAAAGCACCGTCGCCCTCATTGACCACATATTCATACCCTAGCTCGCTAATAGCATCGCCTAATGCCTTAGTAGCTATATCCCAATCTTCCTTGCTGCCCATAGAATTTTCAGGCTGAGTAGAAAGTTCAATCTTATATGGGAAACCAAAGGTCTTTGTATATACTTCATCAATCAGCTTTACAACACCCTTGATTTCGTCCTTAATCTGCTCTTTAGTCATGAAAATATGTGCATCATCTTGAGTAAAGCAGCGAACCCTCATAAGCCCGTGCAAAGCACCGGAAAGCTCATGTCTGTGAACAAGCCCTAATTCGCCGATTCTCATAGGAAGCTCACGGTAGGAGTGATTTTTTGATGCATAAACAAGGATTCCACCCGGACAATTCATAGGTTTTATAGCAAAATCCTGCTCATCAATAACTGTTGTATACATATTATCTTGATAATGATACCAATGCCCACTGCGTTCCCATAATGAACGATTGAGCATCACAGGCGTTGAAATCTCTTTATAGCCTGCTTTATCATGTATTTCATGCCAAAAATCAAGCAGCTTATTTCTTAATATCATTCCCTTAGGTAAAAAAAACGGAAAACCCGGCCCTTCATCCATAATAGCAAAAAGCTCCTGCTCTTTTCCTATTTTTCTATGGTCACGTTTTTTTGCTTCTTCTAAGAAATTCAGATATGATTTTAATTCAGCCTTCGACTCAAAAGCATATACATAAACCCTTTGCAGCATTTTATTATCAGAATTTCCACGCCAATAAGCACCTGTAACCGTCTTAATTTTAAATGCCCACGAGCGTAAGTGCGACGCACTTTCAACATGAGGTCCTCTACACAAATCTACAAAATCATCTCCAAGCCAATAAAGTGAAATTTGCTCATTTCCGTCTAAATCCTTAATTAGCTCCACTTTATATGGGTTGTCCTTAAATATTTCAAGTGCCTTTTCAGTTGTAACTTCTTCTCTTACAAAGGATTCATTTCTTTTGAGAATTTCATTCATCCTCTGCTCTATCTTAGGAAAATCCTCTTCTAAAATTGATACAGGTATATCAAAATCATAATAAAAACCATTATCAATAGGAGGACCAATAGCTAATTTTACATCATCATATAATTCACATATTGCTTTTGCAAGTACGTGAGCTAATGAGTGACGGCTATTATAAACTTTCTCACTCATTCCATCTTTATCATCAATCATAATAACCTCCATGTATTTAATTTATTTCTTGAAAAGAGTGGCTTTAGCCTTTGCTTCCTGTTCATTCAATGCTTTTTGCCTTTCCTCTTCCTGTTTCTTTATCAATGCTTCCAACTCATCTAAATTATCCCTATAAAAAATAGTATCCTCGGGTAAATTTTTAGACTTCAGCTTTTTCTCAATAACAAGCCTTAAAAACATATACATAACAGCAAATACAGGCACAGCCAAAACCATACCCATTACACCAAACAACCCGCCTCCAACAGTAATAGAAATCAATACCCATATAGCCGGTATTCCGGTAGATTCGCCTTGTATTCTTGGCATAATAATGTTTCCATCGATTTGCTGCATAATAAGAATAAATAATAGAAACCAAAATACGCTAAGCGGTCCTGATGCCATCAATATTAACAAAGCACTTGGTATTGCTCCCAAGAAAGGCCCAAAAAACGGTATAAGATTTGTAACGCCAACAATACATCCAATAAGTACTGAATAAGGCATTTTCATAAGCGCCATAGCAATAGCAGTGACAATTCCAACTATAAAGGAATCTATCAATGTAGCCATTATAGAGCGTAAAAATATATTATGAGATTTTCTAAGTGCATTTAATAAAGAAATTGACTTCTTAGAATCCTTTACAGCAAATAAGATTTTCTTACTCTGAGCTATAAACATATCCTTGCTAAACATAAGATAAATAGCTATAATATAGCCTATAATAAAGTTTTTCAGCAATGATATAGTACCCTTAAGCCCCGCCGTCACAACCTCTAGAATTTCATCAGAGTACTTTATAATAGTCTGTTGAAAATTCATCAAATAGCTTCTTGCTTGCTCAACAGATTCATTAATAAAATCCTTAAAATCTGGATACTCTTCAGCAAGCTTATAAGCAGATTGCTCAATATTATCGGCATAAGAAGGAATTTTAGTAGCCAAATCCTTAAAACTATCAAAAATAGCAGGAGCCACTAGCATTATAAAACCTATAATAAAAGCCAATGATAAAATAACCGTAACAAAAACTGCCAGCCCTCTTAATAATCTGTGCTTTTTATGATTATCAGCCTTTAAATATAGCTTTTTAAATACCTTTTTCTCAAAAAGATTAGCGACAGGATTTAAAATATAAGCAATTGCTATTCCCACAAAAACAGGGGTGAAAATAGACCAAAAGCTATCAAGCCAATTTTTAAACTCATCAAGCCTTAAAGCAGCTGCCACAGCTATAACAGCAATGAAAATAACTAAAAGCGTATAAACTGCAATAGTATTATACTTCCTGTTCCAATCAATCTTCATGTAAAAATCTCCTGTTGTTTGTTAGTTGTGTAATATTTTTATGATTATTGGTTTATAGTATATCATATCTGAAGAAATTATGCAACTATATCGAACAGCTTTCCGAGTGACAATGCTCAGTTATTTTACCGACAATAGGCTCAGGGTCAATTCCTTGATTTTTATAATAATTGGAAATTGCTGTTTTAATTGCCTGTTCAGCCAATACGGAGCAATGTATCTTAGCTGGGGGCAAACCATCAAGTGCCTCAATAACAGCCTTGTTTGTAAGCTTTAAAGCCTCATCAAGCGGCTTTCCCTTTATCATTTCAGTTGCTATTGAGCTAGTAGCAATAGCAGCACCGCAGCCAAATGTCTTAAACCTCACTTCTTTTATAATATTATCCTCAATTTTAAGATACATTTTCATTATATCGCCGCATTTAGCATTACCTATTTCACCAATGCCATTTGCATCTTCTAGTTCACCTACATTTCTAGGATTTGTAAAATGGTCCATTACCTTATCTGAATATAACATTTTATCCTTACCTTTCAAAAGCTTTTATATAAATATTAAATTAATTCTATCTAAGTGTGATAAATACTATTTGTTTTTCTCATTTTCTTTAATATGATCCCACAGCGGTGAAAAAGAACGCAAATATGAAATAATCTCAGGAACAGTACTGATAACCTCATCTACTTCCTTTTCTGTTGTTAAGTCACTCATAGAAAGTCTAAGAGAGCCATGTGCAACCTCATGAGGCAATCCAAGCGCCAATAAAACATGCGACGGATCAAGCGAACCCGATGTACAAGCAGAACCCGAAGATGCTGCAATACCCTTTTGGTCAAGCATAAGCAACAATGATTCTCCCTCAACACCTTCAAAAGAAAAATTAAGATTTGCAGGCACACGCTTTTCTAAATCGCCATTAAGATGAACTCTTTCAATTTTCATAAAATTATCTATAATTCTATCTCTTAACCTTATAAGCCTTGAATTTTTATCATCTAAATTTCTAACACTTTCTTTAAGTGCCTGTGAAAAGCCTACTATTCCGGCTATATTTTCAGTGCCTGCTCTCCTATTCATTTCCTGAGCACCACCCTCAATAAGATTAGGAATTCTCAGACCCTTTCTAATATATAATAAGCCGACACCCTTTGGCCCATGAATCTTATGAGCAGAAATAGAAAGCATATCCACATTAAGCTCTTTTATATTGATTTTTACATTTCCTATCGCTTGAACTGCATCAGTATGAAAACAAATTCCCTTTTCCTTGCAAATACTGCCGATTTCAGATATTGGTTGAATTGTACCAATCTCATTATTTACAAACATAATTGAAGAAAAACCCGTATCCTCACGAATTGCATTTTCAAAATCAGAAACCTTTACAACACCATTTTCATTTACAGGGAGATAAGTAATTTCAAAGCCCTGTTTTTTTAAACCGTCAAGCACGTGCAGCACTGCATGATGCTCAAATTCTGTTGTAATAATATGCTTTTTTCCTTTTTTAAGCATCTGTAAGGCCGCACCTTTTATAGCCCAATTATCAGCCTCGCTGCCCCCACTTGTAAAAAATATCTCTCTGCCTTCACAATTAAGGCTTTTTGCAATGCTTTCACGAGAGTTTGTCAGTGCAATTTGTGCTTCTCTGCCTAAAGCATATATGGATGAGGCATTTCCATAGGAATCTATAAGAAATGGCACCATAGCCTCAAAAGCTTTATCGCTAAGCTTTGTAGTAGCAGCATTGTCCATATAAATTTTTGTCTTTGTCATTTAACATACTCCAATAATTTAGTATTTTTTATTGCTCCATTTTTAAAAAAACGGAGCAATTTCATAAATATAATTATATACCACATTAGTCTAAATTACAATAGTTTTTTATAAAAAATACTATTATTTTGACGAATCTATTCTCATACTAATATCAAAAGCCTTGACAGAATGTGTTAATGCACCAAGGCTGATTATATCAACACCTGTTTGTGCAACCTGTCTTATATTATCCATAGTTATATTCCCTGAAGCCTCCAGCTTTGCTTGAGAATTATTAATTTTTACTGCCATCCTCATAGTATCACAATCCATATTATCAAGCATAATTACATCTGCTTTTACCTTTAAAGCTTCCCTCAGCTCATCAAGATTTCTTGTTTCCACTTCAATTTTAAGCATATGTCCTGCTTTCTGCCTCAATGCATTAACAGCACCTGTAATTGAGCCATATGCCTCAATATGATTATCCTTTATCATAGCAGCATCTGATAAATTGTACCTATGGTTTTTACCTCCACCCATCATTACTGCATATTTTTGCAAAGCTCGTAAACCCGGTAATGTTTTTCTCGTATCAGCAATGCTAGCAGCAGTACCCTTGATAAGCTCAACACAATGTGAGGTATAGGTGGAAATTCCACTCATATGCTGAAGTATATTCAGTGCCGTTCTCTCACCCTTAAGCAAGGCTCTTGTCTTCCCCATAAAATCTGCAATTTTATCGCCCTTGCTTACTACATCCCCATCTTTAAAATATTTTGTTGTCTTAACCTCGTTATCAAGTAATTCAAATACTCTGATAGCAACATCAAGTCCTGATATTACCCCATCATCCTTTGCTATGAAGTAAGCATTGGAAATTTCATTTTCATCTATTAGCAAATCAGTAGTAGAGTCAATATAATTTATATCCTCTAGCAATGCACTTTTAATTAAATCATCAACGTAAAATTGTAATATCATTTATCATGCCCCTTTTCAAATCTTTCCTTTATTTCACTTAATATCAAATAAGCAAGGGTAGTAATAGACCTAGCTTCAACATAATCTCTGTCAATCTGATAAATATTATCATCAAACAATGACATAAGTTCCTTAACACGCACAAGACCACTTATACACTCATCATAATGAGGTTCGACAAAAAATGCCTCCTGCATAATTGAACGAATTTCAGTTCTTACTCCTTTAGGTATTTTTTTGCCCTCAGGAGAAGAAAACTCATAGCTCACTTGCTTAGCGTTGTCAATTTCCTGTACCTTTCTATTTATATCTTCAGCAGCTAATCGTGAAAATACTAATGCCTCTAGCAATGAATTACTAGCAAGCCTATTTTGCCCATGAACACCGGTATGCGAACATTCACCAGCTGCATACAGACCATTTATAGTACTTTCACTGTTTAAATCAACATCAATTCCGCCCATTAAATAATGCTGACAGGGAAATATAGGTATCGGCTCTTTCGCCATATCAAAGCCCTTTTCAAGCACCTTTTGATAAATCATAGGAAATCTATTTTTTACATAGTCACTGTCCTTATGAGAAATATCAAGGAAGAAATCCGTACTATTCAATCTCTTGCTTTCCTTTAAAATACAGCCCGAAACAACATCTCTCGGTGCAAGCTCCTTACGTTCGGGTTCATATTTCAGCATGAATCTTTCACCCTTACAATTTAAGAGATAAGCACCCTCACCCCTTACTGCTTCAGAAATAAGAAAGGATTCTCTGGAATTTTTATCGGCAAAAGCAGTAGGATGAAACTGAATATAGCTAATATTTTTGATTTTAGCACCCATATTATAGGCAAATTGTATTCCATCACCTGTTGCAATAGCAGAATTTGTAGTATAGTTATAAACACGGCCTATACCACCCGTTGCTAAAACTGTATTTTTTGCAGCATAATAATGATATTTCCCATTATGCAAGACTTCAGCTAGAAAATAATCGTCTTTTTTATCCATTCTAGTAAGAACTGAATTATCAACAACAGTAACATTTCTTAGCTTTAAAACCCCCTCAATAAGGCGTGTTTCTATTTCAAAGCCTGTTGTGTCCTTATGATGAGCTATTCTCCTGCGAGAATGTCCTCCCTCTAAGGTAAGATTAACATTCCCTTGCTCATTTGTATCAAATTCAACCCCAAAATTTTTAAGATTTCTCACATCGACAGGACCTTGCTCAACTAATATTTTTAGATGGTCCATATCATTTTTATAATTTCCTGCAATAAGGGTATCCTTTATATGCAACTCAAAGCTGTCATTCTCCTTATCTAAAACTGCAGCAATACCGCCTTGTGCTAATGCCGAATTATTTAATGTCAGCTCTCTTTTTGAAAGCATAAGAATATTTAATCTTTCGTCAAGATTTAGTGCGGCATATAGTCCGGATATTCCCGAACCAACTAAAATTACATCAAATACTTTAAAGTCCAAAATATTGCCTTTCCCATAATAAATCATTTAAAATCTTAATACATAAATGTTGCATAAAAAATGATTTTAGTTTATAATATTTATAATTTAACCCTTTACTTGAAAGGATTTTTATGACTAATACGATTAAATTTGATAACCAATCCCAATATACAAGAGCTATATTAGCAGGTGTTGATTATGGTGAATACGATGCTGAAGCCTCCATAAGGGAGCTAGAGGAATTAGCAAAGACAGCTAAAGCTAATGTTGTCGCTGTATTAATCCAAAGAAAAGCAGCAATTGATTCCTCAACCTGTCTTGGTGAAGGAAAGCTTTTTGAATTAAAAGAGCTTTGTGACACACAGGATATAAATCTTGTTATATTTGACCATGAGCTGACTGCCGTTCAGCTAAGAAATATTGAAAGAATACTAAATGTCGCCATAATCGATAGAACAATGCTTATCCTAGATATATTTGCATCACGTGCTAATTCAAGCGAAGGCAAGCTTCAGGTAGAGCTAGCACAGCTTAAATACAGACTTCCACGGTTATCAGGCATTGGCATATCGCTCTCAAGGCTTGGCGGAGGAATAGGTACAAGAGGGCCTGGTGAAACAAAGCTTGAAACCGATAGACGTCACATACGACGCCGAATCTCCAAATTAAACGAAGAATTAAAAGAGCTTGAAAAACGTCGTAACCTTACGCATATAAGGCGAAAAAAAGATTTAATACAAACTATTGCTATTGTCGGCTATACAAATGTAGGAAAATCCACTTTGCTTAACACACTGACAAATGCTAATGTGCTTGCTGAAAACAAGCTTTTTGCAACACTTGACCCCACCTCACGTGGAATAGAGCTGCCAGATGGCAGAAAAGTTTTAATAACCGATACAGTCGGGCTTATAAGACGACTTCCCCACCATTTGATTGAAGCTTTTAAGTCCACGCTTGAGCAAGCAGCAAACGCTGATTTAATCCTTCACGTGCTTGATTGCAGCGATAGTGATTATCTTGAAAAGGCATATGTCGTTGAGGAGCTGCTTAGTGAACTTGGTGCTTCTCATATTCCTGTTTTAAAGGTGATGAATAAAAGCGACCTTCTGCCTGAAGGATTGATAGAAAATAATAAAAACACAGTATTTATTAGTGCGAAAAACAACAAGGGGATAAATTTATTATTAGCTAAAATCAGCGAAAAATTGCCGCCAACTTTTTGTAAAATGCAATTGCTTATTCCCTATGATAAGGGTGGAGTGCTTGCACAAATCAGAAAAAACGGTAAAATTTTATCCGAAGAATTTTGTCAAGATGGTACAAAGGTAACAGCACTTGTCCATACAATCGATATAAAAACAAGTGAAAAATACAAGCTAGATTAAACTATGCCAAAGATACTTCTGCCCCGCCAACATTTCTAATTTCAAGCACATGGCAAGTATCATTGCCTAAAATTTTTTCTATATTAAGCTTAAATTCCTTGAGCTTATCTAAAGGGACAAATGCCTGTATAGTACCGGCAAAGCCACCGCCGTGTACTCTGCAGGCGCCTTTTCTTGCTAAAATTGCCTCTGCAATATTTATGGCGATAGCAACAGGTTGATTATCGATTTCGCCAGTTGGATTTATATTTTGTAAAAACTTATATGAGGAATTTCCACTTTCTATAATACTACATAAAAAAGCATTAAAATCCTTGTTTTTCAGTGCGAATACAAGCTTATCCACACGATTATTTTCCTGAAAGAAATGTAAAGCTCGTAAAACAGCTCTATCTCCATAGTTTTCTCTTAAAACTGTAATATTTAGCAAAACATCTTGCAAGGCTATTTGCCTTAAGCAATCAGCAGAAAAAAACGAAGCAATATTCTTCATATCTTCAGGAATTGATGAGTATTCAGCAGTTAAATCAGCATGGTCACCCTTTGTATCAATTATGCAAAGAGCATGATTAAATGATGAAAACTCAACATTTATATTTTCAATCACAGGAGATTCAGTATCTTTAAAATCAATAGCCACAAAGCCACCGACTGAGCTTGCCATCTGGTCCATCAATCCCGATGGTTTGCCAAAATAAACATTTTCAGAATATTGTGCAATTTGTGCTATTTTCACAGGGTTAATTAAGCCGTCATTATATAGATAGGATAAAATAGTACCAACAATTACTTCAAAAGCTGCTGATGAAGATAAGCCTGAGCCTTTTAAAACATTTGATTCTGTATAGGCTTTAAATCCTCCTATCTTATAATTATGATTTGAAAATCCCTTTGCGACACCTCTAATTAAAGCAGCAGAGGTGTTTTTTTCTTGTGCATTAATATCAAGACTATTAAGATTAACCTCATCTTCAGGAAAGCCTTTGCTTTTAATTGTGATAACGTTATCATCCGTAGGAATTACAACAGCGATAATATCCAAATTTACGCTGGCTGCAAGAACCTTTCCTTTGTTATGGTCCGTATGGTTTCCACCTATTTCCGTTCTGCCTGGAGCTGAAAAAAACCTCAGCTCGCCATTTGTCTTAAAATATTCTCTAAAATTCTGAGCAGCCTTTTCATATCTTACTTTTTGCCCATCCAAATCCTTTGCTGAATAAATATCACTAAGAGAATAAAGCTGTGGCTTATACATAAAATTGCTGTCCTTTCCTTGCTCTAAAAGCTGATTATTCTTTATTATCTATAAACATAGATTGCTTTTTAGTTCTATGTGCTCTAACGCTTAATACTAACCCAATCGAAACAAAAAGAGAAATCATCGACGTACCTCCTGCACTTATAAAAGGCAAGGGAATACCAATTACAGGAACAACTCTTAGTACCATTCCGATATTTATCACCGAGTGAAACAATACCATGGCAAAAACACCCGTACATATTAGTTTTCCAAGCATATCCACTGCCATAAGGCTGTCAGATAAAATTTTTATACATATAAAGGCAAGTAAAGCAATAGTAGCAATACAGCCTAAAAAGCCTAAAGTCATTCCTATATAGGAGAATATAAAATCATTGTATATTTCAGGAACATAAGTATAATTCCCACCAAATAATCCCTTTCCTGTCAGCTGCCCAGATCCTAGAGCAATTGTACCCAAATTCGATTGATAAAGATAAGTGCCTGAGGTATCAATCTCAGGATTAAACAGCACCAAGAATCTCATTTTATGATGCGGCTGCATTACAAAAGTCCATATACCCCACGCTGCAACAGGAAGTGAAACTAATGCAGTAATAATATATCTCCATGCAAGTCCAGCAGAAAAAACAATAAAAATAAATATAAATAAAAATACAGATGCCGAACCATCATCGCCCTGCATAGATACCATTAAAACAGGAATTGCACCATGTAAACACACCAAGGCTAAATGCGGCAGCTTATTAAGATTCTCTTTAAGCTTTGATACATGAGTAGATAGCGAAAGGATAAAAGCAACCTTAAGTATTTCAACAGGCTGAAACATAATAAACCCTAAATCAAGCCAACCAGTATCATCAGTGCCTTCAACCGTTACACCAAGACTTGTAAATAAAAGCAAAGACAAAATCAAAGCTAATGGTGCATATAAAAACCACATTTTAGAAATAAACTTATAATCAATAGCAGCAACTATTAAAGCTGCTATTAGTCCTAAAACAAGTGAAAAAATCTGTGTTTTTACCTGACTCAAGCTAGGTACAAACCCATTTTTATATATAGAATATAATAAAATAATACTGAAAATTCCTGCCGATACGCATAATAAAATCAGCAGATAATCAAGGCTCTTCAAATACCTTTTAACAGATTTAATAAACTCTTTCAAAATGCCTCCGTAAGTTGTACCTAAGATTGTTTTAATTTATTAAAATACATAGCTTTTCTCAATTTTTTATATAAAAAAAATACATATACTTATTTTAGTATAAACTGAATTTAAACTTTTTGCAATATTATTATAAAGTTATTTGCAAAATTCAGCAATTTTCGTTATTTAACATAAAAAGACTAAGAAAAATAATAAATCTTAGTCTTTTTTCACAAATCATCTTACATTTTTAGTATTTAAAATATCACAGTTAAAATCCTGCATTTCTTCTTTGCTAAGTGGCTCAGAAATATAATATCCTTGTGTTAAATCACAATTAAACTGATTAATTTTTTCCATTTCCTGTTCAATCTCAATCCCTTTAACGCATACCTTAATATTTCTGCTATGTGCAAGCTCGATAATAGAATGTGCTAAAATACGTGAAAATTCATCACTCTCATTAATAAAAATATCCTTATCGATTTTAACCATATTTATAAAAGAATTCCTAAGAGCAGATAAAGACAGGTAATCCCTACCAAAGCTATCAGCTGTAATTCCTACTCCTATTCCCCTTAATGCTGTCAGACAAGCATTAGTATCATTGATAAAATTTGCCTGAGCAGTTTCAGGAATCTCCAGTATAAGATTTTGAGGAGGTAAATTATACTTTTCCAGCAAAGCCAAAACTTTTTTAATAATTGCCTTGCTCTGAAGTTCATGAGCAGTAACATTAACACTTACTGTAAAATCAGAACCGAATATTTTCATAAAATCAACACTCGCCCTACAAGCCTCATCCAAAACAAAGGTATCAATTTTATCAGAAATACCCAGATATTCAGCCAATTCAATAAAGACGGAGGTCATTACACAGCCGTATTTTTCATCCTTCCATCTTACAAACGCTTCACATGACTTAATATTTCCTAAGCCATCGACAACAGGCTGATAAACAACATAAAACCCCTCAAAATCGTTTTCAATGGCAGCTTTCATACGTGATTCAAGTTCTTTGCTGTAACTAGCCTCGAGCTGAAAATCCTTAGCATAAATTGTATAGGAATTATTACTATATTCCTTAGAACGATACATAGCTAGCATGGCTGAATTTGTGACTTCATCAAAGCTCGTGCCATTATAAGGATATTTTGAAATACCGATACTAGTATGAATTAAATGCTGATTGGTATCAAGGTACCATGGCAGCTTAAACTTTGAGATAAGCTTATTTGCAAATTCTACACCTTTTTGAAGAGTAGTGTCATTTAAAACAATAACAAAAACATTTTCGCTATATCTAAAAACCCTCTTATTTTCAAAAGGCAAAAAATCAATGTAGTCAGCAATGGATTTTAAAAGCATCTCAGCGTAGCTAAAACCAAATAGCTCACCGGTTTTTCTAAAATTAGTAATCTCCATAGCCAGTACAATACCACTGTTTTTATTTTTTAATAGCTTTGTTAAAACCCTTTCGCATTTTGCCCTATTTGCAAGTCCCGTAATAGGGTCAGTAAAAGCCTGTTTTTTAAGTGCCTGCTGTGATACAGCAAGCCTTTTTTCTACCATAGCACGAACAACAACAGTAGAAAAAATTTGCGAAATAGTTTTTATTAGCTTTGTTTCACGTAAAAACCATTTTCGCTCATTTTTAAAATCTTCAAAAAAAATCAAACCAATGTTTTCACCGACACCAAATAGATTTGCCGCTGCATATGAAGTGCATTTATGTGAAAATGGCAATTGAATAAAATTATCTCTGGAAAAATACGCCTCTTCCTCTTGAAGTATAAGAGAAAGCTCCTGCAAAGAGCTAGGTTGCAGCTTGTAATCACCAAAATCAGCACCACATTTTGACCAGCAGTAGCCTTTTATTAAATCATTGCCTGATTTTAAATATATAGCAATTCTATCAAGACTGAAAAATTCTCCCGAATATTTTAGCAGCTTTTCCATAACAATATTTGTATTTTCATTTTCAAGTATTATTGAATAAATATTTTTTAAGAAAATCTGCTCTTCTATACTTTGCCCAAGAATTTTACTTGTATTTCTTGAATTGTCAATTTCCTTTAAAACCAAGACATATGAATTTGCAAGTCTGGATACAGTAGTTGACAGTATATCAAGGATATTAGAATACTTATCGACCAAAGCCTTATTATCAGAGGCTATTGTCCAATAAGCAGCATCCTGCTGCTCTATCCTTATTACCTTTTGCAAGGAATATTTAAATTTATCCGGTTTAACCTTTTTATACTCTCTGTTGCCCACTGAAATTATATTATAATCAGAATCTAAAATTGCACTATATAACCCTGAGAAATTTAAAAAAGTTTTTTGAATATTATCAAGATACTGTTTTTCAACAATATCCACCAAAGGAATTTCACTGTATTTTACTGCATTGTTTTTAATTAGAGAACGCCTGTTATATTCACGTATAACCAAGTCATTAGGAGCATACTGCAAATACTCACTAACATCAAACATAAAGCCGCTAACTCCACTTACCTCACCATCTGACAGTACTGCACCTGCCTTTATGTAAAACCAATTATAGCTTTCACCCACAACAAAGCGTGAATGAACGCTTAAAACTTTTTCTTCCCCTGAAAGCACTTCACTAAGCACCTCTAAAAAAGAGGGATAATCTTCAGCGTGCAATACCTCTTCCAAGGGTTTATTTTCTATATCTTTTATTAAATTTCCATTGCTTTTTATATTAATCGGATATCCAATTTTAGCTGAGATAAAAACACTTATGCACTTACTAGCATTTGAGGTTTCTCCTAGCATGATATACAACACCACCTGAGTTTATTATAATTAATTTTAACATTTATCATTGTTAAAATCAAGGTTGTTTTGTGAAAATTATATAAAATTTTAAATAATAACTTAAACAAACCTCATATATTTTATACCTTTTTTTAATAAAGTCAAGCGAATTTTGTATAAACATAAATTTTTAAATATATTTAGAAATAGTCATTATTTTTCGTGAAAGGAAAACGTTGTTTAGCAAAACACTGCTCTTGAAAGGGAGAGCATTATCTTTTTAAAAAAGATAAAATTACAAAACTAAATTACTATATTAACATAAACAAAACCACGTTTAATGAAAAATAATGACTATTAACTAACAAATTATTTTAAACTGACTGCTACAATAGCGTCTTTTATTGTTTTTTCCATCGCTTCCTTACCATATTTATCAACCTGCGTTCTATCCTTTGCACCATGTGCAAGACAGCCTGCACCGCCTATACAGCCGCCAACACAAGCCATGCCCTCAATAAAATTATTAGGCAACAGCTTTCTATTAGCTCTAATTAAGGCTTTATTACATTCTTCAATGCCATCACAAGCAATAGCGTTTAACTCAAAGTCCGAGCCATGCTCCTTAATAGCCTGTGCAACTGCATCAGCAAGTCCTCCGCTTCTAGCAAAAATTCTTCCATAGAATGAGGCATTATCAAGTACATCTTCTTCAAAAGCAGTAATATCAAAAGCCCTGCTGTCAAATAAAGCCTGAAGCTCTTCAAAGGTAAGTACGCAATCTACATACGGACTAACACTTTCCTTTTGAAATTCCATTTTCTTAGCAGTGCAAGGACCAATAAATATAACCTTTGCATTTTCATCTACGCTTTTAATATATCTTGATATCTCAGCCATTGGCGAAAGATTATGCGAAATATTATCAATTAAATTAGGATATTGCTTTTCTATATGCATTACAAATGCCGGACAACAAGAGCTTGTAAGAAAGCCTTTTTCAATCAGCTCTTCGCTTTCCTTATATGCTACCATATCAGCTCCAAGAGCAGCCTCTACCACTTCATGAAAACCAAGCTTTTTAATGGCAGTTACCACCTGACCTAGCTTAGCATAGCTAAATTGACTTGAAATAGATGGTGCAACAACAGCATATGTATTATACTTTGTATTTCCTTTACTAGCTTTTAGAATATCAATAGCATCAATGATAAAAGATTTATCCATAATAGCGCCAAAGGGGCATTGATAAACACAAGCACCACAGGCTATGCATTTACTTTCATCAATTTCAGCTGCCTTTTCATCGTCCATAGTGATTGCTTTGACCTTACACGCAGATTGGCAAGGACGCTTATTATTAGAAATAGCATTAAATTGACAAGCCTTAGCACATAAACCACACTCTATACATTTTGTTTTATCAATATATGCTTTTCTATTTGAATCAAAGCTAATTGCTCCCTTTGGGCAAACATCCTCACACCTATGAGCCAAGCAGCCACGACACGAGGCAGTAACTTCATAGCCGCTGACCGGACATTCATCACACGCAAGCTTAATTACTTCAATCACATTAGGATTTTCTCTATCGCCGCCCATTGCAAGCTTTACCCGCTCAGAAACAATTGCTCTTTCCTTATATACACAGCACCTTGTAGTAGGAACATTACCACTTATTATTGTTTTAGGAATATTCCAAAGATCATGCAAAAGCCTTCCATCCCAGTGCTGTCGTGCAACCTCCCTTAATACCTTATATTTCAGATATTGCACCTGTGTATCAAATTTTCTCATTATCTTGCCTTTCTTTTGTTCTACACTATATATCTATTGTGAACCTTTTTATCTCTATAAAATATATTATTAAAAGTAGCTTACATTTATTGTTTTGCCCATTTTTCTTAAACAAGCCGACAACTCATTTACCAATCGCATTTTTATATTAAAGCTTATTGGCAAATCAGGGTTTTGATGAGCTGGATTTACAGCCATTCCCACATAAAAATTAATATCTGTCGCATCCTCAAACAACATTCTCGCAATTTTAGATGCACCATCTTTTTTATAGCTCCATTCCTTGTAGCTTTGGTTATCCTCTAGGTAATTTTGTGCATATGACAGCACTTTGTTTATAGTGATAACCCCTTCAGTAACAAGGTCAACCCCCTCTATACTCGCCATAGGAGGTATTTCATCATCATGATAATCAAGGCTGGACACTAAAGGTTTGTCTAAATATTCAGCTGCTAAGGTTGATGTTGTACCCCCGCAAACTATATGCTTTCCCTCTTTAGCAAAAAACAATGACATCATCTTTTTAACATCATCAGGGTTTGATGGAGGACCAACAACTAAGCTAACAGGCTCTCTTCTTCTGATTTTTAAAACACAAACAGTAGTATCATCACCCGGCTCATTCTCATAAAGCTTATTACATTGCTCTAAAAGTATAGTTGAAAGAGTTTTTGCAGTAAAACCTATATCATACATCATTTCCATAAACTTTGCTATATTATCTCTTTGCCATCCAAAGTTCATCTTTTTACCGACGCCTGCATAGGTAGCGCCATCACTCATTGAAATAAAAACATCATTTTCATAAATAGAAATCTTTGATTTTAATATTTTCTTACCATCAATAATTAATTCAGTTGCTGGTATTTCAACATTCTTACCATTTCTTATTAAAATAACATTAGGGTTATCATATTGAATTATTTCAGCTTCTCTTAAAGCCTGTGAAATACGTATAATTGTAAAGGTAGAGTATGCAACACCACGTATAGAGCATACCGGTAAAGTATGAGCAACCGTATTAACGCAATCCTCCACGCTCATTTTACCTGCCATCATCGTGGAAATAATTTTTGAGGTAAGAGTTGATAGTATACAAGCCTTTACCCCACTGCCAAGCCCATCAGCTAAAACAGCAACAATAGAATTATTCTCCTGTTCAATAACAGAAACCTGATCGCCGCAAAGCTCCTCACCAAATTTATTAAGGCTATAATATCCTATATCAGCACATAACTCAGTCATAGGACAAGCTCTCCTTTAGGCGTGTTAAAGCCACTTGAGTTTCGGCAGTAGTTTCACCTAGCAAGGATGCTATTTCCTGCACTGATCTCATCTGCTTTTGTATTATTTCATTAGTTATTTCTATCGCTTGTCTGCTAACTTCATTCTTAGCAGCCTTTGAACGCTCCTCATCCGTTATATCCCTCATTATACAAATGATTAGATGATAGCTTTTATCATAAACTATTATTTTCTCTACATAGCAATTATATTCTGACAGATATTGCTTTGTTGTTATCAATCTTTTTGAAGAATTAAGAATATCAACAAAATCCTGAGGAGGTAAAATCCTTACCACGCTATCACCTAAGACATCGGGTGCTGCGTTAATGTTCATTAATTTCAAAGCCGCCTTATTAATTTGCTGAATTTCTAAGCTTTCATTCATAACTATAATTGCATTAGGAGTATTTTTAATAATATTATCTGAAAAGTTTTCTGCTTTTTCCTTTAAAAACGGCAGACACATAGATAAATCAGCCTTACCATGATACACTGCAATAGCCTTTTCCCGACAGGTATTATAGCCACAGGTACCACAATCAAGCTCATGCTCTGGAAGAGTCTTCCCCATCTTTTTTAGTATTTCTTTAATCTCACGTTCACTTGGCATAGTGGAATGAGTACCAATATACCTATGCTCATGCTTAATTTCTTCTTCGTCAAGATTAATTATACTAAAATCCTTATCTCCCGCATATTTTTCAATAACTATATTATCCCTAATAAGAGAATGATGATTTCTCTCCATTGCCGGCCCGCCGATACAGCTGCCAATGCACACAGACATTTCAATAAACACATTTTCAAGCTCACCATTTTTTATATCAGTAAGTGCTTTTATACACTTTTCCACGCCATCAACAGTGATATAAGTATAATCGGGATTACTGCACTCCATCGATTTTAAAATACCGCCTGCAATAGGAAAAAGTCTGGCTTTGCTCTCATTATTTATATCTTCTATTGTATCAAAGGTAATGTTTTCTTCATTCAACCATCTTGTCAACTCTTCAAAGGTAAGAGCACAATCAATATATTCCTTATATTCCTCTGCTTCAGCCTTTTTCGAAATACAAGGGCCGATAAAAACCGTTTTTGTATTAGGATTCTTTTCCTTAAGCATTTTACAATGAGCAGCCATAGGACTAACCACCCTAGCAAGGCATGAAAGCGTCTCAGGAAAATATTTTCTAATAAGCAGATTTACCGAATGACAACAAGATGATATAATCACCTTTTGCTCACCCTTATTAATAATTTCATCATACTTTTGTTTAACAGCAGTAGCACCTATTGCCGTTTCCTCAACAGCAGAAAAACCAAGCTGTTTTAAGGCATTTTCCATAGCTTTGATAGTAACATTAGGATAATTAGCAATAAAAGAAGGAGCAATACTAACAGAAATATGCTCACCTCTAGCTATCATAGTCTTTACTATTTCAGTATCATCACGAATATACTTTGCATTCTGCGGACAAACAGTAAGACAATGCCCGCAAAAAATACATTCATCATTTACAATATGTGCTTGATTACCAGAAAATCTTATAGATTTCACAGGACAATTTCGTATACATTTATAACAATTTTGACAATTAGATGTCTTTAATCGAATATACTCAGTCATTGCACACCTTTACACGTGTTATAATTTCCTTTTCAAAAAATGAATCAGCCTCAGCTGGATTTACTGAAAACGCCTTATCATCAATCATAATACACACGCCATTTTGACAATTTTTCATACAAAACTGACCTGACATTTGAATAACATCCTGTAAATTATGCTTTTCAATCTGATTTTGAAAGGTTTGAATAACGATTCTAGAGCCTTTCAAATGGCAAGAGCTACCGATACATACCTTAATTTTCATTTGTTCCTCCAAGGGTTTTACCATTATCTATATATCTATATGCAAATTAATTGTGAACACTAATTATTTTTATTATCTTTAATATGACGAGATAAAATAGCAAGAGATGCTGCCATATTTTCTCTTTGAACGTGTACATAAGACGGTACATTTAAATGCGTTGGAGCAAAGTTCCAAATTGCTGTTATTCCCGCATCGACAAGCTCATCACAGCAAAGCTGTGCTTGTTCTACATTAACGGTGATAATACCTATATGTATATTTAAACGTTTGCACAAATCCTTTAGCTTGCTAATATGAAAAATCTTACGTTTTTCATCGATTTTACTTTCATCAATATCAAAGCCGGCAATCACTTGCAAGCCATATTGTTCAAATCCCTCATAATTAAGGAGTGCAGTGCCTAAATTACCAACGCCAATAATTACGGCATTTTCATTATCATTATAGCCTAGAAAATTTTCCAGCTCTAAAATAAGAGTGCATCTGCAATAACCTACTTTTGGCCGGCCACTTGAGCTTATAGCTGCTAAATCCTTCCTCACCTGTACATCATTCAATGACAAGGCTTTAGAAATAACTGTGGCAGATACAAATTCACTATCACAATGCTGCTTTAAAAAGCTAAGATAGATAGGCAGCCTCTGTAAAGTTGATTTTGAAATGCTACGCACCACACACACTCCCTTCATATGAGAATTCAGTTAAAGCGAAAAAATTAATTAACTTTTATACAACCCTAACTTTACAATAACATTATATCATAACTTTTTTAATAAGTCAATATTTATCGATAAAAAATTATTTATTTGCAGAAAAGAAACCACCCTTAAAGAAGGGTGGTTTGTTACCATATAAAATTTACCCACTATTAGCAATCGGTTAAATCCTTTTTCAATAAATGTTTTTGCTGTGGGAAAACACTATTATAAATACATGTAGGTGAAAAACAATCTGAATTACTTTCAAAATAAAGCTTAAAGCCTTTTATAGTTTCTATAATCATATTTCGGCATTTCTTTATAAACTAAAGACATCAGTGTTGTATTAGCATTCTCCACGGTATTCTTTTACCCAATATGATATCCCTGAGTTTGATATGTTTAATTCTTCTGAAAGACTGCGTATACTTCGCTCTCTTTCAATGCGAAGTATAACTATCTTTTTCTTAAATTAATCGTTGAAATTTTCATTCATTTTCCTTTTTTCCTTGTAATTTTATTATGGCAATACCGCACAAAGACCAAATAAATCCTTTTGCTACCCATCACTCGCATCTATTTCGTAATATCACACAAAATAACCTTAAAAGCACCAGCTTTTCCGCATCGATTTTATGCAATTGGACAAAAATCTGACTGCGTGCTAACAAGCAAATCCTTGTGCGGTGTTGCCTTATATCACTTTAGAGTGAGGTGTTACAAGTTTATTATAGCAGGACAAGTGAAGCCTCTCACGGATACCAGCCAGCTGGAGTCCTACCTGCGCAAATTGGAAGCGGAATGCACTGTGGACACCATGACGGTTTACAGTAAAAAGAAAATCGTGCTCAGGCTGAAAGACGGAACGAAAATTGAATGGCACATATAAACAGACCGCAGACGAGAAACGAGGTACAGTGTTCTTCGTCTGCGGCTTTTTACTGCTTTTCCCATGCGGTTGCATATGGTTGACACAAAAGGTTGGATAGGTGACATTTTGGGTATACGAGAATGACCGCGGTTGCAGTTTCGGCACAGAAATGGCTGTATCATACGGGTTTTCGGCAATCTGACTCAATGTTAAAATAACACAAATAGCCTACTTGCAACCGCGAAGGCTGGAAAAGCCTGCTATACAAGGCTTTCCGGAACAAAAATGTACCCCATAGGGAATACACATTGAATCCCTTATGAGGTACGCTTTTGGCAATAGACGTCAGTTCTAATATTATTTCACAGACTAGCCTATTAAATACCCAAGGCGTTTCAAATCAGGGTAGTCCATAGATTTATTTAACCGAGCAGTTGAAACCGAGAATAAAGTGAGGTGTCCCTGATACTGTCGAGTTTTTGAAGTTCAAACTTTTCTGTTATTCAGTCAATTTTTTCGATGCGCTATCATATCAAGAACTTTGTTTGCTACATATGCATCAAAATCTTTATGCGCATAGAAGTCACAATTATTTTCATCAAGAATAAATCTATATTTTATTAAATTATACATAGCATTATAATCGACAGTTTTATTTTGACTGTTTATATTAGAGACTATCCCATTTATACTCATTAATTTCTTTGGAGCATCATCGCAGGGTAGGTCGCAAACAATCGACCGTAACAATTGGTTTGGATCCGCTCTTGATACTTTTGGAAAAGCGAAAACCTGTTCTTTCACTATAATAATTCCCAAATTATCTGCTAACCGTTCATCATAGAACTCCAATCCTCTAAGGTTCAGCAAGGAAGTCAGAACCGATGCTTTGCCTGAATTATATTTGATTTTAGATTCTGCTTTAAAAATTTTTTTGAAAATCGTATCGTCGCTGTACAGAAATACAGAATAAATATCTGATATATTATCGATTATATAATTCACGCTTGGCAATATTGAGCGTATTTGATAATCAGATATGATATTAAGGAGTTCAATTATGTTATCACAATGCTCACATAATTGATTAAGTGACTCCCTTTCAGGTATTGGCTGAAGTTGATAATGAATAATGCTATATTGAGATATCTTAAACTCTTTTTTAGTCATACAGATGGAATCTAACCATATCTTTTCGTTATCAAAATCGTAAAATAGCCTTGTGCGATATGTCCTTTTGCTGGAAAAAGTCATTCTATATCCTGTTGAAACATTAACAACAAAGAACAGATGACCTGCCGGAAGTCCATTCTCAAGCGCATAGCAACAAGCCATTATTGAAGTTGCCGCTTCAGCCTGTATTGTTTGAATCAAATCTTGCAAGTTATCCGTTCCAATTAGTGATATTTTGGAAGCTATCCATTGAGTTGGCATTAATAATTCAGAAGCAAAAATATTTGCTTCTAATTCTTGCG
>FZPS01000048.1_pt549 | contig 22047 bp, 24 predicted proteins | sample 1817821 | NCBI WGS metagenome assembly FZPS01 (sample SAMEA104158645, study PRJEB21678) | metagenome | place: Germany | collected 2015-04-21 | reverse complement strand
GTGATACGCTCCCTTCACGATTAACAGTGTTTTTATTTCACTGTCTCTCGTAAAGGGAGCGTATCAAGACCGACTTCGGAAGCCTTTTTCTGTTTTAGAGTAAGGCTGATATTTTATTTTCAGGGGGTTAATCGTTGTAGATGATCTCGCCGGTCTCGGCGCAGCGGCGGTAGCGGCGGAGGAAGCTGAAGGCGATATCGGCGTAGCCTGGCCAGAGAGAGTGCTGCTGATACTCGGTGACGTTCAGCCCTACCATGGGGACACCCTTATCGTTATTGATCAGCCATTCGAAGTTTCGCCATTCGCCATTTATCACGGTCAGCTTGAAAGAATCGGAGGGGCGCCCGATCATTGGATATTTGGCAAAGTCGAACTCCTTTACGGGTGCTATGCCGTTGAACTCGCAATAGACCTGCAGGCAGGCTAGACCGCCCTCATTGGGGTGCCCGTGCTCGACGTCCCATGCGGCGAAGTCGTAGGTGGACGTAATAAGCATGGTGGGCAAGTCGTACTTTTTATACAGCTCGCGCGCGCTCTCGGGTATGTTGCGAAGAGGCATGGCCATTGGCGCTGCCGCAGCGAAGATTTCGGGATGCGCTGCGATGCAGTTGTAGGTCGCCTGACCACCCATGGAATAACCTGTCACGTACACTCTCTCAGGATCCAATGAGGGGTACTTGTCAAGCATGTATTTCACCAGAAGGGGGAATGCCTCGCCTGCGATGGATGTGATACCGCTGTGCATGGGAGCCACCACCGCGAAGCCCTCGCGCCCGGCAGTGAGCAGAATACCGGTCTCGTCCAGGAACATCAAATGATCGTCACCGCCGCCGTGGTTGGCGAGTAGCAAGGGAACACTGTGCTTGGGGGCGGTATTGTTCAGCACCTCCTGCGGAACTACCTCGTACCAGGTGTCGAGGTAGGCACCTTCCTCAGCCATAAAGCCTCCACCCGTTGCCTTGATGTGGCTGAAGCGCTCGCCGTCGTACATAAAGGTAACCTGTAGATCGCCTACTGCGGTATTGCCGTTAAAAATCGGGTTACGTGGCGAGAGCGCGAAGCGGGAAATCGGTGGAGCGGAGACGTAGCCTTGATAGGGGTTGGTGACAGTGGGCTCAAGATATTTGGTGCTAACGTTGTCGGAGCGTTGTAGGTACATGAACATATCCCGGAAGGCCTTCGCCATCCACTTGCCCACATCGCCCTCGGTGTCAGAGGCTACGCAGACTTTGCGGAAAGGAACCTGACTGTTATAGAACTCAGCCACGCCGTCACTGAAGGAGTAGGAATCGGTGTCGTTGGCCTCACGGAACTTGTGCACTGCGGTGTCGGAGCCGTTTACTATATAGGCGGGGACATATTGGCTGACCTTCACTTCTTCCGCCATCTCGCCACCGTAGGTAAAATAGCCTGCCACTCGGCCAATGAGTTCGTCCCGGGAGCCAGCGATGAAGTTATTCATAAAGGTTGCGCCTGCACCTTCACCGAACATGTAGGTCTTGCCGTAGCCTCCGCAGTACTCGCTTTCTGCTGGGCACCTGCGCTCCCCGTCAACCTCTATGTAGGCCTTTTGGGTGTAAAGGGCATTGTGAAGTGTATAACAGCGTTGCAGATAGCTTTCGCCGTAGCCCACGTCCTTCTCGGGCATCTCCAGCAGTATGGTGCCGATGGCCTCATTGATGATGTCGATAAGCCCAAGCCCCTTGAGATAGTCGTAGGCCTCCTCCTTAGTCTCATAGCGTTTGTCTGAGAAAACAATGAAAGAGGTGTTGTTGCGTGCGGCAGTCTCGCCGCCATAGAGATTGGGTGATCGGTAGATGTACACAAGCCCCTTCGGAAAATCTACCAGCTTGGGGTTGGTGATCCGGGGAATGCGGAAGTTGCCGGTGAGTGGCGCAGTTGCCGCCGGCGCGTTTGCGCAAACCTCATCCAACGTTTCAAATGTCGCAGGGTTTCCCTGCCGGTTGTAATACTTCAGCATGATATTCCTCCTCACTTTAATCTTGATTATTCTACGAGTTCTCTTGTTTTGTCAGTTTCGCTCTCCGCCGTAAATTGGCAGAGATATCCGAGAAATAGAACAATCGGCTATTTTGTACGATTATACCACTTGGATTCAGAAGAAGATAGTGGAAAAGCCTTAATGATTAAAATATTTACAAGAAGACCAGTCATGAACAACAATTATGTTGAAACATGACTGGTCATATTTTGTATTCCTAGAGGGCTATCACTCAAAATCTTACGGTCCGAAGAATGAAGGTTTTGGACTTACCTTGCTGTGAAGCTCTACCAGCTCTTGGTCGAATGCCTCGCGGCACTCACACTCGCGGTCGATGATCATCGTATATTGTTTTCCCTTCGTGAAGGGCTCCCATTTCGGTAGATACTTGTTGTTTGGATCACCGTATTTGACAAAATTCAGTGTCATGGTACTGAAAATGTTTGCAAGCTTCTGGCCATAGATTGCTTCGTTCAGCACATACACTTTGTCCTCGTTCATGAATATGTAGCAGACCTCACCGCCGTGCCATAGGGGTATCCATCCGTCCTCAGGTGCATTGTAGGATGCAATAAAAACATAGGTGTTATTGTTGCCGGCCTCTGCGTGCTTCGAAGCTGCTTCCAGAGTTGGTAAGCGGAACAATGAGTCCATGTATGCCAGATCAAGAATATCATGCTTAGGATAAGCCTCTCTGAACAGTTCCATCAGACGGTCCGCTTCCGGTCCGAATCTGTCCTTAAGGAAAGAAATCTTATCCTCCTCAGTCATTGCTTCCTTCTCCTCAACGGTGAGTTTCACTTGCGGGAACTCGCCCAACGTGGAGCCGTAGATAATCGGCTTATCCTTGGACCAGGGCATGAACCCGACATCGCCGGGAAAACCGTGGAAATAATCGTCTGCTATCGGGCTCCAATTGATGCGTACACCGGACTCGGCCAGTGGACGGGAAACTTTTCTATACGCATCAGCTAACTCGTCAAAGGACACCTCATACAGCTTGTCGATATTATCTTTTGTGATCCCGAGCTCATCGAGAATGGCCTTCGCGGCCTTCCTACTGTCCTCATCCGCTGTTGGGGATACGCCTCCCATCGCACCGCTCAGAACCATGCCGCGCTGGAAGTAAGGTGCTGCCTCCTCGATTTGGTACATACACTGGACTTTACCGCCACCACCGGAATGGCCACAAATTGTCACATTCTCTGGGTCTCCACCGAATGCCGCAATGTTCTCGTGGATCCATTTGAGAGCGGCAACCAGATCTGCGATGCCGACGTTTACCGAGTTTTTGAATTCCTCGCCGTAGTCTGCAAGGTTGAGATGTGCCAGAATATTCAGACGATGGTTGATAGAAACGAAAACAATATCGCCATAATGCGCCAGATTGAAACCGTCAAAAGAGTACTCCTCCAGTGCGTTACCAGCAAAGTACCCTCCACCATGCATCCATACAAACACCGGCTTTTTTTCGCCGTTCAGGGTCTTTGGGGCCCAAATATTCAGGTTTTGGCAGTCTTCGCTCTGCTTTTGAAGCATATGAAGACCTCTATAATAGGAGGGCGGGTTGGGAGGCAACATCTGCATTGTGATAGGGCCATAAGTATAGGCGTTTCTAATCCCTTGCCAGGGCTGCTGCTCAACAGGCATATGGAATCTCTTCGCCTCTGCATACTTTACGCCCATGAAAATGTTCACGTCGCCGTAGGTCACACCTCGAAGCTTGCCGTACTTCGTCTCGACAACCGGCTTGACTGGTTCAAACACATACTTATTCATACTGTCCGCCTTTCTTCACCTTATCTTTATTTCTATGAAAACGATTGACAATTATATTATATAACACAAAACTAAGATGTCAATTTTGTTTTTGTCGTGCTACACAATATTATTTATTGTGCACAAGAATAACTCAATAAAGCAAATCCCTAGAACTTCTGAAAAGAATAAAGACCCTATGTTTCAATTGACATAAAGCAAAAAGGGGGTATAGTATTTAGTAGATGGCATATGTTAGAGTGGTGGGTGACGAATATGGCGAGACCGAGGAAACGGAGAATGGTGTGCAGTTTACCAGAGAGAAGTAAATTTGGGCCTCTCGATTTACCTGCAAATGCCGAGAACATAGTAGTTATGAGTGTTGATGAGTATGAGACTATAAGACTTATTGATATGGAGGGCTTTACTCAGGAGGAGTGCGCCCAGCAAATGAATGTGGCTCGCAGTACAGTTCAAGGCATTTATAACGTCGCAAGGAAGAAGCTGGCTGAGGCTTTGGTTGACGGAAAGATTCTAACGATTGAGGGTGGCGAGTACCGCCTTTGTGAAGGATTAGGAAACGAATGCGGCCGCGGATGCAGAAGGCGTAGACGCGGACGGTGAGATATTCTCTAATAAAGAGCCCCTGAGCTGATAACTCAAGGGGCCATTTTTATAAAAATTCCTTCAACTGCTGGACATTGTCCTCTTCAAACTTGAGAAGTCTATTCATAAGGTCGATGATACTCGGCTCAGCATTTTTGTATTTTTTCAGGTTCTTTACCGCATTGATAATACCCATGTTACTGCCGATAATAAGCATCTCTGCGATGTGTGAGGCCGACTTGTCGGTCAGTGTCTGCAAGTTGATCATTAGATAAGTTCTGATTTTTTCTAAAGCACCGATTCCCTTTTCATCGTATCCGTTTTCGTTTAGAGCCTCACGTGCGGCTTTATGGATCTCCCGATATTCTTTATACTGTGTCCCCAGATGCTTTTTGAAGTTGTCATCCTCGACAATATCTATCAACTGATTTAAGGTATCTACACCCATCTGCGAGTTCTGGTAGATAAAGTTTAAGAGCTCTGCGTTGCCGTTAAAATCTATCACACTCCTTGCCATTAATCTTTCCTTGATTTCAGGATTGTATACCATGGGAATTGCAAAGGGTACGCCCAACATTTCGTACATGCAACTGCTGGTTGACAGATTGCCTGGTGTAATTTGTTGCCTGCAACCACTTAAAGAATTAACCTTTATTCAGACCCAATCGGTCACGACCCTGCGGATTAATTAATTGAGGTGAGAACCATGATTTTGGCGGACAAAATTATTATGCTTCGAAAAAGGTACGGTTGGTCTCAGGAAGAGCTAGCAGAAAAAATGCAGGTAACTCGGCAGTCGGTATCAAAATGGGAGGGAGCTCAATCTATTCCCGACCTGGATAAGATATTGAGACTGTCACAGATATTCGGCGTGAGTACCGATTATCTGTTAAAGGATGAATTAGAGGATGCGGAGTATTCAGATCATGTTGAAGACACCTACACACTACGCCGAGTAACGATGGAGGAAGCAAATGCATTTTTAAGCATTAAGGAATTCACCGCAAAGCGTATTGCACTTGCCACTTTTCTATGTATTATTTCTCCGATTACCCTGTTTCTCTTGAATGCCGCTCGTGAATCACAGGCATTGACAATTTCCGAAGCACTCGCCAGCGGAATAGGACTTATTGTACTGTTTCTACTAGTAGCAGTTGCAGTGGCGGTGTTTATAACCAGCGGCTCTATGACTAGTCAGTACGAATTCCTGGAGAAGGAGTCGTTCGAAACTGAGTACGGTGTTTCAGGGATGGTTCGTGAGCGGCAAAAGCAGTATAGAGCAACTTATACAAAATACAATGTAATCGGTGCATGTCTCTGTATCCTTTCTGTGATTCCTCTATTTATAGGTGGATTGCTATCTGAGGACGGACTAATTCTGGCATCTATGCTGTCGATTACAATGTTGTTGGCGGGAGTAGGTGCTATGTTTTTTATCAATGCGGGTATCAACTGGGCGAGCATGGAGAAGTTGCTGCAGGAGGGGGATTATTCACGGAAGAACAAGCAACGCTCGCCGGTGATCGGAGCAATCGCAACAGTCTACTGGCTATTGGTTGTTGCTGCATTTCTAGCGTACAGCTTTTTCTCTAACGATTGGCAGAATAGTTGGATCATCTGGCCTGTGGCGGGAGTGCTGTTTGCGGCGCTAATGGTCATATGCAATGCGCTTGATAGAAAAGAGCGCTAAGAAAAGCATGATATACCAGCAAGAACCTACTATATGATGTATCTAATATTAGTACATGGCCCAAAAACTCTGAATATTTAGTGGATATTGATAAAAAGTTGTAGTAATATATATTATAGATAAACACAACATATAGATAACAATCTTAAGAAGGGCAGGGGAAGACAATGGATAGACAATCGGGAGCCGAAGGTCTAGTTGAGTACATACTTAAGGTTAGCAGGCAGAAGGAAAACAAGCGTTTCTATGTTCTGATTATACAAGGTTTTCTTGCGGGGCTGTTCATCGCTATCGGTGCAATAGCGTGTCTTAAGGTTTCGTCAAGTATTACTCCTCCTGGTCTGGGTAGCTTTCTGGGAGCACTGGTTTTTCCACTTGGGATTATTGCAATTGTCTTTATGCCGGCAGAGCTGTTTACAAGCGACTGCTTGATAGTAACATCGGTATATGCCGGACGCACAAAAGCTCTAAAGACAGCAGGTGTATTATGCCTCGTATTTGTCGCCAACGTGCTCGGGGCACTGTTCGCAGCTTTTCTGACGAAGCTATCTGGAATCTTTGACAGTGCAACAGCTGATCTTTTAGTTGCCAAAGCGCTTCCGAAGGCGCAAATGCCCGTCGTCCGATTGTTCACAAGCTCTATTCTCTGCAATATAATCGTTTGCACTGGGGTGTGCTTGGCATTCAACTGCAAGGAGGAAATCGCAAAGATTTTTGTGCTTTGGCTCTCGATTGCTGTATTTGTCATCAGTGGTACTGAGCATGTTGTTGCTAACATGTACTTCTTGCTCGCCTCACTGTTTTACGGCTCACAGATTGCTGCTGTAGATGTTCTCTATAGCTTGGTAGTATCAGGTATAGGCAATTTCGTCGGTGGCGGAATTATTGTAGCCGGTATGAATTACTTGGTAGTCGGCAGACAGTCAAATTAGTCTTGAGAGGATAGAGACTCGCATCAATAAGTTGAGCAACAACATGCTTGACAAGCTGGGCTGGTTGTTCTTATGATATAAACAAAGTAAATGCTTGCATAAAAAGCTCTGCTCTTGAAGAATAATAATTAGAGCACATGGGTGAGGGGGAGGACTCCAATTGAAAAAAATCAAGATATTGGCCATCGTCGGATCTCTTAGAAAGGATTCGTATAACCGTAAGTTGGCATTGATCGTAAAGGAACTCGTCGGAGACAGAGCCGATTTTTCACTACTCGAATATGGTGACATCCCATTGTTTAATGAGGACATTGAAAAACCGACTCCCGAGGCGGTCCGACTGGTCTATGATGAGGTGAGGGCTGCAGACGGTTTATGGTTCTTTACACCGGAATACAACCACTTCTTCCCGGGGGTACTGAAGAACCTCCTGGATTGGATATCACGGCCGCAAGGTGCTAACAACCTCCTTTCGGGGACGCCCGCTACCCTTAGCGGAATTACACCGGGTATGACCGGCACCGCTGTTGCTCAAGACCATTTGGTTACACTTATAAGCTACTTAAACATGGATGTTATGAACGCTCCGCGTGTAACAGTTCCCAACGCGCTGCAGCTGCTTGATGAAGAGGGTAAATTGATACTTGCAAAGCCAAGCCTGCGTTTCTTAGAAAAACAGGTGGACGGATTCATCTCTTTTGTTGAAAAGCGAAAAGCATAAGTAGTTTTGCGTTATGCAGATATGTATAAAGCTACCCTGTCTCGATGAGATATTCGAGTCAGGGTAGCTTTTTTCAACTATTGATCTCTAGATTATACATGAAGCTTTCTGCCTAATTCACTTTTATATAGCCATCGTGAATAATAATCGCATCCAGCTTTCGGCCTCTTTTGCAGATGGGACATTCAGTTGGTCTGAAGACCTGGTAATCTGGGATGTCCTCCATAGTGAACAGTGAGTTGATGTCGTGTTCAAGCTTTTCAGTATAAGCGTTGAACAGTGCCGAAATCCCTACCAGGTCACCTCCGTAATAGGCAATAAACCGGAGTGCATTATTGAGTGTGGTTCCGCTTGATATCGTTGATAGCAGTAGGAGTATATTGCGATTATATATTAACCTCTGTGTATTATTTTGGAACATCAACTTTCCGTTAACATTACTCACAGGAGTTACAACATGGATTTCGGTGTGATCACCTTCGGCATCCGCTCCAACTTTTAAGAGTTCTTCTGCCAAAAAGGCACCGACAACCTCGGTTCCCTCCATGCATACGATAGTGTCCACTTGGGTGTTTGACAGATACTTCAGCGAAAGCTCTCTTGCCACCTTTCTGGCTAATGAGACATTCGATTTCAATTCGTCCAAATCAATATAATGAGTGGTATGGAAGTGGTTTGTTGAAAAATGTCCTTCGGTAACACCTAAGCTGATAACAGGGTTTTTCTTTGACTTAACAACAAAAGCTTCAGTATTCATTATCTTTTCTCCTCGCATAATATAATCAGTAGGTGGTTCGAATAGCTGATAATATTGACAGCTTTATGGGGAGCAAATAATCCTGCAATATGTTGTTTCTGATAAATATAGGGACCTCTCCGTATCGACCTAGTTTCTTGAATGGACTGTGCATCATAAAGTGTCTTCATATCCACTCCCTTCAAGCAAGGCTGTATTGATAACTATAACTGTTCTGAAAAGTGATAGAGGATTGATTAGTGTGTAAGGCCGGTACCACTTGATGATATTATTATACATCAATTTTATGATATGTGCAAAAAATTTATCTAGAACTTTAGCTTCCACTGGTAACTTTGTTAACTTGACTTCAGGGACGGAAGGATAACAGTGCCGGTGCCCGGGATCAATGCTTCTGAGGCTTTGCTCAAAGATGTTATAATGGCGCGTCTTCCGGGTCCCGATTCTGCGAATGAAATTGCTGCTTCTACCTTTGGTAGCATACTGCCTGGTGCAAAATGGCCCTCAGACACATAGATCTCAGCTTCATCTACTGTAATCGTGTCAAGAGCTTGCATGTCGGGCTTTCCCCAGTTGATATAAACCTTGTCTACCTCAGTTAAAATTATGAGTATGTCCGCATTCACAAGATAAGCGAGCTTTGCTGATGCGAAGTCCTTATCAATAACTGCTGTTATGCCGACCAGCTTTCCACCTTTTTGGATGACAGGGATGCCTCCGCCACCACCGGCGATTACAATACAGCCGCTCTGCAGAAGCGTGGCAATGGCTCTTTTTTCAATAACATCTATTGGTTTTGGTGACGCGACGACACGCCGCCATCCGCGACCGGCGTCCTCCATCATTGTATAGCCGCTTGTTGAAGCAATCTCATCGGCTTCCTTCTCGCTGTAAAATGCTCCCACTGGCTTTGTGGGATGTAAAAACGCAGGATCATCTTCGGATACGAGCACCTGTGTCACAACAGTGGTAACGGGCTTGTTGAGTCCACGAGAACTCAGCTCATTTATAAGGGAGTTTTGCAAATGGTAACCGATGTAACCTTGGCTCATGGCTCCACATTCGGGGAAAGGCATATCTGCCTTTATAACATCAGCTTGTGATGCTGCTGCAAAGGCCAAGTTTATCATACCAACTTGAGGACCGTTTCCGTGGGTGACTATAACTTCATGACCTGCCTCTATGATATCAACAATTGACATCGCCGCTTTCTTTACATTTTCAACCTGTTCCGCAGGAGTTATACCTAAAGCATTTCCGCCAAGTGCTACAACTATTCTAGCCATTCTTCAACCTCCAAGCCCTTATTTGATTAATAATTATATTACAACATGCTCTCATAAGCTACAGTGAATTTTGATAGTGATAGACATGCATCATCTTGCACTGATATTACCTTGTTTGCTGAGTATTTAGGTCAATAATCCTTGTAGTAATAATTCTGGGAATCGTGTATAATTTAACTAACTGTCTGTTTTATCTGTTCTGCATGTTTAGTAGAAAGTTATGAGGAGGAACTTACGCTGAAAAAGGAAAGAGTTTTTAATAACAATTTTACAAGAATCTTTATTGCATCTCTGCTGTCCCTTACTGGAAATCAGATTATTTTGGTGATGGTTCCACTCTTCATGGATAGTTTGAGGATCAATCCATCGGTGCTGGGGGTGGCGACTTCAGCTTCAGCTTTTGGCGCGATGCTGGTTCGCCCTGCCAGTGGGATGCTTGCAGACAGAAAGAGCAAAAAGTTCGTCATGATACTCGGCCTTTCTATAATGATGATGGGGATGCTTGGATTTATCGTTGCTCCTTTTGCTATAGCGATAGTTATAATACGGATTACGCAGGGCATGGGATTTTCCGCTAAAACTACTGCACAGATGGCAATTGCAACTGATGTCCTACCGAAGTCTAAAGTGAATAAGGGACTTTCGTACTTTGGAATATGCATGACTCTATCGGGCTCATTTGCGTCAATGATCGGTATGGCGCTTCTTTCGGGTGACAATTTCACACCGACCTGGTTAGGTGGGGCGGGAGTCTTTGCAGTGTCACTAATAATAGTTTCTACACTCAATTATGAGAAGACATTCAAAAAGAAGCACACGAGCTTTCAGGCGGACTCAGCAAAACCCTCACTGGGGCATTTACATACAGATAACATAAAACAAGGTTGGTTCTGGACATATTTCGAAAGGAAAGCATTTCTTCCAAGTTTGATTCAGGTGATGGTAATTGCCTCAAGTTCAGTTATAGTATTCTTACCCTCATACTCAGTCCAGATAGGAACTAATATACCGGTTTTCTACACGTTACAAGCGGTATCCATGCTCTTAATGAATATAGTAGTTGGCAATTTAATAGATAGAGTTCGAAATCCTCTCGTGCTTTTTGTGCCCTCCGCAGTATCTTTCTCGCTGTCTTTGTTGCTTACATCTCTCGCAACAGGCAACGCAATGTTCTATTTCGCAGCAATACTGTATGGTATAGGTTTTGGAGCGTGTAACTCTATTATGAGTGTCGTTATCATGTCCACAGCTACACCTGACAGGAGGGGTGCAGCTTCTGCTACCTTCCAATGTGCCGGTGATATTGGCATGGGTGTAGGTTCACTTGTCGGAGGCGTTATTGCAGGACTACTCGGATACCGTGCATTTTTTGCTGTTCTGGCAGTGCTCCCGGTAATCGCAATAGTGATGAGCATCTTAATACTAGGTCAGAGGAAAGAAAAATCGGTCTAGGGTACATAAAAGAAGTGCACCTCGGTAATAGGGTGCACTTCGATGATATTGTGCTTGAATTATAGGTTATGATGGTTCAACAGGTACGATGTAGCAGATGTTATCACAGCATGTTATGCTTACACCGCCATATAGGTAGTCTAATATGACAAGGTTGTTCTTGATATCTCTTACTGTGCCGACAGTACCAAAGTACGTGGGACATCTGAATTTTATGAAAATCGGTCTGCCCCTGAAATCGCATAATGCTTTGCAGATATCGCAATGGCAGTCGCATACAAACGGCTTATTCATGTGTTTGACCCTCCTCCTGCCGGTCACCCTGTAAAGATCTCAAGAAGCTGCGTCTTTGCTCCGTCATTGTGGCTGGATCAATGCGGTTTTCGGTTGCAGCAACGACCGGTATAATGTCAAATAGATATATCTCAAATATATCATCACAGCAGGCAGTAAATATTACATCGCCCCTAACAGGTGCATTAAACAGCTTTATCACTTTTCCGCTGAATGAGCGTCTGGTTATGTATCCATCCCTGTAAATATGGTCATTTGTATCACAGTTGCAGACTACGCCAATTCTGACATATTGACCTAACACATTTTTCTCTAGATAGCTGCAAAATGGGCACTCCATAATTAGCAATCACCCTTTTCAAAAGTTACATTATTAATAGCGTTAGCTATCAACTTCGGTACATTATATGTCGAATTATGGGGGTCTGTGACGAACAATAAATTTGCCCTCCCTGCAACTATACAGAGAAGGCACAGCATTTGCACTATATACTATTTGAGCGAAGCTATCTGTTCTTTGCTTTTTCTCTTCAGACTATCGAGCATAACCATTTTCAGTATGATATCTTTGACTATCTGGTCAAGCTCACTGTTTTCGGTATAATCCGTAGGAGCCAAGAAATCCACCCTGTCATATAGAAGCAAACTCTCGACCTTTTCACGCTCGCCCTCATTATAGACGCCAATCGAGTGTCCTCCGTTCTCTTTTACAAGCTTCATGCAGGGTACATCGGTAAGCCCGTCACCAATATATATCATATTTCGGAAGGGGATAGGCCTATCATCCTCCGGTGTATACTTGTTTATGTCCTCGTCGTTTGACAAGTCCAGAACCCCCTTGTTGATCCGAAAGAGGAACTGCGTCTTTGTGGTGTAGTTTACGGCATTCTTTGGCCAGCAGGCTATACCGTTTACATCATAGAAAAACTCGCAGGCGAACACAGCGCGAAAACGGTCATTTATGCTTGAACCCTCAATAATTTCTTTCAGACCGGAAGAGATTATATAGTGCTCCACAGTGACGTCCATGTCCTCGACAAATCTGTCTATTCGGTCAAACCATTCGGGAACCCCCGGGAAGTACTTCAAATCCTTTCCCAGCTCAACAAAATCCTGCCGTCTAATCGGCTGATCTGCAGCGTTTGCCCGTTTTAGCATAAGGTACATGTACGCCAGTACTTTATCCATCTTGTGTTCTTCAGCCAGCGTATTCGACTGCTCCCAGAAGTCAGAAGAACTCATATTTATCTTCGGGATAAAGCTGTACTCCTGCATATCCTTGGTACATAATGTTTTATCGAAATCATACATTATCGCAATGATCGGCTTTGACATATAATCCCCCATTCACATATGTATCAAGGACTTACTTTCCTTGAAGTTTTTCTTCTGATTCGTGAATCTTTAGAGTGCTACCCGAACGCTGGCTTATAACCTTTCCGATTCTAACAGCCTCAACCTTAGAGACTGTGTGAGCACTCGCACGTGTTGAGCCGCTTTTCTGGATTTTCCATCCGCCCGATGCACTTGGTGAGACGTGGTGTTCTTTTACCGCCATGCCTTCTCCTCCTGGGAACTACGCATTTTAGAGTATTAACGCAAACCTTCGCGAAATAATGCGAATTAATGAAGTGCTTGTGTGTTGCACTTATGTAAGTATAATATATTCAGGGGTTGTCGCTTGTCAAGTGAAACGGACCCAAAGCGTATGGAATACCAGGTGGAAACCATCCTGGTATCAGCGCGAATCATGGAGGTTTATATGGATAATAAGCTGATGCACATATATGAAGCATTGCTTTTCAACTATGGAGATCCGCTTTGGTGGCCGGCTGAGACGCCCTACGAGGTAATAGTAGGTGCAGTTTTAACCCAGAATACCTCATGGGGAAACGTAGAGAAAGCGATCGCCAACTTCGGGGATGATCTTTCGCCGGAAACCGTGGCAGAAGCCGAAATCGAGCAGCTAATTGAAATAATACGCCCCTCAGGGTTTTTCAATCAGAAAGCGGTGTATTTGAAAGCAGTAACAAGTTGGTTTTCGAAATATAACTATGACGTATCTACTGTTCAGCGCGAGCCGTTAGAAAAAGTCAGGGCTGAGTTACTCTCTACAAGAGGAGTTGGTCCGGAGACTGCAGACTCAATACTGCTTTACGCATTCGAATTCCCAACATTTGTGGTGGACGCGTATACTATGCGGCTCTGCAGTCGTTTCCCTATAGATGCCGGCAAAGGCTATGCATCAGTCAAAGCGCACTTTGAGCTGAACCTCCCGAGAAGTGTAAAGTTGTATAATGACTACCACGCTCTCATCGTAATGAACGGTAAGGAATATTGTCGCAAAAGACCCATCTGCGATGGTTGTCCACTAGCAGATATGTGTGAGAGAAGTGGACTGTGACGGGTAAGTGGATAGAATTTTCTAGCTGTTTTGTACGTCTGTGCGCAGAATGCCATACATAGCATAATCACATATCCCTTGATTATTGCAATCTGCCTGACGTATGGTGCCCTCGTACTTCATTCCACATTTAAGCATCACTTTACCGGAGTTTGGATTCCGCGGATCATGCCGCGCTTCAATACGGTTTGCTCCGACTTCCTCAAAAAAGAATCTAATGAGCTCGGCCAATGCCTCTGATGTGTAGCCACGATGCCACCACTTGCGTCCAATACAATATCCCATTTGTACTATACCAATATCATCGTCTATCTTGACCGCAGATATTGATCCGATGGGTTCATCTAGCTCTTTCGGTACAATTGCCCATTGGTAGGTTCTTGGATCTGAATATGCCGATATCCAGTCACTGAGCACCCTTTTGGTTATTTCTACGCTGTTATGTGGTGGCCAGGTGAGATATTTCGTGACTTCGCTGTCGTTTGCCCAATTGTTGAACATCGGTTCGGCATCGTCTTTGACAAACGGCCTGAGTATCAGTCTTTCGGTATACAGTCTCTTAGTCCCGAGGTGGTTCACGATAATTCAACTCCAATCTCACATATCGGTAATTAGCACTATATCTACGCTTTTAGCCGCCCAACATACATTAAGTGTTCGGACCACGACAGTAGCTCATCGCGCTCACATATTTTTTCACTGAAGTCAACAAATGAGTCTATTAATTCAGGGGAACCCGCATAGATCATATCTTCGTTCAGTGTCATGATGCCCTCTTGGCCAAACAAGTGCAGCTTCTCGACTGGGAACTGCTCCATGAAGGGCAATACTTCGCTTGGCTGTATGAAAAATGCTTTTGTGAAAGCATCACCGGCGTAGCTTTTGCCCTCTAGCAGTGCATTGATAAAGACCCTATTCGCAGGATCATCGGAGTGTAATAAATCGGGCTCCATTTTTGTCATATATATCAGACCGCCATAGACGCTGATAAATGATACAAATATTACACCACCTGGCTTTAGAAGCTTTAGTGCGCTGTTCATTGCCTTGATGCGATCATCATTATCGAGCAGATGGTACATTGGACCCATGAGAAGCACGCAGTCATACTGCTTAGCAATAAGCTTATCTGCAAACCTTGCATCTCCGCGAACAGTCTCAATGCTGAGCCCCTGCTCCTTTGCCTGGGTTGCTGCAAACTTGACGTTTTCATCCGATAAATCGAGTAGGGTAACATTGCAGCCCTTTTTCGCCAAATAGAGCGAATATCTCCCCGGCCCTCCTCCGATGTCAAGCACATCGTATCCGGGTAGGGCATATCGGTCGATAAAACGAGTCGTTATCAGGAACTCCGGTCTCCCGGCAATTCTGTTCCACTCGATTTCAACTGTGTTGTTGTAATAGTCTCTGACGATCTCTGTGACATCCATTTTCTTAATCCTCCTTAATATCGTATCAATAAAATTAAAGCGGTGTAAGCTTTTGTTGGCTTACACCGCTTAATTACAATCAAAAAATAGGAGCTAAATAATAGAACTATTTTTTAGATGTAGGTACGACAATGTAAGCCCGACAGGATAAAGTTATCGACATCTGTGCCGCGCATATTGACAATATTCATATTTGACATGCTTATGATTGTCGCTCTATTGAAAGATGCACATGTAAATGTTGCCGCCATTGCCGTTCCTCCTTTGTAAATTTTTACAAGTATAGCACTATACAGCTTAAAAAGCAAGCTATAAAACGTAGAATGCAGAATTGATGTATACGGTACCTTCGTTGTCTTCGCTTTTACCCGTGATAAGGCCTTTGACCATCTGTCCTATGCCACCATCTTCGGCATCGCCAATGTTGACAACGTCGTCTGACACTTGTTCCACAGCACTACGCTGTTCAGGTGTGCATACAACATTGACGCAGTCACTCAACTCAAGTTTGTCAAGAATCATTTCTGGCGTGATATCGTCAGCAATTGTGATGTTGACACAATCAGTGACGGTAATACCATCAGGATTCTGCTCAAGTAACTTCATATCAATTTTTACAAATACCTTGTCTTTAATGAGCTTTCCACGGGTAATGGTGAGGCTATCGTAGTCTGAATCAATGTTGTAGAACTGGTCTTCGAGAACTGCTGGAAGCATGATGGTCCCTCTAACACGGAGATATTCAATCCTTGCAAGGAATTCGCCGGCAGTCGGTTCAATCATGAGATCGCCGTCGATGATTAGCTTTGTTCCGTGTTTGCGCAGAAGTCTGTTGTTTAGAGTCGCATCGTCGTTTAGATATTTACAGCCATCAGGAACAGTGATGATCTCAGCTTTATCACCAAAAAGGGGAAGGGCAGCCTCGAACAAAGAATCAGCTACTATCGCTGTATTGGTAATAAAGGATACTCCCTTTCTTACAAGCTCATCCACATCAAGATCGGTGTCGATGAGCACTACGCATCTCTGAGCAAAGTACTTAGAGCTTTTGCTCCGAAGGATGAAAGCCCTGTCGACTACAAACGTGTTCTTCAGCAAGATTGCATCATCGGGGTATACGACTGTAGTGCCGTTTACACTTAAAGATCCCATTGAAGAGGACATGCTCTCGGGACAGATTACGCGGCCGTTTACCTTTATAGATACAAACCGTTTCATAGCGGCTTCCGCTCCCGGCTCTATAGTCAGAGAACCATTGACAACAAGTACTGCTGGTTTTCCGCTTTCGTCCTTGGCAGATATCGTATACTTGCCGTTGTGTTGAATAATATCCGCATCCTTCGGTATCTCAGCAACTTCTGCGCAGTTCATAGCTACATTATGCTTATGGAGAAGAGTGCGGGATTCTGAGGAAGTGATCAAGGAAGCTGCATTGATATTTATACTCTCATAGCTGGACAAGGTCTCCTCGCTTACATTTCGGGCATCGCATGTGGCACAGTTGATGACAAGTTTCTTTTTGGACATATAGAACTCCTCCTTAATGTGTGCTTTCTTCGAGTAGTAGTTTGAGCCTAGACCTGGCAGAGGACAGTCTCGCTCTTACCGTGGAAGGGGAAATGCCAAACATCTCTCCCAGTTCAGTGGAGGTGTAGCCCTCGAGGTATCTGAGCTGAAATATCACACGCTCACTTTCCGGAAGGTGGCTACACAACAATTCAACTGCAAGTGTCGAGTAGTCATCTTCGCTGAAAGGTTCCTCAGAATGTTCCTGAGATTTCGAAAGGCGCCTAACATTGTCGATGAAGATGTTTTTTGCAGTCCGGTAAAGCCATGCTCTGCACTGAGGTTCTGTTAGCTCGTTTAGGATATCAGCATTTGAAAGAGCACGCATGAAGCTCTCCTGCACAATATCCTCCGCGAACACGTGATTATGTGAGAGAGAAATGCAATATTTCAGAAGCTCACTGTGATATTTCGTATACAACAGTTCAATCATACTCGCTCTCCTTAATCCGTGTTCATATATATAACGCAGAAGATGTCCAATGTGTTGTTGGTAATAACTGGAACGGACTAACAGAGGTCTGGGGCGATGATGCCGTCACCTGTCATAACGTAAAAGTGATATAGTTACAGACATTAGTAGTGGAGCCTGATATAGTTAGGGAAAAATGAAAAATATTAGACTGGAGACTGGAATTATGCTAAAATATGTTATAGGGGCACTTGCAGGCGGTATTTTTGGGTACTTTGTACTATATAGATTGATTGGATGTGCAGATGGTGCCTGTCCGCTTACCGCCAACCCATATATCTCAACTGTTATTGGAGTAATAATCGGCGTTTTACTTGCCGGAGCTATTGGTCCGTCAGCCGATGTAAATAGCCCGCAGGATACTGTCCAACCGCAGGAGACCATTCAGACCTCTGTCGCAGAATACAGAAGGATTTCAGCAGAAGATGCCAAGGCAAGAATTGATAGCGGAGATGAAATAATCATAGTCGATGTGCGTACCGAGGCGGAGTTTGATGCTGGGCATATACCAAATGCAATTCTGATTCCAAATGAGACCATTGGGAAAAGTATGCCGGAGCTTCTGCCCGACCTTGATGCAGAAATACTAATCTATTGCCGTTCAGGCAACCGCAGCGCTCAGGCTGCAAAGAAACTGGTAGCGATCGGATATACAAACGTGTATGACTTCGGAGGAATCATAGATTGGCCATATGAGATAGTTACAGATTAAACAGGGGGTGTTCTCTTTGGAAACCATCACTATTTCGGCAAATGATGGACTGAGTCTTGCAGGCGCTATTTTTGAAGCAGATGACGCAAAAGCGCTAGTTCAGATAATCCATGGAGCTGTGGAGCATAAAAACAGATACTATGAGTTTGCTGAGTTTCTACGGGAGAACGGCTTTACAGTAATTATATCAGACAATCGCGGGCATGGCGAATCAATCGATGATGAGTATTATGTTGGAACTATGGGAAGCCTCCGCTTGATGATTGACGATCAGGCCCTAGTATCCGGATATATTAAGAACAGGTACCCGGGTAAAGATCTTTATATGATCGGTCACTCATTGGGTAGTCTCTTCGCAAGAGTGTATCTGCAGGAGCACGACGATGAGATCAGTAAACTAGTTATCAGCGGAACACCAAACTATGTGCCCGGAGTGGGCGCAGCATACATATTGGGAAGGATCATAACTCTGTTGGGAAGAAAGCGCGGCAACTTTTTATCAATACTTAAGGGGGATACAAAACAGGATTTTTCTTGGATAAGCTCCAGCAAAGAAAACCTTGAAAGATATATAAACGACCCTCTCTGCGGATATATTTATGAAAATTACGCACAGTTGACAGTTATCGACGCTGACCGCCAAATGCATAAGTTCAAAAACTTCAGATGTAAAAACCCTGGATTGCCAATTATCAGTGTTACCGGGGAGGAAGATCCTGTAACAGGCGGGGAGAAGGGATTAAAGGATTCCATCGATTCGCTGAGGAAAGTCGGCTACACGAATATTCGACACATCGTCTACAAGGGTATGAAGCATGAGGTGTTGAACGAGGATAACAGGGAGATAGTCTATCAGGATATTCTAAACTTCTTGAATGAGTAGCAGAAAATGTAGCAAATTATGCTGCGCAAAATAAATTGAATAGGAGACATAAGGATGAAAAACGATAAACTTGAACGAACGTCGCCCGAAAGTGTGGGCATTTCTTCCTCTGCGATAGAGGCCTTCCTAGATGGTGCGGCAAATCGCGGTATTGACCTCCACAGTATTATGATTCTGCGAGACGGAAAAGTCTGTGCAGAAGGCTGGTGGGCCCCATACTCGCCAGAGCTACTCCACCCAATGTATTCAGCAACCAAGAGTTTTACTTCGACAGCTATCGGATTTGCAGTACAGGAAGGGCTGCTGTCACTTGACAGCAAACTTGTGGACATATTTTCAGACTGCCTGCCCGAAAACCCGTCTGAAAATCTGAAAGAGGCAACGATTCATGACTTGCTTTGCATGGGCTGCGGCCACGAAACCGAACCATCGCTTATGGGGGCAGGCGAGGACTGGATAAAGGGTTTCCTTGAGCATGAGTTCAAATATAAGCCGGGGACCACTTTCCAGTACAATACGGCTGGTACAAACATGCTTTGTGCAGCGCTTTATCGCGTAAGCGGCAAGCAGCTTTCCGAATACCTCCGCCCGAGGTTCTTTGACAAAGTTGGTATAGGAGAGTTCAAGACCATACATATGCCTGACGGAACCGAAATGGGCGGAGCCGGGTACAGAGTGAGGACAGAAGATCTTGCAAAGCTCTGCCAGTTTATCTTAAACCGTGGTACGTGGAACGGCGAGCGGCTTCTGAACGAAGAGTGGTTCGATAGGATTGGAACAAAGCAAATCGAAACTAAGAACGATGTTTACAAGAGTACGAGCCCGGAATGGCTGTTGGGCTACAGTTATCAGTACTGGATGTGTAAGGAGCCGGGGACATTCCGAGCTGACGGCTTGTTTGGGCAGTTTGGTGTTATCATCCCGTCCAAAAATGCTGCAGTAGTAATTACGGAGACGACTGGAGATACTCAAGGCACCCTAGATCTTATATGGGAGCATCTGTATCCTGCGATGAGTGAACAGCTGCCGGAAGATAGCCATGCTGAAGCTGCGCTAAAAGCTCGCCTGAACAGACTAACGCTAGCCCGCTTTCCCGCAGGAACACTTAAGGGAGATACCAAGTACAACAAGACTTACAAATCAACAGGCCCCGGCTCGTTGGGTCTGAGAGGCCTATCAGGATTTATGAGTTTTGGTGCTCCGCCCGCAGAATTAAAGTCAATTGGATTTAGCTTCGGCGGAGATACTGCTGAGTTAACGATAGATGAGGGCGAAGGCGAAGCTAAACTGTCCGTGCATCTTGGAATGGACTATACGGAGAACACATACTTTGGAGAAAAGTATTTCTGCAGGGGGCACTGGCGCTCACCGATCCATTTTGAGATGGAGGTCCACGCTCCAGAGGCCGGACAGGGTATGATCATAAACTTCGTATTTGATGATGAGGGAGTCTCAGTTCGTCCTGAACGCATACTCACCATGGGAGGCTTCCCGGGAATGCCTCCAATTACAGATCCGACTTTCAGGATGGAATAACAAAGTAGATAGTAAAAGAGCCCGCTTCTTTACTAAGTGAAGAAGCGGGCTCATTATTATTGCATGGACGAACGTACTATCCTTAAATATTCTCGAATACCGGCTTCTTCGTCTTGACGATATGTGAAGCCAAAGTAATCCGCTACCGCTACTGCAAGAGTGTGGAACAAGTCGCACATTACATCGACTGATGCCCAGATGTCGGTATAGTTACTGCCAGAGTAAGTTGCGGCGTACTGCTTATACAATTCAGGGGAGAGATACTTTTTAAAATACTTGCCGTTCTTGCCTGTAGAAATGTCAAATCCGTGTCGTGTGCCGAGATAATAATTGATCATATCATGAAGTTCAGCCCGAATCACATCATTGAGCATATGCATAACATAAGGCAGCTCATCCCGCGCAATTCCTTTTGCGACATTGTTTAGACACCACCAGAAATTATTGCAGCATGAGTAATAGAAAAGTGGGGAGGGAGGCTTGATATGCCAGTGGTTACCGCTTGGGGCAGGCAAAGCAGGCAAAAACCCATGACCGTTATCTTTATCCAGTAGAACTACTGCAGGCTCTCCGTTATCTATGTACTTTGTAAACTCAAAAGAGAGGTCGATTCGAATCCCATCAGGATAAAGCATCATGTAATTAAAATGACCGTCTCCGTCCGGATAACGCATAGCCTCCGGCATCTGCATAATAAGTGGCTTGCCAAAGCGTTCTTCGACCCATGCAGGATTATTATAGAATGGTGCAATGTCTTCGACAAAATATGTGATGTCGTAATCCTGGTAGATGTCCTTCGGTGCGGATGGGTTCGCCCGCGAACCGACTAGCAGTACAGCACGAATTCGTTCGTCGGCTCGAGCCACCTCTAAAATCAGGTTCATAATTTCCTGTTCATCTCGCATACTTTCTACTCCCTTATACCGATATCTAAAAATTTTTAGACTCCATGTCCACTTAAGATAATCTTCACTTTTATTATATAGGAGACATAATGGCATAACAATCCATGATTAATATGGAGAGGCAATCTCCCAAAACAAAAGACAAAGGAGTTAATGTCGTCTCCCTTGTCTTTTTTCGTTTTATAGGTTTGAATTACTCAGCCGTCCGGAACCTGCGCCGACGTCTAACACGCTTTTTTCTGCGAAGTCAGCCAACTGGAACAGTCGCTCCTTGCTCCACCCGCGAATGAAATCGCATTTTTCTGCCATGACTTCAGGTGTGGTGTAGACGATAAAGTCCTCTACAGAAAAATCAATATTAGAGTATAATTTATTGCCAAATCTTTTGTTTTATACTTCCACTAAATATGTTATAATTTAGAAATATTAATGCGGATTGATGTAGAAGTGGAGATGATCGCTTGAAAACCGTAATTATTTATTACACCTTTGGAGGGTCCACAAAGAAAGAGGCGCAACGCCTCAGTGAAAATCTAGGAGCACCTTTGTTTCGTGTTGGGGAAGTCCGAAATCGTAGTCTTTTGACTACTTTTATACCCGGTATTTTACAGGCGATAAAGCGCAAAACTGTACCGATAAAA
>FZPS01000098.1_pt108 | contig 22048 bp, 15 predicted proteins | sample 1817821 | NCBI WGS metagenome assembly FZPS01 (sample SAMEA104158645, study PRJEB21678) | metagenome | place: Germany | collected 2015-04-21 | reverse complement strand
AAATAAGGCGGAGCGCTATGTCCGTACTGCGGAAATGATGGGTATCAAGGTGCTGCCGCCCGATATCAATAAGAGCACAGCGCGTTTTGCTCCGGAAGGCGGCGCTATCCGATTCGGACTGGGCGCGATCAAGAATGTGGGCCGTGAGGCGATTGAGGCGCTCGTTCGCGAACGTGAGAAAAACGGATCCTTTCAAACGTTTGGAGAATTCCTCCGCCGCATGTGTAATACGGCTCTAAATCATAAAATGATGGAAAGTCTTGTACTTTCATCGGCATGCGACGGTTTCGGCATTTCACGATCCAAAATGATAGCGGTCATTGAACCCTTTTCACGCACGATTCAAGAAGCCAATAAGAGCGTCATGGAAGGGCAGGTTTCCTTCTTCGATCTGACTAAGGATACATCCTTCTCATCCCGAAACGAACCCGATTATCCTGACACGCCGCCCTTTACGACGCTTGAGAGCCTAGCGATGGAAAAGGAAATGACCGGTCTTTACGTGACAGGTCATCCGCTATACGCGTACGAAAAAAGCATTAATGCCTTACCTTTGGTGCGAAACGACGAATTGCGTCCGCGTCAGACATCAGACGAGGCTGAGGGTATGGAACAGGATGATGGCAAAGCGACGATCGACGACGTTGCAATTGATCAGTCAGTCCGTTTACCGATAAACTTTCGTGATCGCGATCGTGTCATTATGGCTGGTCTTACAGTATCGCGCCGAGATCTCTTCACTAAGAATAATGATCGGATGGCTTTTTTGACTTTAGAGGATCAGGGAGGTCGCATAGATGTTGTCGTCTTTCCGAAAACGTATGCTGTCTATCGCGATGTCATGGATGAACACCAGATTCTTGTGATTGCAGGTCAGCTTGATCTTCAAGATGACGATGATCCGAAGCTTTTGGCTGATGTTATCGCGCCTTTGACAACAGATATAGTAGACCTGCCATCGGTCATTCGAAAAAAAGGTTATACAAAACGCCATGAGCGTGGCAATCAGAGCGGACGACGAAACGGCTCCAATTCCTATGGGCAAAATACGAAACGACGTGCGTACACTCCACAGTCAAAAGAAAGCATTCAGAAACCGGAGAAAAGTGTGTTCTACTCTTCCGGAAAGATGGATGCTCTCCCTAGATATCCTACACGACAAGAATCATCCGCATTTGAGGACGATCCCCGGCTGATGGACAAAACACTCGTGATTCGCATTCCCAAAGATGCAACACCTGCGTTCCGTGAAGCTCTTGAATCTGCCCTGGCTTTTTTCTCCGGCAAAATGCCGGTTCGACTTTTTGACGAGGCGAGCGGGGCTCTTTTCAAACCGCGTGAAACATCCGGTGTTCAGTGGAATCGCGAGAATGCAATGCTGTTGCTCAATCGATTTGGCCGTGATAATTTCGGATATCTTTGACACGTTTATTTAAGGTGATGGTAAATACGAGATTTTCGATTAATTATTTCGTTAATCAGCACTTTCGATCAAGTTTTAAAACACATTTTCGACACGTTCACCTCATCTTATCAAGTGTTTTTTTATGAAATGATGGACACTTTGATGAGGACGTGCATATTTAATTCTTCTTCTTTGAAAAACATGTGTTTCTTCGTCAATATGCAGTCCATATTTTTTTCTAAATGACGGTATAATAAAAAAGACGGCTCATCGATCTGTGAACATGATTGAAAACGAGGACAAAATAGCGATATGCGTGAGGAAATCTATCACCAAGACGAAGTGCTGACGACACAAAGCAAGTCGTCAGTGTCGGATCGAGATAATGTTAAAAAACAAGATCGGAATCATAATACTTTGACCGGCACACGTGACGGGCAGAATGCTCCGGAACAGCAACCTGCAATTCCTTTTTTTAAATTAAATATTCCCAATGTTCTGACGTTCTTTCGTTTCGCGGCCATCCTGCCGTTGGCGGCTCTGATTGGCAAATGGCCGCTGTATCGCCTTACGTCATTCATTCTGTTCTTAGCGATTTGGTTTACTGATCTGCTTGACGGATGGATTGCGCGACGATTCAAAATGGTTACCGGTTTCGGGAAACTTTTTGATCCCTTCGTCGATAAGGTTTTTCAGGTTGTTACCGTCATCATGCTTTATGCCATTGAGCGCATTCCGATCTGGGTGCCGCTTTATTACGTATTTAGAGAACTCCTGATGATTTTTGGAAGTACGTTACTCCTCGCGCGCTCTCACGTTGTCGTCTATTCGGATATTTTCGGAAAATTATCGACGTTTCTTTTCGTTACTGCGTCGTCTCTTGTCCTGCTGATCCCTGAGCCGCTAGGAATTTTCGAAAATCTCATTTTTCTACCGGCAATTGTCACGTCGCTTGTAGCGATGGCGCATTACGCGATTAAGCATACGACGAAAAAGAAAAATGAATAACAGCTCGAGCAGATTCAATATGCACACGAGGGACAACGCTTTGTATACCTCCTGCATTATTTCACATACGCCCTCTTTCATAGAGGTCATTTCACAATAGAGGTTTTTGTGATACGAGAGAAAACGCTTAGAAAACTCGAATTCAATATTATTCTAGAGCGTCTATCGGAATATGCCACGACGCCTGGAGGCAAAGAGCGCTGCGAGAAGCTGCGACCGGCCGACCATGTTGAAACGGCACGCGGATGGCTTCAGGATACGGATGATGCGTTATCGCATCTTAGCTTACACGGAGATCTGCCTCTTGGCGGAATCTCCGATATTCGGCCATCTCTCCTGCTTGCCAAAGCGGACGGGACGCTTACGTGTGGCGATTTTCTGAGGATTGCCGCTTTTCTTCGCGCTGTAGAACGCCTTAAATCAGTTGTTGAATCGAGCGAAAGAGATCATTTATCCTCTATAGACGTTCTCCTTAAGTCGCTTGAAGAATTGCCCGGTTTCAGGGAGCGTCTTGAGCGATCCATTGCCAGTGAAGATGACCTTAAAGATCACGCCAGTCCTGATCTTTTCCGAATTCGACGACAGCTTCAAGAGGCTAAAGATGCAGTGCGTATCGCGCTTGAACGCGTACTGGCGCAAAAAAGCAGTGCGCTTCAGGAGCCGTTGGTAACGATCCGTGAAGGGCGGTATGTCGTGCCAGTGCGATCTGATCGACGACAGGCAATTGACGGACTGGTACACGATACGTCTTCTACTGGGAGTACCCTTTTTATTGAGCCGATGGCGGTCGTCAGTTTGAATAATAAAATACGTGAGCTGCAGTCGGCGGAGCAGCATGAAATCATACGAATACTGCGCGAATTATCGGGTATTGTTGCGACGAATGCCTCACTTTTACAAGAGAATTTTGAATGCATCGGTGAGCTTGATTTTTTCATGGCGAAGGCATGTCTTGCGACCTACCAAGAAGCGGTCCGTCCAAAATTGAATGATCAGGGTGTGATTGTCCTATATAAAGCGCGACATCCATTGATTCCAAAAAACGAAGTGGTGCCGATTGATTTCGAACTTGGTCTGTCTTTCCGTACACTAGTCATCACGGGGCCGAATACAGGCGGGAAGACGGTCACTTTAAAAACATGTGGGCTCCTGACACTGATGGCGATGGCCGGACTGATGATTCCTGCCGCCTCAGGATCGGAGATCTCGTGGTTTCACACGATAGCGGTCGATATCGGCGATGAACAAAGTATTGAACAGAGTTTATCAACATTTTCGTCACATATGAAAGAACTCATTGCCATCACAAACGATGCCGGACCGGGTATGCTGGCGCTTGTTGATGAGTTGGGCGCAGGAACGGATCCTTCGGAGGGCGCGGCACTGGCGATCGCGATCCTTGACCATCTAAAAAAGGCTGGCGCACATACTGTGGCAACAACGCATTATCAGGAACTGAAAGGGTACGCGATGAACACGCCGGACGTAGAAAATGCTTGTTGCGAGTTTGATATTGATACTTTACAGCCGACGTATCATCTCCTAGTTGGCGTACCCGGAGTTAGCAACGCGCTTTCAATCGCGTCTCGTCTCGGCCTTAATCAGGATATTGTCGAGAACGCAAGTTCATTGATTTCAAATGAGGGTGCACAGTTTGAACATCTCGTCAGATCAATTGAAACAAGTCACAGAAAAGCGCGAAAGATGGAAGAAGATCTTGTACGACTTCGCGTAGAAACGGAGGAAGCCAAAGAGGCGCTGACGCGTGAACGTGAAAAGTGGCGCGTTGAACGTGAGCGATTGAGAGCGGAAGCACAAGAGAAGACGGCAGCGATGATGGAGGAAGCATCCGGAGATGTTGAGGCTCTGCTTGCCAAAATCCGTGAAGATGCGAGTAAATCGGGCGGTCACCGCTTAGAATCCGAAGCGCGCGGCACCCTTCATAAGTTAAAAAGAAAATACGCTCTCTCTTCTTCAGCGGCGACAAGGTTGGAGCAGGAAACATCTTCATATCAGTGCGAGAGGATAGAAATCGGGGAGATGTATGAAGCTGAAACACTCGGAGTTACCGGTACGGCGCGCGCTATTTCTGATGACGGAAAGACAGTTGTACTTGAATCAGGCTCTTTTCGCGTCACAGTTCCGGCATCCTCGCTTCAACGCGTGAAAAAAGACCGTCGCTTGGATGCGCGCAAAAAGCGTCGCCACAGCGCCCGTATACGAAGCGCGACTGACAATACTGCGGATGTCCGGGCAGACGTGATGTCCCGCGCAAGTGCAGAGCTCATGCTCCTCGGTAAACGTGTCGATGAAGCGCTCGTTCTTCTCGATCAATTCCTTGATGACGCAGTGTTGGCAGGCCTAACATCCGTTAGAATTGTGCACGGAAAGGGAACCGGCGCTCTTCGTCAGGCAACGCAAGATGCGCTATTGAGAGACCGGCGTGTTGAGACTTTCCGTCTTGGAGGAGAAGGAGAAGGTGGAGACGGTGTAACGATTGTAAAGTTTTGTCAAAGGAAATCATCCTGAATGTTCACCCGCGGCAAGAACTTTCGTCGTTCATGTATAATGGAAGCAACCTTAAGATCCTCGTTTGATGGTCGAGAAGGGAAGGTGCGATGAATCCGGCGTGGCTTTTTAATGAAGGTAAAAATGTTCAAAGCTATCGTTTGCTTGGCGCGCTGCCTGCAAACGAACAAAAAGACGGTTCGGGTTTTCGTTTCGCATGTTGGGCACCTCGCGCAGAAGCGGTAAGTGTTGTAGGCGATTTTAACGGATGGGATCCTTTAGCGCATCCGTTGCAGCCTATGGACTCCACCGGTATTTGGCATATGATCGTCCCTGAAGCTCGAGAGTGGCAGAGATACAAGTTTTCGATTCGTACACGTACAGGACAGCAATTGCTCAAGGCCGATCCTTTCGCCCGTCACGCGGAGACACGTCCGAACACTGCATCGGTTCTTTATAATCCAAATAACGACTACACTTGGCACGATGATGCGTTTTGCGCGTCGCGAAAGGACGCGACGGAAGCCGGGCCTTTGAATATTTATGAAGTTCACTTAGGAAGTTGGCGTCGTTACCCGGACGGTAATGTCTATAATTACCGCGACATCGCCCAACAATTGGCTGATTATTGCGTAAATATGGGATTCAATGCCGTTGAGTTGATGCCCATCATGGAGTATCCCTTGGATGCGTCTTGGGGATATCAAAGTACAGGTTATTTTGCGCCGACATCGCGCTATGGCACCCCGGCAGATTTCAAGGCTTTTGTTGATATCATGCACCAAGCGAATATCCGCGTTATTCTTGACTGGGTTCCGGCTCATTTTCCGAAAGATGACTTCGCGTTGGCGCGTTTTGACGGCCTCCCGCTTTTCGAGCATCCGGACGCTGCGCTCGCGGAGCACGCGCATTGGGGAACACTCGTATTCAACTACGGATTGAAAGAGGTCGTGTCATTCCTGATGTCGTCTGCGTGGTACTGGATCGATGAATTCCACGTGGACGGTCTACGTTATGATGCCGTCAGCAGTATGCTTTACTTGAATTTTGGACGTTCAAACGCGCGTCCTAACAAAAAAGGCGGTTATGAAGACCTTGACGCGATTGCTTTCCTTCGACAACTCAATCAACGTCTTCGCAAAGCGTTTCCATACTGTATTCTGGCGGCTGAGGAATCATCGGCATATAGTCGAGTGACTTATCCGGTTGAAAAAGGTGGGCTCGGCTTTACACATAAATGGAATATGGGCTGGATGAATGATACGTTGCGTTACATGAAGTCGGACTACTACGCGCGTTCCCAGTTCCACGAAAAGGTCACGTTTTCCATGATGTATGCGTTCAGTGAGCGCTTTATTCTGCCTTTTTCACACGACGAGGTTGTACATGGCAAGAAATCTTTGCTCGGACGCATGCCGGGTGATGAGTGGCGAAGGTTTGCCTCGCTGCGAGCGTGTTATATGTATCAAATCTCTCATCCCGGAGCGAAGTTGAATTTTATGGGCAACGAATACGCGCCGTACATTGAATGGCGCTACTACGAGGAGCTGGAGTGGTTCATGCTCCAATATGATAAACACAACGCGATGCACTCCTTTTGTCGTGATCTGAACCATCTTTATCTTGACAGCCCTGCTTTCTGGGAAGTCGATGATTCGTGGGAAGGATTTCAGTGGATGGATGCGAACGATCGCGAGAACAGCGTATTCTCCTATGTGCGCATGAATGCCGATAAAAGCGAGATAATTCTGGTTGTTCTGAATATGACTCCGGCATCGTACCCGTCGTTCAAGGTCCGTGTTCCAAAGGAAGGTCAATATCGCCTTATTTTGAACAGTGACTTACCGCGCTATGGCGGGAGTGGTTATGCAGGATTGGACGAAGACGGCGTCGTCTTTCACACGATTGATCGCACTCCGTCCGAAAAGAAGAAAAGACCCGGGATGTATGAGCGTCTCGTGTCGGCGGTGAAACAGAACGGCGTAGCCGGTACGCCGAAGAACCGCCTTAATGATGACCGGCAAAGCATCATCGATTTCCCGGCGATCGATATGCCCATACCGCCGCTATCGGGCATATACCTGCTCTATGAAGGAGACGTCGGAAATAAACGCTAAAGCGGCAAATAACAACAAGAGGAGGCAGCATATATGGCAAAACAGGAAATCGTAGCCATGATTCTTGCCGGCGGGCAGGGGTCACGGCTGGGAGCGCTGACCGACTACGTCGCCAAACCGGCGGTGCCGTTCGGAAGTAGATACCGCATCATTGATTTTCCGCTTTCCAACTGCATGAATTCCGGGATTGAGACTGTCGGCGTACTGACGCAGTACCAGCCGTTAGAACTTAATTCCTACATTGGCAACGGCCATTCATGGGACTTGGATCGCAACAGCGGCGGCACTTTCATTCTTCCGCCGTATGTCCGACAGGAAGGCAGCACTTGGTACAAGGGTACGGCCAATTCGATTTACCAGAACATTCCCTTTATTGACAGTTTTCAACCGCGCTATGTGCTTATTCTGTCAGGCGACCACATATACAAGATGAATTACGCAAAGATGGCCGCTTGGCATGAATCAAAAGGCGCTGAAGCGACGATCGCGGTGATTGAAGTACCATGGGAAGAAGCGCCCCGCTTCGGCATTATGAATACTGACGAAGAATCACGTGTTGTCGAATTTGAAGAGAAGCCTGAGAAGCCGAAGAATAATCTCGCCTCAATGGGCGTGTATTGTTTCACTTGGGACAGCCTTCGCGAAGCGCTGATTAAAGATGAGAATAATCCGGAGTCAAGAAACGATTTCGGCGCCAACGTTATTCCAGGTATGATTGATGAAGGACGCGGTGTATTCGCTTATCAGTTTGACGGCTACTGGAAAGACGTCGGGACGGTCTATTCACTTTGGGAAGCCAACATGGATCTTTTGGAGAGACCGGATGTGATGGATCTTCGCGACGAGATGTTTCCCGTCTTTTCACGCAATTACCAACAACCCTCTCATTATTTCGGTGAGAACTGTCGAGTTTCTAATGTCGCCATCACGGATGGTGCAGAGCTTTACGGTGATGTGGAAAATTCAATTATCAGCTCGAATGTCATTATTGAAGAAGGTGCAGTAGTAAAAGATTCCATCTTGATGCCGAATACGTACATATCGGCCGGCGTATATCTCGAGCGCTGCATCGTCGGTATGGATACTCTATTAAGACCTAACGTTCGTGCCACACCGGATGAGCCGGAGGGAACAGAAGAGTTCTGTGACAAGCTTTGTTCTAACGGAATCACGGTTTTCGGTCCAAATCTGGTCATAAATGAAGGTATTGCCTTGAAAGGGAACTCAATGGTCTGGCCGAATGACGCCGTTCGGGTGCCCGATATGGTATCGGAGCGTTATCGTTCTTGGAGAAAGGAGATGAACCAATGTTAATTGACGCAATGGGATTGATCCTTGCTGATAACGAGCGCATACGCTTAGGCAAGATTGACGAACCGCGCTCTCTTGCGGCAGTACCGTTTGCCGGACGTCACCGCATCATTGACTTTACACTGTCGAATATGGTCAACAGCGGCATCCGTCGTGTTGGCATAGTCGCGCTGACACGCTATAAATCTCTTATGGATCACACCGGCACCGGATCGTGGTGGGATCTTGACCGTATACGCCAGGGTCTTTTCATGATTCCCCCTTATGTCAACATGACAACGCGCCGTCCCGATCGTACTGACTCACAAAGCATTATCGACTATGTAGAATCCGGACATCAGGAGTACGTGATCATCTCCGGATGTGAGTTCGTCGCCAGTATGTCGTACTTGCCGCTACTTGACGCGCATCTTGTCAACGGCGCTGATATAACGATGCTCTGTATCCGTGATAAGGGCAAGTACAGCATCCCTGCCGTAACCATCGATGTTGACGATGGAGGTCGTGTAACCGATGTTCTGGTTGATCATCCATCGCCTAAGAGTGATCTTCGAGCGGTGAGTCTCCTTGTGCTGAAGCGTGACCTTCTCCTTGAGATACTTCAGGATCGGATGGCACGCGGTTACTCTGATTTCTCAGCGCTTGACTTGTTCAGACTTTACGATACTTTGACTGTTCGCACATTGATCCATGATGATCTTCTCTTGCGGATTACTAATATCGCGCAATATTTCAGCGCGTCGATGGCACTGCTTGATGATGAGAATAGACATAAGCTCTTTTCTGAAGAGCATCCTATTTACACCAAGGTTAAGAACAGGGCACCTTGTCTTGTCACTCCCGAAAGTTTGACGCTGCGCAATGTGCTGGCATCAGACGGATGTATGATTCGCGGCAATGTTGAAAACAGCGTTCTTTCGCGCGGTGTCGTCATCGGACGAGGCGCACAAGTGAGGAACAGTGTGCTTTTCCAAGATGTCCAAATCTCGGAAGGTGTTACGCTCGACCATGTCATCATTGATAAAAACGTAGTCATCAAAATGGGCGTTCGTCTCCTCGGTCAGGATGACTATCCGATCGTTATTGAGAAAAACGCTATCGTCTGACCACGTGTAAGGATAGGAGTTTTTAGTGAACATCTTATTTGCAACGTCAGAAATGAATCCGCTGGCGGCAACCGGCGGGCTGGGCGACGTAGCCGGCTCGCTTCCTGCCGCTTTGCGGGAACGCGGTATCGACGTTCGCGTTATTATGCCGCTTTATAAGAAAATTAAACAGACATATCGCGATTCATTGCGCTTTATTCGCTGGTCGATGATTAATCTTGGTTGGCGCACGATGTACAGCGGTCTTTTCACGATGGATGTCGGTGGCGTTCCCATTTATTTTATCGATAATGATTTTTACTTCGGACACGACGATCTGTACATAGATTACTCGTTTGACGTTGAGCGCTTTGCCTTTTTTCAACGAGCCGTGCTTGAGGTGATGGGCGAGCCCATGGAGTTTCAACCCGATCTTCTACATCTGAATGACTGGCAGACAGCGATGATGCCGGTTCTATTGGAAAGCCATTATCAAAAAAACGGTTACCATCGGGACGTACATTCGCTCATTACTGTCCACAACCTAAAGTATCAGGGCATTCACGGATGCGAAGTTGTCCAGGATCTGTTAGATCTCACCGACGATTACATGACGGATGATAAAGTGCTTTTGAATGGTGTACCGAATTTCATGAAAGCAGGCATCACTTATGCCAGCCGAGTAACGACTGTGTCGCCGACGTATGCGCGTGAGATCATGACGGATTATTACGGTGAGGGACTTGACGGTGTTCTGCGCGATCAAGGCTGGAAAGTTCAGGGCATTCTCAACGGTATAGATATCGGTCTTTATAATCCTGAGAAAGATCCGGCGCTTCCTGCCAGCTATTCAAAGAAAGCATGGGTGCGTGGAAAAGGTCGCTGTAAGGCGGCGCTTCAGCAGGAAGCCGGCCTGCCGCAAAAGCCAAAGACTCCATTGATTTCTATGGTGACACGTCTTGCGCAGCAAAAAGGCATCGATCTTCTTGTTCGCATTCTGGACGAGCTTTTGGAAGAAGATGTTCAATTCATACTGCTCGGATCGGGTGATCCCAACTATGAGCGTCGTATTCGCGAGATTGAAGCGCGTCATCCGGATCGTATGCGAGCGTACATCATGTTTGATCCTTTGCTTGCTCGCCGCATCTACGCAGGTTCGGATATTTTCTTGATGCCTTCACTGTTCGAGCCATGTGGACTTTCACAGATGATCGCGATGCGTTACGGCACGCTGCCTATCGTCAGGCAAACGGGCGGGCTTGCAGACACTGTGCAGGCATACAATCGTTATGATCACACAGGGAATGGCTTCGGTTTCCTGAATATCAACGCGCACGAATTGTTGTTCACGACAAAAGACGCGGTGAAGCTTTATAACGAAGAGCCGGTCATTTGGAAGAAGCTGGTACATCAGGCGATGGCCGGAGATTATTCCTGGGATCGCTCCGCGCAAAGTTACGAACAACTATATCGTGACATTTTGGAGGAAACGCGTTAAGCACATGCTAACTTTACGGCACGACGTGCGGTCTGCCTTTTACCGCGCACCGACCGGTCCTGTTCCTGTAGAGGCGGATGTGAATATCCGACTCGTCGCGGAAGGCGACGGTGCAAGAAAGATTAAGTCCGCACGTCTTTTCTATGTTTACGGACTTGAATCCTTTACGAAGGGACACATCCTCATGACGCTTGAGGAGTCAGCGACAGAGGATGATGCCTTGACGGGCAAGCGACGCAACGTTTATACGTGTTGTTGCCCGATGAGTGATGTACCCGGCCTCTTTTTCTATTGGTTTGAGGTTCGTCTTACCGATCGACGTTACTTCTGGTGTTTTCCCGATCCCCATTCGTTTGGGCTTACAGGCGTCTCGAGTGACCGCAGTTTGCCCTTTTCTATTGACGGGTCTATGCCTATTCCCGGGTTCCAAATCACGGTGTATTCGCGTGGTTTTCGAACCCCGGATTGGATGAAAGGCGCCGTCATGTACCAGATCTTTCCTGATCGTTTTAATCGTGGCGGCACTTCTTTTGAAGATCATAAAGAGCATTTCGAGAAGCGACCGGAACGAATCTGGCATTCAAGCTGGGATGACGACGTTGATATCAAAGGAAAGTCGCCTGAAGGATATCAAGCCTGCGACTTCTTCGGAGGTACGTTAAAAGGCATCCGCGACGCGCTTCCGGGTCTCGCTTCGTCGGGTGTTACCGTGTTGTACCTGAACCCGATATATGAGGCGCAATCAAATCATCGCTACGATACGGGCGATTACTTGAAAGTCGATCCGATCTTAGGGCAAAATGAGTCGTTGATTGCACTTTTTGAGGAAGCATCACGTCATGGGATACGTGTGATCCTTGATATCGCCATGAGCCATACCGGAGCTGACAGTCGCTATTTCAATCGGTTCGGACGTTACGATGCTCCGGGCGCGTTTCAGGCGCGCTTAGGTCTTGTCGATTCTCCTTACGAGTCGTGGTACCGTTTTTTGCCGTCGGAAATGAATGACGCGGCTTCTGTTATTGTAAAGGATCTTTCCGGAAGAGATCGTGTCATCACATACGATGCTTGGTGGGGATTCCCGTTACTTCCCAATATTAACGAAGACGATCTTACTTACAGCGCCTTTATGTTAGGTGAGGACGGTGTGCTTGCAAAGTGGCTGCGCGCCGGATGTTCCGGTTTTCGACTAGACGTCTCGGATGAATTGCCGGACACATTCTTGCGTCGTATTCGCAAGTGTGTAAAAAAAGAAATGTCGGACGCCTACATTGTCGGCGAAGTGTGGGAAGAACCGACGTCAAAAATCAGCTACGGCCAACACCGTGACTTTCTTTTCGGGAGGACACATGACGCAGTGATGGGCTATGAGTTCAGGCGTCACGTCCTTGATTTCCTGACCGACAAAGTGACTGCTGAGACATTTGCATACGCTCTACAGAAAATAATTCATGTAACACCTGCCGAGGCGCTCTACACACAGATGAACCTTATGGGAAGCCATGATACTTGTCGCGTTATTACATTATTAGCCGGGCGCCAGAAGCCATCTTCCAGACGTCAACAGCAATCTCTTTTCTTAAACAAGAACGAGCGCAGGAAAGGGGAGATGCTGACGATGCTGGCTGCTTTAATGCAATTGGCATTCCCTGGCGTTATGGCCTTATATTACGGTGATGAAATCGGGATGGAGGGGTATGATGACCCTTTCAATCGCAGAACGTATCCTGAAAGGGCATACGAGCTTTTGACGCAAGGAATCAGTGTTGATGTGGCTGATAATGTCAGGCTCCCTTTTATGTTTGAGACTTTTGTATCTTTGCAGGAGGAATATCGCAAGGCTGAAGCTTTTGTCAATGCTCATCTCCACTCTGCCTCATCGTCAAAGTCTTCCCATAAAACGAAGAAAGGTGCTTATTCATATGCGCTTATGCCTGTATTCAGCAAATTAACGCGTCTTCGTCGCAATGCAGGGGTGTTGAGGAGCGGTTATTTTGAAATTATTGAGGCGCATGACGATCTTATCTTCATACGACGTTTCCTTGATGGTGAGGGACGTGATGTGTTCGGACATCAAGACGGATTGCCCAATGAAGCATTTATTGCGATAAATCGCGGCAATGAGCCGCAGAAAATACTCAGCAAAGGAATATGGCCTGATACGGTAGATCCTTACGACGGTTTTATTATATTCAAGTACGACTAGAACAATTTGTCATCGGCATCGAATAGGATAAATGTCAGTTGCTAAATTCGAAGGCAACCAATACATTCCCTACAGTGAGAAGAAGGAGTGTGAAAGAACCCCTCGGGAATATCGATTGCCGGAGGGGTTCTGTATTTCTGTGTTTTTAGAGCACTTTCTTAAAGTTCATTACCGATCATCAGAGCTCATGAGTACTCGTATGGTTTCGAGAGATTATGTAGTTGCCGCTGATTATTTCACTAAGATTTTTTTCAGACGTGCGAAGCGCGGAAGACCATTTTCGTATTTCTGTTCTGCAGAACCTTGAATCAAGGGCAATGCATAATCAATGAACGAGCGTTCAATATTGTTGCCCGCGTCGTTAATCCACTCAAGCGGCAGAGTCTTCTCATGGTTAGCGACGACCTCAAAGGGGACATGGATGATCTTGGACTTGTAAGGATTGTTTTGAAGCCTCTCAAAGCCCATCATTACATCAGATGTACCTTCGATGGCCGCTTTTACACCTGCGCGACCTGCTTCGACAGCTTTCCAGATATCTGTGCCGGACGCCAGATGCGCGCCGCAACGTTGCAGAAGAGAAAATTCGATTCCGCGGACTTTGATGTCAAGGGCTTCTTTAATGCTCTCCGCCATCATTGCTGCGGTTCCTCCAAGCTGTTTATGTCCAAACGCATCAGCAGAGCGAGCGCCGTAAGACTCAGCAAATAGGGAGCCGTCTTCGAGGCGCAGACCTTCCGACACACTGATCAGTACAATTTTCTTCTTATCAAGACAGTTTTTTGTATCTTCGATCATACGTTCAAAATCGAACGGAATTTCCGGAACATAAATCAAATCGGGTCCGCAACCTATCTCACCGGCGAGCGCGGATGCTGCGGTTAGCCATCCGGCATGGCGTCCCATGCATTCAAAGACGACTACCATTGGAAGATCATACGAATGTGCATCGTGCCAGACTTCAGAGATAGATGTAGCCACATAACGCGCAGCAGAAGGGAAGCCGGGGCAATGATCCGTACCGCAAAGATCGTTATCAACAGTCTTAGGAATACCAATGACACGGCACTCGTAATTTTGTGATGCTAAGAATTTTGAAACTTTGAGGCAGGTATCCATCGAGTCGTTGCCGCCGTTGTAGAAGAAATAACGGATGTCGTGTTTCTTGCAAAGATCGAGGATCTTCAAATAATCGGTATCGTCCTTTTTCGGATCGGCAAGCTTGTAGCGGCATGTTCCTAGGTTCGAGGAGGGTGTTCCGGTCAGGAGCTCCAGTTCGGAACGATCCTCCGCGCTGATGTCGTATAGTTTGTCATCGAGAAATCCTTCGATGCCGTTTTTCATGCCGAAAACACGGGGAATGATGTCCGGATGATCGAGCGCTTCGAGAAAAACGCCTGCAGCGCTTGAGTTGATGACCGAGGTCGGTCCGCCGGATTGACCGAAGATGAGATTACCTTTCAGTTTTGTCATGTATTACTCCTTTTTAATTGTGAAAAATTTTATGTCCTATATTACTTTACACTACACATCCATTCTTTGCAGATGACGATCCGCATTTCGGAAGAGAGACATCGCTAATCCGACCGTTGCGGCGAGTGGTACCAAGCCTAAAACCAGAATCGTGATCGTGTGATTGCCGGATGTAAGAGTACGCGTGATGAACGCCAATGCAACCAGCAATAGAGTATAAACGAAAACGCCGATCGCGGACACCATAACGCTTCTGGTGTTTTTGACCGCCTGGATCTCATTTTCCCAGTCAAGCAGGGGATGTTTCAAATCTACGAAAAGTGTTACGAGTTGAGGCAGTGTGCTGTTAAGCAGAGCGAAAAAGAGAACAAACAAGATAAATAAGAGAGGCGGTCTGAAGATAATCCCTATGACGGTGATAATCAATGACCACAGCAAGATTGTGATGGAGTACCCCGGAGTCATCCAAGCCAAAAGCTGTGTTTTCGCCGGGACGGGCATTGTTTTCGTGTAGAAAAAATCTTTTCCCTGTCGTGAAATGGCCGTCGCGGTAATGGTGCTTGATCCGCTAAGAAAGGAAGACATGCCGGATACGACAAGCGCAATGATCCACAAGTAGTCTTTCCATAGTTCTGTATGGAAAAATATTTCTGACAAGAGCGGAAGATTAATTTCAACTGGGAGTTCCCTTGTAAATACAACAAAGAACATAATTGCGAAAAAAGGCGGCATCAGAAGTATGGGAAGAATTGTCTGTGTAAAAAAAGCCGGTGTTCTAAATAGCAGGCGCCATTCTCGATTAACGATCGCTCGATAAGGGCTTCGCTTACGCAATAAACGCGATAGTGACCGTCTCGAGTGACGTTTTGATTTGGAAGCGCCTCCCTTTACGCCTAGAACACCGGGCAGATAAAGACGGTTAGCAAGGGCAAAAAGAAGCACCAGCAAAAGCAGAGCCATGATGAACAGTAGAACACCGTATAGCATTGTACGCCAAGAGGCAGAGCTCGATAGCATTGCCGTCCCTAGCCATGCGGAAGGGATAAAGCGGTTGGCCCCCGTAACAAAAACGGCGACTCCCTCCTGGTGCAAAAACAGAAGTTCGCCTGAATCGCTCTCCGGCATCGTCTGAAGGAGAAATACAAACGCTAAGGAAAGCAAAACAAAAATGATCGACGTCACCATTTGAAACCGGTCTTTGTTGCGCGCGAATTTTGTATAGCGCATTACGATGAGAAGAACAGACATCACAACGGCATATGGGGAAATCATCGAAAGGGGAACATACAGAAGCGCTTGCGGATAGAAGGACCACGGGCGGCCGGAGATCAGACCATGCGCAATAAGTCCTGGAAATGTGAATAAGAATACGCTTAGTGCGATAGGAAGAAATGCCTGTGTCATTTTCGCCGCAATGACAACGGATGGTTTGACAGGAAGCACGAGCAACGCTTCTAAACTGGTGTCATGATATAGCGTCGTGATCGATTGGAGTACTCCAAAAAGAAAAATTAAAATAGGAATGATTGTCGAGATTAAGGATAGATAGAGGTTTTCTTGACCTAAAGCGATCAGCGGTCCGGTGAGTCCAAGACTGAACATAACAGAATAAAAACTGAATATCAGGGACAGAAAGATTATGAGGACTATGGTAGAGGTGCGCGACTCTTTCTTCGGCGAACGAGGTTGCCTTCTATTCCATAACGAACGTTTGCGATTCCTGTCCTTGTATCCTCCTGTAACGCCGCCGCTATAGACCATCTCTTTAAGGAGCGGCCGCATTATGATTCTATATTTACGAAGATCACTCAAAAACATGGTCATCTCCCTTGCCGACCAGTTTAAGAAACATCGATTCGAGTGAAGCGTCTTCTTGGTAACGGGCTTTAAGTTCATCGATGGTGCCAACAAATACAAGTTGACCCTCATCCATTACGATCAGGCGGTCACAGACTTTCTCTGCGACATCGAGAACATGGGTTGAAAACAGGACGATTTTACCGTCATCTGCGTGCTCGCGCATCAATTGTTTCAGTTGAAATGAAGAGGCAGGGTCAAGTCCTGTCATCGGTTCGTCAAGGATCCAAGCATTGGGATTATGGAGGAGGGCACCGGTCAAAATCAGTTTTTGGCGCATACCGTGTGAATAACTTTTAATCATGTCGTTCAGCACATCACGGATTCCGAATCGCGTCGTGAGTTCTTCAATACGTTGTAGACGTGTTGGCTCATCGACGTCGTAGATGTCGGCGATAAATCGCAGATATTCGATGCCTTTCAGGCGAGGAAAAACATCGGCATTATCCGGTACGAAAGCAAATTCACGTTTTGTTCTGATTGGATCACGTTCTATGTCATGTCCATTGATTTTTATAGATCCCGAATCAAGAGAAAGAAGACCCGTGATCAGTTTCAGTGTCGTTGTTTTGCCGGCGCCGTTAGGACCGAGAAACCCGAAAATCTCGCCGTCCCAAATATCGAGCGAGAGATCAGAAACGGCGTTGGTTCTTCCGTCATAACTTTTACTCACATTCCTGATTTCAATCATTATCTCTACCTCGGAAGCGTCGTTGTCATCATTGTGCCAAGTCGTTGTTAATATTTTTATGGTGTAAAAATACGAACACCTAAAAACATCCTTACCGATTATAAAAGACGATCGTTCAGGTGACAACTGGACATCATGCGCCGAATTAGTTTGACAATCACGATCCATTTTGACATAATAACGTGGCCGGCGATGTGCCGGACAATGGCGGCCATGGCGGAATTGGCATACGCGCACGTTTGAGGGGCGTGTGGGAGACCGTACGAGTTCAAGTCTCGTTGGCCGCACCAGTTAGCCTTGCGACGACTGCCGACGATTCGTTGCAAGGCTTTTGTTTTGTATCAAAGCAGTGCTGGTCAAACTAGACGTCAAGTTTATAAGATTGCCATGTCAATGCCGGTTAGCTGAATTGATGCTGATGTCGACATGTTATTGAAGGATTGCCATTTTATGAGTTCGTATGAATATTACGCGCCTTACGGGATCAGTCGTGACGTTTATTTACAATCTGAAGACGCCATGAAGATGATTACTCCTGTCTTCGAGCGCATCTCAACTGTCAAAGAGAAAAGGCAGCTCGAAGTCATTCGCGCGTTTCAAGACTCGTACGTATCTGAAAGCAGTTTTTTATCCAAAACAGGCTACGGCTACAACGATATTGGACGTGATCGAACAGAACATGTTTTTGCACAAGTATTTGGAACAGAAGATGCCCTTGTCCGCCTTCAGTTTTCCTCTGGCACGCATGTTATCTCGACTTGTCTTCGCGGATTGCTTTCACCGGGTGACGATCTTCTCATCGTGACCGGTACGCCTTACGACACGATTGTACCTACGATTGGCAGGATCGAAGATGTTTCCAATCGGAAGGAGAGCGATGAAATGCCAATTTCATCCTCTTCGCTTACGGCTCGCGGTGTCACGGCGCGCAAAGTTGATCTGCTTTCGGATGGTAAACCTGATCTTGTTGCCATTGCCAGCGCGCTGAAAACGAAAACAAGTGTCATCTATATTCAGAAATCACGCGGTTATTCGGAACGGAGGGCGCTTCTTTCTGAGGATATCGGAGAAATTGCACAGACGATTCGACGAGCAGGTTCAATGGCTGTGATCTTTGTTGACAACTGTTATGGTGAATTTGTAGAAGATGATGAACCTACGTCTTACGGCGCGGACATTATAGCGGGCTCTTTGCTTAAGAATCCGGGTGCAGGTATAGCGCCTACCGGCGGTTACATTGCCGGACGGAGTGATCTTTTGGAGGCTATCGCGGAGGTTATGACTGCTGTCGGCGTCGGACGTGAGATCGGACCGCAGCTCGGGTATTCAAGAGAAATCCTTCAAGGCTTGTTTTTTGCGCCGTCAGTGACTGCGGCGAGTCTTATGGGTGCTGTCCACGTCGCCGCTCTTTTCGAATTGGCAGGTTACCCCGTTTTTCCTCGATACGACGAAGAGCGCGGTGACATAGTACAGGTTATTCAAACGGATTCTCCTGAACGTCTTTGTCAGTTTTGTAAAGCAATTCAGTACGTGTCGCCTGTAGATGCTTTTGCGACGCCTGAACCGTCACCGATGCCCGGATACGACTGTGATATTATCATGGCATCAGGCTCATTTATCCAAGGTTCGACGATTGAACTTTCAGCAGATGGGCCGCTGAGACCGCCATATAATGCTTATGTGCAAGGCGGACTCGTATTCGAAAGCGCACGCCTCGGCGCGATGAACGCGTTACAAGCACTTTCGGAAAGCACCGGATGATACGGACATTTCTATAACGGTAAATGCGATGACAAAACAACAACAGATTAAGGACGAATTATCTCTGCAGCGTTCGCGCCACCAAAGAAGACGCCGTATCCGCCTGTTTTCGATTGTAGTGCTTGTCATCCTCGCTCTCTTCTTTTCTATCTGGACGTTATCACTTGTTTTCTACCCGAAGAAAGAGATACCGCGTATGTCCTTCTTTCGAAGTGACTGGGTTATAGAATCGGTATCATGTCGTATTGCTCGTATTGAGAAAGGCTCTGTTATAGAGGCACCTTCATCCGGAATTTTTGTTCCGTTTGTTCGAGATAAACAAAGTGTTGCTACGGGTGATTTAATAGGCTTAATCGCTCCTGAATCACTTAGCAGTGAGATTGAAGCGTATCGCGATGCGAGAGAGAAGACCGATCAAGCGTGTTACTTAGCCAGCGAAATCGGATATCCGAGAAAAAAAGAGATGCCACAATCACCCGGAGACAGTGTTATGCGTGCTGCTTACCGCGAACTCGCGAAAGCGCCTTCAAGCGGCAATCTAAAGATATATCAAGATACTCTTCGCGGCCTTGACGAGGCGTACAATCGAACCGTTCTCGAGTATGTTGTTTTAGGAACTCAAAGTGAGGCAGTAATTGCGTTGGAAAAAACATGTGCCGATATCGAATCGACTCTTCGTAGCAGTGTCGGTCCCGGCGCGCTGATTTTTGCTCATCAGGCAGGCGTCGTCCAATTTGCTTTTGTTCCGGATTCTTATGATTGGGAGGACAATGATTGGCTTCGATATAATGATCCCGCATCTCAGATCGATAAAATCGTATCAAATTCTGAAGTCGCGATTAATTCGGCCTACCGGAGCATCCGGCAAGGATCGCCAATCGGTTCGATCGATGATCTTGGCAGAGGACAGTTTATGGTAATGATCTCAGAGCCCGATCAAGAGGTTCTTACTCGTAAAACGGATGACTTGGTGGCACTTTATCTTATTGCGAGTGATACGCTGCTTCAAAATCTTCAAATAAAAAAAGCTGAGAAAAGCAAGGAGAATGCGCGATTTATCATTACTTATTCATCGAATCAGGCATCTAAGGCACGCGTGGCGGATAATGATGTGGAGTTTGTTCACACTCGTGCGTACGGTTGGGTGGTTCCGATTCGAAGTCTGTTCAATCTCTCTGATGAAGTATATAAACCGATCGATCCTAATGCTGTGCGTTCGGGTGAATATTTTGGACTTAAAATGATTTCAGGCGGACGTGTTTACAGTGTATGCGTTAAGGTGCTTGCCGCAGACGGTCTTTTTGCAGTTATTGAATCTGCTGAGCCGGATGACAGCACACTCCCGCTGCCGGGCGAGCGTTCGCTTTATGTTGTAAATCCTTGGTCGATCGCGGAAGGAGAGTTGATCGGTTAAGCGTCTTTGCCAACGGGATAATACATAATGAGATTATGATAATAATGAACCTGAGAACAGTTTTAACAAGGATAAGTATCGTTAAGATATACATTCACAAAAAATATAACGGATTGTAAGTAAGAAGGTTATCAGATGTCATTTCATTGGGATGATCGAAAGAAAGAATTAGAATTCAACTACCACCTCCTAAAAGATCGCATCGCCGAAGCGGAAGAAATGGCAGGACGTTCCCGTAACAGCGTTCGTATCACCGCGGTATCAAAAAATTTCCCTGTGCGCGATATCGCGATATTGAATGCATTGGGACATAAAACATTCGGAGAAAATCGCGTTCAGGAGCTGGTTGCTAAAGCCGAGGAAATAGAGCGTCAAGGTTTGGCAATAGATTGGCACATGATTGGAACTTTACAAACGAATAAAGTTAAAAATGTCACCGGACAAGTCGCTTTGATCGAATCCGTTGATCGTGTTCGCGTGTTAAACGCTATAGAAAGACATGCTAAAGCTCTTGCTGTGACGCAGGATGTTCTCATTCAAGTCAACATTTCCGGTGAAAAGACAAAAAGCGGTTTTTCGCCGGCAGAAGCTGAAGACATTATGTATCAGGCCGATCGATGGCCTCATGTGCGTATTCGCGGCCTTATGACCATGGCGCCTTATGAGCAGGATCCGGTAAAAACGCGCCCCGTCTTTGCGGCATTGCGCGAGCTTCTTGAAATGCTTAGAAAAAAGACAGGTTTTGAAGATTTGAATGAGCTTTCCATGGGGATGACAAATGACTATATCGAGGCCATTAAGGAAGGTTCGACCATTGTCCGCATAGGTAGTGCTCTTTTCGGAACACGAACGCACTCGTAATTGTGATTCTTTGTCGCGGTATCAAAACATTCCGAACTCATAATAGTGTTTTTTCGAAAGGTAAAGGCCGACAATAGTAAAAAATACCGGATATCTCAGATGAATGAAATGCATAGCCTGTTACCATATTCGTATATTGGTAATCCCCAGACCGCCTGATATTGTTGAATTATGACAGCTCGATGACAAAAATGCTCCTGCATTGATTGGAACACTTAATGCATATATAATTATAAGTTGAATAGGGTTATCGTGAATTTGTTATTATTCGCTATAATTCTTTATTTTTTGAGAATTGATAGCTGACTAGCCGTTTTCCGATGATGAAAGTACGACGATCCATCTGAACAAACGGAGTGAAAGGGAGTGTCGCGGAACATGGGTAATTTTCTTAATAAGCTTTTTGGCAAAACAGAAGATCTCTATGACGACTACGATGATGACCGCTATGATGACGACGATTACGGTCCCACATTACAGGACGATCGGGTAGAGGAGCCTTCCCGCATTTCACCCTCAAGGGCTGATCGTTCGCGTCGTTCACACGATCGAACGGTTGCTTTTCCCGGAAGCAGACAGCCGCAAAAATCCGGCCATGAGGTCATTCTCTCCGGCGCGACGAGCATCGATGACGCATGGTCCATTTGTGACCATGTCAAAGCCGGACGTACTGTGATATGCAATACGGAACGTCTGACTCCGGAAATTCGCACGCGTTTTCAGGATGTTGTTTCCGGATCTGCCTATGCCATCGGCGGTATCTTGCAAGCAGTTTCTCAATTCATCTTCATCTTTGCGCCGTCCAACGCGATCATTCAATACGATGAAGGGCGTGAACTCTTCCATTCCATAC
>FZPS01000007.1_pt67 | contig 22057 bp, 20 predicted proteins | sample 1817821 | NCBI WGS metagenome assembly FZPS01 (sample SAMEA104158645, study PRJEB21678) | metagenome | place: Germany | collected 2015-04-21 | reverse complement strand
GATTTGCAGGTACTGCTGGGGGCGGATGAGCAGGAAAGCGCTAGCCTTTTTGAGCTGGCAGATGAGGTGCGCTCCCGGTTTGTCGGTGAAGACGTCCATTTAAGGGGGCTCATTGAGTTTTCCAATTACTGCGCCGGAAACTGCCTGTATTGCGGGCTGAGGAAAAACAACCGCCGGCTGGTCAGGTACCGTATGAGTCCGGCGGAGATTAGGGAAAGCGCCCGCCGGGCCGCAGGCCTGGGCTGCCGTACCATTGTCCTCCAGTCGGGAGAGGACGGATTCTATACAGCCGAAGTTCTGGCAGATCTGATCAGCAGGTTGAAGGAAGAATTGGATGTTGCCATTACGCTTTCCATCGGCGACCGGACCTGGGCGGAGTACGCGCTGCTCAAGGAAGCCGGGGCTGACCGCTACCTTTTAAAATACGAAACCAGCGACCCCTGTCTGTTTAGCGCCCTGCGTCCCGGGACCACCCTGGAGGAAAGGCTGAAAAGAATAGCCTGGCTGAAAGAACTTGGTTACCAGGTGGGTTCGGGGAATATCGTCGGCCTGCCGGGCCAGTCCCTGGAGACCCTGGTCGGGGATATCCTGTTGCTGCGCGGGATGGGTGTGGAAATGGCCGGGATCGGTCCCTTCATCCCGGGTGACCGGACGCCCCTGGGCAGATTTCCCCCAGGTACCCTGGAACAGGTCTTGAAGACACTGGCCTTGGCCCGTCTCGTCCTGCCCAGGGCCCACCTGCCGGCTACCACGGCTACGGCCACGCTGGACGCCCGGAGCAGGGCCAGGGCCCTAAAATGCGGAGCCAACGTGATTATGCCGAACATGACACCGCTGCCTTACCGCGGGGACTACCGCATCTACCCTGGTAAGGACGGGCTCGGGGAAATGCCGGAAGAAAGCTATGCAAAGGCGGTGCGGACGGTAAAAAGTGCCGGACGCAGGGTGGCCCGGGACTTCGGGCACGGGTACGGGAACCTTTGACGGGGGGTTCAGGTATTAGTTAATTCAAGGGGTTTATTAAACCGCCGGGACCAGATTATTATGAAAGTTAAATTTTTGAAGACAAAGATTGAGGAGGGTTTTTTCTTGAACCAACATAAAGCGGACTTCATAGACGAGAGGTATATTTTCAGACTGCTGGAGGAAGCCCGCACCGCGACTCCGGCGGAAACCAGGCGGATTATTGACAGGGCGGGGCAGTGTGAAGGTCTGACGCCGGAAGAAACGGCGGTGCTCCTGCATGCCGGAGACAGGGAAATACTAGAAAGAATATACCTTCAGGCCAGCAGGATTAAGGAAAGCATCTATGGCAAGAGGCTTGTTTTTTTCGCTCCTTTGTACATCAGTAACCACTGCACCAATAATTGCATCTATTGCGGCTACAGGCGGGATAATAAACTCGACCGGCGCAGGCTGACCATGGAAGAGATCAGAAATGAGGTAACTGTCCTGGAAGATATGGGCCACAAGCGCCTGGCCCTGGAATGCGGAGAGGATCCGGTAAACTGCCCCATAGATTATGTTTTGGAAGCTATTGAAACCATTTACTCGGTCAAGGAAAAGAACGGCAGCATCAGGCGTATTAATGTCAATATAGCTGCTACCACGGAGGAAGATTACCGGAAGCTGAAAGAGGCCAAAATTGGCACCTACATTCTTTTCCAAGAAACTTATCACCGGGCCACTTACGCCAGAATGCACCCGGCAGGCCCCAAAAGGGATTACGACTGGCACACCTGCGCCTTTGACCGGGCTATGGAGGCCGGCATTGACGACGTGGGAGCCGGTGTTCTGTTCGGGCTTTATGATTATAAATTCGAGGTGCTGGCCTTGCTGCTGCATGCCCTGCACCTGGAGGAGGTCTTTGGTGTCGGGCCCCATACCATATCAGTGCCGCGAATGAGACCGGCCCAGGGGGTAAACCTGGAGACTTTTCCATATCTTGTTTCAGATGAATCTTTCAAAAAGATTGTTGCTATTCTCCGGCTGGCTGTCCCCTACACGGGAATCATACTATCCACCCGGGAAAGGGCCGATTTCCGGGATGAATTGATTAAAGTGGGAATCTCCCAGCTCAGCGCCGGTTCCTGCACCGGTGTCGGTGGCTACCGCCTGGATAAGAAGGGGGAAGGCACGTGTGAGGAATCACCCCAGTTTGCTGTTGAAGACCGCCGCAGCCTCAACGAGGTTATCACCAGCATCTGCATGTCCGGTTATATCCCCAGCTTTTGTACGGCCTGCTACCGCAGCGGGAGGACCGGGGACCGTTTTATGCCTCTGGCCAAAAGCGGGCAGATCCAAAATGTGTGCCAGCCCAATGCCGTTCTCACTTTTAAGGAATACCTAATGGATTACGCAACTCCTGAAACCAGGCGGAGCGGTGAAGAAGCCATCGCCAGGCACCTGGAGCTGATCAGCAGCCCGGCAGTCCGGGAAAAAACTAAAAGGATCCTGGAGCAGATTGCCGGGGGACAGAGGGATTATTACTTCTAAGCAGGTGCGCCGGAAAGCTTCTTAATTGTAAAAAGATTTTGTAAAAGATAATGAAAAGGCAAGCTGCAGCTTTTTTAATGATTATTATGAAGATCGAAATTTCACAATCATTATTTACGCCGTGGTTTTTAAAAGATATAATCAGACAAGGGGGTGTTAATAATTATTCTAACAACAACGCCGTCCATTGACGGTCGCAAGATCCAGGCTTACCTGGGCATCGTTACAGGGGAGGCTATTATGGGTGCCAATATTGTGAGGGATCTTTTCGCGAGTATAACCGATATCGTAGGCGGACGATCCGGCGCCTACGAGGAAAAATTATCCCAAGCCAGGAAAATCGCTATCGATGAGATGGCTTCCTACGCCAGAAGACTGGGGGCAAATGCAGTGGTGGGAGTGGATCTCGACTACGAGGTTATCAGGGAAGGAATGCTGATGGTAACCGCCAGCGGCACGGCAGTTACAATATAATAAACCTGGGAAGCATCACCTTGCTAAAAGCAGGGTTTCTTTTTAGAAACTGGTTTGCCGGGAAAATCCAGGGGCATAAAGAATTGTAAAACCAGGTGGCATGGAAAAAGTTATTTGACGTTGGATGCTCTGATAAGATAGAATAGTACATAATTGCACAAGCAGATTTATCTGTAAAGACAGTGTTAATTATGATAAAATTAAGTTTATATTTTTGAAATTAAGGTTTGTGAAATGTTTCGGAGGGTTAATTAATGAAAACACTCAGGGTACCAGAGGCTACCATTATAAGGTTGTCTGTTTATTCCCGGTATCTGGAACAATTAGACAGAAAAGGCGTTGTTACCATATCATCGGTTGAGATTGCAGACGGAGTAGGGGTCAGTCCCGCCCAGGTAAGAAAGGACCTGGCCTACTTCGGTGAATTCGGGACTCGGGGTGTGGGATATAATGTTAGAGACCTGATGCATTATACATCCAAAATCCTGGGTCTCAACGAGCCCTGGCCCCTGGTGCTGGTCGGAGCCGGCAACCTCGGCTTTGCCTTAAGCACTTACAAGGGATTTAACAACCGCGGTTTCTCCGTTGTCGGTATTTTTGATAATGACCTGACTAAAATCGGTAAAAAAATTGTCGATATGGAAGTCAGTCCTCCGGAAAAAATGCCCGAAATAATTGCCAGGCACAAGGTAAAAATTGGTATTATTGCGGTTCCCGCCAAAGCTGCCCAGGAAGTTGCAGACCTGATGATAAAAAACGGCCTGGTGGCTATCTTGAATTTTGCGCCTGTTTCCCTGAATGTGCCTGAGCATATTGAGCTGAGGAACGTAGATCTGTCGGTCAACCTTGAAATTTTAACCTTTAACCTGGGCATGCGGCAGTTTGAATCCCGCGGCAAGTATTAGGGGAGTGGGTTCCATGGCTTCTAAGATTTTCACCCTGGAGGTATCAACCTGCGAGAGAACGCAGATGGTAGATATCACCGGCGAAGTAAACCGTATTGTTGCCAAAAGCGGTGTGGTGGAAGGCATCTGCCGTCTCTTTGTGCCGCACACGACGGCCGGCCTGACCATCAACGAAAATGCCGACCCGACTGTTACGGCCGACATTCTAATGGAGCTTAATAAGATCATTCCCTATGAAGACGGGTACAGACATAGCGAAGGTAATTCAGCAGCCCACATCAAGTCATCTCTTACAGGAGTTTCCCTTTCAGTTTTTGTAGCCGGGGGAGAGCTCCTCCTGGGTACCTGGCAGGGTCTTTACTTTTGTGAATACGACGGTCCCCGGCGCAGGAAGGTTCTAATCAAGGTTGTAGAAGAATAAAGTGAAGACGGGCTCTGGATGTTCCGCCGGAGCCCGTATATTTTTACAGATTAATTTGTCAGGCTTTGAATAGGGGCCGGGATCCGGCCGCCCCGCCGGACGAAATCCGACGATGAATAGGGCTTCACCGGGATTACAGGGGCCCGGCCCAGCAATCCGCCGAATTCCACATAATCGCCCACTTTTTTCCCCACTGCCGGGATCAAGCGGACAGCAGTGGTTTTTTTATTAATCATGCCTATAGCGGCTTCGTCAGCGATGATGGCCGCGATTGTTTCAGCGGTGGTATCTCCCGGCACGGCAATCATATCCAGTCCCACAGAGCACACACAGGTCATGGCTTCCAGTTTGTCCAGCGTCAGGGCGCCCGCTTCGGCGGCGCGGATCATCCCGGCGTCTTCGCTTACTGGAATGAAGGCGCCCGAAAGACCGCCCACGTAAGATGAAGCCATGGCCCCGCCCTTTTTAACCGCATCGTTCAAGAGGGCAAGGGCGGCCGTGGTGCCGTGCGTGCCGCAGCGCTCCAAACCCATGGATTCAAGAATGTCTGCTACACTGTCACCGATGGCTGGAGTGGGTGCCAGGGAGATATCCACGATCCCGAAGGGGACATCCAGCATCCGGGCCGCTGTGCGTCCCACCAATTCGCCCATCCGGGTGATTTTAAAGGCTGTTTTTTTCACAGTCTCGGCCAGTGTCCCGAAGTCTTCATCTTTGACGGTGTCAACTGCGTTTTTGACGACACCGGGGCCGCTTACGCCAACATTAATTACGCACTCCGGTTCACCGATTCCGTGAAATGCCCCTGCCATAAAGGGATTGTCCCCGGGAACATTGGCAAAGACAACAAGTTTGGCGCAGCCGATTCCATCCTTTTCCGCCGTTTTTTCCGCCGTTTTTTTGATCACCTGGCCCATCAGGTAGACCGCGTCCATGTTAATCCCGGCCCTGGTGGTGGCCACGTTGACAGAGGAGCACACCCGGCCGGTACAGGACAACGCTTCCGGAATGCTGTTAATCAGGTTTTTATCGGCCTTTGTAAACCCTTTATGAACCAGGGTTGAAAAGCCTCCGATAAAATTTACGCCCACAGCGGCTGCGGCATCATCCAGGGTTCTGGCAAAATCTACGTAATGGTCAAGACTGCTGCTTTCCGCCACAAGTGCGATGGGAGTGACCGAGATTCTTTTATTGACGATGGGCAGGCCGTACTCCCGTTCAATGTTTTCTCCCGTCCTGACCAGATTTCCGGCAAGCCGGGTAATCTTATCGTATATTTTTTGCCTGGCTTTCGCCGGATTGGGGTCGGCGCAGTCCCGGAGGCTGATCCCCATGGTGATGGTGCGAATGTCTAAATTTTCCTCCTGCACCATTTTAATGGTCTCCAGGATTTCCTGAAAAGTGAACATAAAAGCTCCCCCTGACTATACTTGTCTAGATCCTGTGCATAAAGTTAAAAGCGTCTTCGTGCAGGGCCTCGATCCTTACTCCCAGATCGAGGCCTTTTTTATCTAAACTATCCTTCAGAGTAAGAAGGTCAACGGTGCTGCCGCTCATATCGGCTACCATGATCATGACCAGGAATTCCTGGAGAATCGTCTGGCTGATATCCAGGATATTTATTTTGTTGGAAGCGAGCACCTGCGCTACACCTGCAATTATACCCACCCGGTCGGGTCCGATTACCGTTACAATAATCCGGCTGCCTCTGGGCTCTTTGGGATCTATTTGCGACAACATTACATCCACAAACTCCTTTGTAAAAAAATCAAAGCTGGTATCCAGCTTTGTTTTGGTATTTCCATCAGGAACTGATACTATAAGTGAGCATTTATAGTTCAATTATTTTAATATAAAACAATCTTAACTTTGGCTAGAAAAAATGTCAAATCTTTTTCAACCTGTTCCGGTTATCGGTGGGAGTTGCAGGCTTTTGATTTGAGCCGGCTTTGCCAAAAGCAGTTCCCTCCGGTTTCAGTGTAAAGCGGTGCTGAGCCGGGGAACCTGTGTAAACCGGTTCCAGCAGATCCGGCGCCGCTTTTGAACAAGTTTTTTCCCCGCAAAAATTTGTTTTGAAGGAATCAAAGTTCCAGCCTTCAAAAAAACCCGTTGCAGCTGCGATACCGGCCTGGAAAAGATCCTCCTTTTTCAGGTTAATATTCTCAAAATCCGTGGTCTTAATTCCCAGGGAAGGAATTGAAATTGTGCGGACCCTGCTCTTGGGATCCAGTTCGTGAATCCTGTCCCGTGCTTCAAGTATGGTTGAAAGGATGGCTGTGAAGAGATTGAAAGGGTTATTGGATTTAAAAAAAAGGTATTCATCAGGTTCTACGATTTTAAAGCCGAATGTGGGCCATTCCGGTACTTGTTCGCTGTCAAAGATCCATACGGGAAAATTGCTTAAAACTCCCCCGTCAATAATATAATTTAACATTCTTTCACCGTCTGCGTTGACAAAGGGGAGCCTGCAGGGTTCGTAGAAGAAAGGCAGCGAAGCGCTCATGCGTACGGCTTTGCAGACAGCCATGTTATCAGGATTAAGGTTGTATTCCTGGAGGTCGTAAGGCAGCCTGAGGAGTTTGCGCCTGGATACGTCTGTGGCGGTGACCACCAGTTTGTACCGGCAGACCGGATCGTCTTCAAATTCCTTTAACACCAGGTCTTTAAAAGTATAAATTCCTTTGGCCGCCAGTTTCTCCCGGACCCAGCCTTCCAGGTAATCTCCTTCGTAGAGGCCGTTTTCAAACCAGAGGCTTAAGGCCAGTCCCACAAAAGGGATTCTGTCCAGCCAGTCCTTGTCTTTGAACAGGGTAAAGTCCAGCTGCCAGACCATCTCCTTGATTTCCTCCGCCGCATAACCGGCTGCAGCCAGGGAGGCTATAATGGCGCCGGCCGAGGTGCCGGCAAGGTTGACCCAGGTATAACCTCTCCTTTCCGCCTCGTAAAGGGCGCCCAGCATACCTACAGCCTTGACCCCTCCTCCTTCAAAAATAGCGTTTGCCCGCTTCCCCATCTTAATCACCTCCAATTTTCAATATTTTATTTGCAAATAATCTGGAATGTGACAAAAAAAGATTTGTGGTTTAACCTTTGGCCATTTTGCGGATTTCCCCATTAGATTTCCATACCGCTGATGCGGCGCCAGTAGAAGAATGAGAAATTAGTTTTCAAGATGATCATTAAAAGGTTTTAAATAATGCATCTTGCAAAAAGAAATGATTGACAAAAACACATGTTCGTTTTATGATTAAAGCAAACATATGTACGGGAATGCAGAGAGAGGGGATTTATAATGGAAAAGGTTTGGAGGGAAAAAGAAAAATACCTGTTAACCTCATCTGTATCCGGTTGTAGCGTGCTGGATAAGGCGCTGGAATGGTTGGAGAAAGAGGATTCTGAAATTGAGAAGATGACGGGGTACGGTATCTGTCTGGCTTCCCTTACTTACTTTCTTGCCAGAATGGTGCAGACTATTTTTTAAAACAGGCGTAAAAAGAAGACGCCTTTAAAACTTAAAGAATTGAGGTAAAAAAAATACACCAGGTGCGTGTGCCCAAAGTCGTTTCAGAGCTGGGGCATTTCAAATTCTAGTATGATAGTGGATCTGTAGAGTTAACTAGTGCCGACAATTAATAGAGAACTGCCGGTAAGCCAGAACTAAAACAATTTATAGTTTTATTAGCTTAAAACCAGTCGAAGGCAAAATAAAAAACTCCCGATATTCTCGGAAGCCTTGTCTTGCTTGGTGCGGCAGAAGGGACTTGAACCCCCACGAGCTTACTGCCCACAAGAACCTGAATCTTGCGCGTCTGCCAATTCCGCCACTGCCGCATACATATTTAATTGCTTCATCAACCGCATAGATAATATAGCATAATTGAAATGAGCTGTCAACAACCTTAGCTACGGTAAAAATTGAACCTCAAGACAAAGTGTTTGTTATATGGAAATTATGTTTAAGCATTGGATTGCAAATCGGGGGAAAACTGATCATATAAAGAAAGAGGAGAGGTGCTATGAGCAGAAAGGTCAAGGGGATACCAAAGAAGTGCGGGGTTCCCGGATCAACAAGAACAGGCTACCGGAATACCTGGGACCTGGGGAAAGCCGCCGAGTATAAAAAAAGGTGGAGGGCCGGGGGAGTGAACAGACCCAGCACCTAAAACCACAAGATAACTTTTCGGAAAACAATGCCCCTGTCGTGGATTCAGCAGGGGAACAAAACAACTGCGGTTGTTATAGTAAAATAACGGGGTTTGGCTCATAGGCCAACCTCGTTTTGTTTATTTGTTGTATTTGCGGCTATTTTTACGGCATCTCCTTAAAAAATACTCCAAAAAAGCTGGACGTACGGTAGAATTACCGGTAAGATTACTTTGATTCCCAGGATTAAGCTTGTTTTAACAAACAGACCCGGAGGATGGAAATGTTTTATTAAGATATATAATCGATATAATCGCGCAGTTATTATAAATCAGTTTTACTCATGCTTTTAAAGTGAAGTGGAGTGTGGTAAGTGGACAGGAAAGAACCTGGTTTAAGTGAAAAACAGGATGATGGGAAAGAGGTTGTCAAGGCCGGGGAAAAGGAAGAGCCGAAGTTCCCTGAAGAGGTTGAATCAAGCCGGGAAGAGCCCGGCGCGGGTGCTCACTTCAATGATGTTTATGGAGCCTTTGAAGATGAGATAGGGGATGAGGATATTGAGGATAAGGATATCGGGGATGAGGAGGAGGAAATACCGCGGCGCCGGCCGGTGTGGCTCCGTATCGTAGCTTTCCTGACCATCCTGGCCTTTCTCGGACTGGTGGCGGCGACATCTTTTCCTCCTTACAAGGGGCAGTTGCTGGAACTTGTTCTAGACTCTTTCAAGCTGCAAAAGAATATCGACGCCAGGTTGCTCCAGGCGGTAGTACAAATCAATGTAGTTTCGCAGAAACAGAATGTCCCCCTCGCCGCGGAACAAAAATCCGGCAGCGGCTTTAATATCGATCCCCGGGGTGTTATTGTAACCAACCACCACGTTATTGATGGAGCCTTGAATATAACGGTGACATTTCCCGATGGAAAAGTTTACCCGGCCAGGCGTTGTTCCAGCAGGCCGGAATACGATCTGGCCGTGCTCACTCTGGAGGCGGAAGGACTCCCAACAGTTCCGCTGAATGCTTCCGGAGATCTTGCCCGGGGAGATCAAATCAGGGTAGTGGGAAATCCCCTTACCCTTAACAATATCGTTGTGGAGGGAAAGGTGGAGGGATATTTGCTGGTGGGCAGCAAGCCGGACCGGGTTTTCAGCATCGATGCCCCCATCTACCCCGGCAACAGCGGCAGTCCCGTGTTTGACAGGAATGATCAGGTTGTCGGGGTCGTGTTCGGTATTTTGAGCGGCTCAGAAAACGGCAGGGAAAAAACCTCCGGAGTAGCTATACCGATTCGTGAGGTGCTTGAGCTGTCAAGGGTTATATCCAATGGCCAGTAATTTCGCAAGGATGTTTTCAGGTTTTCCGAAGGCATGGATTCTTTATTCTACCAGGTGAAGCCTTTGCCCGTAACTTCAACTGTTTCTGTCACAAAGATAAAGGCTTTTTTATCGGTTGACTGAACAATTTCATTTACTTTGGCGATTTCATAGTGGCTGACTACGCAATTGATTACCAGTTTGGCATTTCCGGAAAAGGCGCCCTGGCCCTCTAAATAGGTCACCCCCCTTTTTAATTCCCTCATAATTCTTTCGGCAATTTCCGGGCTTCTGTCTGAAATAATCATGACCGACTTGTGCCGGTTGAATCCTTCTATAACAGTATCTGCAACTCTACCCCCGACCCACATGCTGATAGCCGTGTACATGGCTATTCTCAGGTCGAAAAAGTATAGGGAGGGGGCCAGTACCGCCACGTTAAAGCAAAACATGGTGGTGCCTATGGAGATGTTTTTCTTCTTTTTTACAATCATTGAAACAATGTCCGAGCCCCCTGTTGAGGCGCCGTTCCGGAGGATGATCCCCAGGCCCAGGCCGCTGCCGATGCCGGAGAAGATACAGGCCAGAAAAAGATCCAGTTCGGGGACCGGAGTATAAGGTTTGGATAGAGGAAGTACCACGATCAGTACGATTGTCCCTACTGCGCTGAAGGCCATTAATTTCCTGTTAAGTTCCTTTAGCCCCCACAGAAAGATGGGAATATTCAAAAGGAAGATTCCCAGATAGACAGGAATATTAAATATGTAGTTGCCCAGGAGCGCCAAACCCGATATCCCTCCCGATAAAAGTCCATACGGGATGACGAAGGCGTTGAAGGTAATTGCGATTAAGGAGGAACCGGCAGCTATGATTAAAAGCCTTTTTGCTATGTCCAGAAATGTTCTTCGGAATTTCAACAGTTTTACCCTGGTTTTTCTTTTCATTTCTTTCTCCTTTTTACTTTACACAAAAAACAAATCAGCCCCCGTTAACGAAGGCATACCATCAAATCAATGGAACTCTTACCAGGATTATAGCATTTAAAAGACAGAGCAATCAATTAATTAAAAATTGAATCAGCCGGTGAAAAAAATCTACCTCAGAATTTGAGAAAATTTTTTAATACTTTATAAAATCTGTTTGGCAACAGGAATATCAACATCATAGAGAGAAAAGACACAGGGGTAAGATCTGCCATAGCTTCAATTAAATGGCCGGCTCAAATTACCGGCTTAATCCATTAAGTAAAGGAGGTTTATTTGATTTTGTTTAAGGAAATCCTGCTTAGTAAGGAAGGTCCTGTGGCGACAATTACCTTGAATAATCCAGAACGCTACAACGCTCTTGGAGCAACCATCACCAGTGAACTTTTAAGTGCCCTGGTGATGTGCCGTAAAGACAGGGAGACCAGGGTGGTAGTCCTGACCGGGTCCGGCAAGGCTTTTTGTTCAGGCGGTGATATCAGTTATTTCGAAAAGTTTGCCGGTTCCGACCCTTCTGAGCCGGTCCGGCAACTCCTGGACCCCCTGCACCGGATTGTGCTGGAGATAAGACAAATGCCGAAGCCGGTGCTGGCGGTGATCAATGGTGCGGTCAGCGGTGCGGGCATGTCGCTGGCCTTTGCCTGCGACCTGCGTCTCTGTTCTTCACAAGCCCGTTTTAAACAGGCCTATACCAGCCTGGGGCTGGCACCGGACGTTGGTTGGAGCCTGTGGGTCGGTTTGCTGGCGGGTTACAGCAAGGCTGCCGAAATGGTTTTTCTTGATCCCGTATATAGTGCGGATCAAGCGATGGCTATGGGGTTGGTGCACCTGGTTGTGGAGCCGGAGAAACTTGAAGAGTCTGCCCGCGCCTGGACTGAACAACTGGCAGCAGGGGCGACCCATTCATTTGCCTGTGCCAAGGCGGATTTGAACCACGCTTTTTTATCGCTACTGGAGCGTCAGCTGGAGATTGAGCGAAAAGGCGTTCTGGAAGCGTCAACTACCTCAGATTACCAGGAAGGGCTAAAAGCCTTCAGGGAGAAGCGGAAACCGGACTTCAAGGGTTATTAGAAAATTTGGGAGTCACCGACAGCCCCGCGGATGTTTCCCGGGGTTGTTTTAAAAAAAATTTTTTAAAACTGGCATAACAGCCTTTATTTTTTTATTGTATTACTATATACTATAGTAAAGGAAAACAATCCTTAATATATTATATAATTTTAGTGTGTGTTTATCCAGTGATTGGGAATGATTTAAAATGATAATTCCCGATCCTGATTAAACGTTTTAGCTTTTAAACTCCAACTTCTTCTACCCCTATATTTTGACCCTTTACATTCGGTAAGGGTCCTTTTTTTTATAAGCAGGCTGTTGTGCCCATGCAGGTTGAAAAGGACAAAACCATGATCGCCTGGATTTAGAGATGTAGCCAATGGCCTGTAGCGGGATACCTGGATAGATTTTTCAAATTAATAAAATTTTTAAAAAATGTCTTTAAATATCATTATCCTGGTGTTACAATAAATAAAACTCTATACTGCCATGGGGAGCTGAGTTATCGGCTGAGAAAGAACTATTTGTTCTGACCCAATGAACCTGATCTGGGTAATGCCAGCGGAGGGATTGTTGCAATTCTATATATGTACTTGTTTAGCGCTTCCCTTTATGGCGAAGCGCTATTTATTTTGAAACGGGGGGTTATAGCAGAAAATGAAGGTAGTGTTGACGATTGCCGGTTCTGACTCATGCGGCGGTGCAGGAATACAGGCAGACTTGAAAACATTTAGCGCTCTTGGGACTTATGGTATGAGTGTTATAACAGCGGTAACAGCCCAGAACACCAGAGGTGTTCAGGACATCCGGGAGATGGATGAAGAAATTGTTGAAAAACAGATAAACTGTCTGTTTGAAGACATCAAGATTGATGCTGTAAAAATCGGCATGGTCTTCAATACCGGGATCATCAGTGTTATTGCAGACTGTCTTAAAAAGAACCAGGCTGAAAATATTGTTGTTGACCCGGTTATGGTTTCAAAAAGCGGCCATCATTTACTCAAACCGGAGGCTAAGGAACAGCTGGTGAAAATGCTGTTCCCCCTTGCAACAGTTGTTACGCCCAACATCTGCGAGGCTGGTTTGCTAACGGGCGAAAGGCTTGAAAACCTTGGGGAAATGAAAGAAGCTGCTCAAAAAATACAGGGACTGGGTTGTTCCAATGTCATAATCAAGGGCGGTCATCTTACTGGCGATGCGGTTGATGTCCTGTATGACGGGAATAATTTCATGTGTTATAAGGGGAGTAGGATCAAGACTAAAAATACCCATGGTACCGGTTGTACTTTTTCATCCGCCATAGCGGCCTATCTTGCCAGGGGGTTTCCGCTTCCTGAGGCAACCGGGCTGGCCAAGGAATTCATTAATACTGCCATTGCCCATTCCATTGAACTTGGTCATGGGTACGGGCCCACCCATCACTTTTATAGTTTATATCAAAAGGCTGGTGTTTCTGTTTGAATAAAGCGGGTACACTGGGAAGCTTTAATATGTTCACGCTCTGGTTCGGGGCGGCCGTATCCCTGGCCGAAATTATGACCGGGAGTCTCCTCGCCCCCCTTGGTCTGAGAAACGGGATTCTGATAATTCTGCTGGGTCATTTAATCGGGACATTAATCTTTGCTTTTGTGGGGATCATCGGCTTCCGGGAGAAAAGCCCCTCCCTTCGGGCAACACGTCTTTCCCTGGGCAGGTGCGGCTCTTATATAATATCCATTTTTAATATCATCCAGCTGGTGGGCTGGACCGCCATTATGCTGATTCAGTGTGCCCGGTCGCTTCAGTCTATCACCGGGAAGCTCTTTGGTTTTGATAATTTTTTCATCCTGGTGATCCTAACCGGGCTCCTGGTTGGTATCTGGGCCTTCAATACGCAGCGGGGAATTAGCGCGGTCAATAGTATTGCAGTGTTACTTCTCTTATTTTTAAGTGTAATCATGCTGCAGACCGTCCTGCAGGGGAAGGAGGCGCAGGAGGTTGCTGCTGGTATTTCAGTGGGTATGGCCCTTGAATTATGCATTATCATGCCCCTTTCCTGGCTACCCTTAATCTCTGATTATACAATGCTGGGGAAAAGCTCCGGGGGAAGCTTTTGGGGCAGTTTCTCTGGTTATTTTCTGGGGAGTTCCTTTATGTACATCATCGGCCTGACTACGGCAATTTATACGGGTTCACCGGACCCCGTAGGGATCCTCACAGGCCTTAATCTTGGTTTTGCAGCCCTGCTCATCGTTGTTTTATCTACCGTTACGACTACTTTTCTGGATGTCTATTCCGCTGTTATGTCGACACTTAATTTATCTGAAAGGTTTTCCAGGGGCAGGCTCATCCTGGCTTTTACGTCACTGGGAGTGGTACTGGCTATGTTTTTTCCCATGGAGCATTATGAAAGCTTCCTGTACCTGATTGGTTCGCTGTTTGCCCCGGTTTTCACCGTGGTGCTGGCCGATTATTTTCTGTTTAAAGAAGACCGGTCCGGTGATAAGTTCAATATCTGGGGGCTGGCAGCCGCAGCCGCAGGGGTGGCGGCATACTATTTCTTTGTTTCCCGGGACCTCGTGTTGGGAGCTACAGTGCCGGCCATGGCCGTAACAATAATTGTCTACTTAACCTTCCGATTAATCAAAAACCAGATGAAAATAAGGACTGAACAATATGCTCGCTAAAATCGCTGATATTATGGAAAGCGTAAGGGCAAAAACACCTCTGGTGCATTGCATTACGAATTATGTCACGATAAATGATTGTGCCAACATCCTGCTCTGTTTCGGCGCTTCACCGGCCATGTGTGAAGCCGTGGCAGAGGTGGAAGAGTTTGTTCCCTTTGCCTCCGCCCTCTATATTAATATCGGTACATTTTCGAAAGAACAGGAAGAAGCCGCCATCCCTGCTTCGCTCAAGGCTGCAGAGTTAAAGGTGCCTGTGGTAATTGATCCCGTTGCCTGCGGCGTTATATCCAGAAGGATGCAGGTAACCAAGAAGCTCCTGGATCTTGCCGGGATTACCATAATCAAAGGAAACACAGGGGAAATAAAAGCGCTGGCGGGTTACGGGGCTAAAGTCAGGGGGGTTGATTCCCTGGAGGAAGGCGAGGATGCCGTAGAGGCCTGCGTAAACCTGGCCAAGAAATATAATACAGTTGTTGCAGCAACCGGTAAAACAGATATTGTAACCGACGGGGCCAGAACATGTCTCATTTATAACGGGACTCCGATGCTGTCGCAGATCACGGGGGCCGGCTGTATGGTGGGAGCTCTGGCGGCTGCAGCTGCCGGTTCATCTGCGGACGGTTGGGCGGCCGCTGCTGCCGGGGTTGCAATTATGGGGCTGGCCGGGGAAATGGCCGCGCGGGCTTCAGGGCCTTATCCGGGTACATTCAGGGTCAAGTTGTTCGATTCATTATACACTATGACCAGGGAAGATATAATGAAAGGAGGCAGGATCGAATGCATCTAGATTATACTCTTTATCTTGTCACAGACAGGTCCTGGCTTAAGGGCAGGGATTTTTTCGGGGTTGTGGAAGAGGCCCTGCAAGGCGGAGTAAGCCTCGTTCAGTTGAGGGAAAAGGAGGTTTCCAGCAGGGATTTCTATAATATTGCCCTGAAAATGAAAGAACTGGCTGCATCCTACAACGTCCCGCTGATCGTCAACGACCGCCTGGACATAGCGCTGGCCGTCGATGCGGCAGGACTGCACATCGGGCAGGAGGATCTCCCCATCGAGGTTGCCAGGAAAATTATGGGCCCCGGGAAAATAATCGGCTATTCCGTTTCCAATGTGGAGCAGGCTGTTTTCGGGGAAAAACACGGGGCTGATTACCTTGGGGCGGGACCGGTTTATTACACGGCCAGCAAATCCGATGCGGGAAAACCCATTGGTGTGGACGGATTGAAGCTGATTAAGGAAAGTGTAAAGATACCGGTAGTGGCCATTGGCGGTGTCGGACTGAACAATCTGGAGCAAGTAAAAAAGACCGGCATCGCAGGTGTTTCCGTTATTTCAGCCATTCTGGGAAGCCGGGAGATCAGGTCGGCGGCAAGGGAGTTTATTGTTGCCTGGAAAAAATAGTTCATCATACAGTTATGCTGTTTAGTATAGTTTCCATATGGCAAACGAAGTATAAGGCTGGAGTATAGAGGGAGGGAAGCATGAAAAGAGTGTTTTTCGTTGATTTTGACGGCACAATCACCAAAGTAGATGTCTGTGCCGCTATGGTTGAAGCCTTTGCCGGGGATGGCTGGAGGGAAATCAACGATTTATGGGAAAAAAAGCTGTTGTCGACCCGGGATTGCGCCAACATGACCTTTAAACTCTTTAGAGTAGGCCTGAAAGAGATCAAAAGCTTGATCGAAAAGATAGAAATTGACGAGTATTTTCAGGAATTTCTGGCATTGTGCCGGAACCAGGATTACAAAATCCATATATTAAGTGACGGGTACGACTTTTGTATAGAAACTTTTTTTAAAAAGTACGGAATTAATGTTTCTTATTACGCCAACAGGCTGGTTTACAACGACGGTTTCGAAGTTGAAACCCCTTACCATAATCCAGCCTGCGGCCAGTGCGGAACCTGTAAAAAAAGTTTAATGTCCAAACTACGAGAAAACGCTGAAGAAATTATTTTTATCGGCGACGGCTATTCCGATACCTGCCCCGCTCAAAATGCCGATTTCGTTTTTGCCAAAGGAGTTCTGTATAATTTTTGTCTGGAAAAAGGGGTAAGGGTTCAGCATTACGACTCCTTTAAAGACATAATCCACCGGGTTACGTTATCTACCCCGGAAAGTAGATTAGGTTAAATAAGATTCTTATACATGATAACTGTCAGGGGACTGGCCTAAGGTTGGTTAATTATGGATTTATGCTTAATAAGGTTTGAACAGTAAGCTGAATTCTAAGAAGACGGACAAATAAAATAACCCTCTGGAACCTAAAGGGGTTTTCGGGGGTTTTTCTTTGACTGGTGGGCCATTAGGGACTCGAACCCCAAACCTGACGATTAAGAGTCGCCTGCTCTACCAATTGAGCTAATGGCCCAAATATATATAGTTATATAATGGCTGGGGCGGCTGGATTTGAACCAACGAAATGCCGGAGTCAGAGTCCGGTGCCTTACCGCTTGGCGACGCCCCAACAGTTGAAGAAATATTCAGTGTGCAAGCAACACCTGCGGCACTGCTGATTTTTATGGTGACCCCACCGGGATTCGAACCCGGGTTACCGCCGTGAAAGGGCGGTGTCTTAGACCACTTGACCATGGGGCCTGGTCGGGATGGAGGGACTTGAACCCCCGGCCTCTTGCTCCCAAGGCAAGCGCGCTAGCCAAACTGCGCCACATCCCGCAAAATCTGATGCAAGTGTTATTATATCTAAATAAGGTTTGCGCGTCAAGCTCTGCAAACACTAATAATAATGAAAAAAAAGTCCAGCTTGCGCTGGACGGGGAGAGATAGAACTCACCAAAGCGGAGTATCAGTATTATGTTCTATTTATCAGAGAAATATACACCATCAAATATAAATTTTGCCGGACATTATCAGAAAATCAAAAGCCCTTCTTGGGATAATCTTCAAAAATAATCCCAAAGAAGGAACGCTTGATGAAATATTATTTCCTTTAAATGTAAAGACAACGGGTATTATACAATGTGTTCTATTATTAAAATAAATTGGTTTTTTTTGTACATAATTTTGGATTATCAAGATAATTGACTTTTGCGGAGATAAGAGTTTAAAATAAAAATAATTATGTATTGCTGGTAAAATACAGTACTGCAGGAAAAGTAAACGTGCCCAGGTATTTTAAACTAAATAGCCTGACTGAGCGCTAATGAAAGGAGCAGCTTGTCGAAAGCCACGGAGGCCATGTTTTTTCCTTATCTGTATAAGCAGGTAGCGTGGTTTTCTTTTCATGTTAATTATAGTGGTTTGACCCGGAGGTGGAAATTATTGTTTAGCCGGAAGAAACGGATACTGGTAGTTGACGACGAAGTTGGAATCGGCAAATTAATTCAACGCCTGATAGAAAGCGAAGACCTGGAGGTGGAGCTGGCGCATAGCGCTGAACAGGCCCGGCAATTGTTTTATAAAAATCATTTTCCGGTGGTGCTGCTGGATTTAGATTTACCTGATGCTTGTGGTATTCAATTGCTTCAGGAATTTAAAGCCAAAAGGCCCCGCAGCCTGTATATAGTTATGACCGGTCTCAGCACTACGCGTACAGCGGTCAAGGCTATACAGCTCGGGGCATACGATTTTCTGGAGAAGCCCTTTGATAATATCAGTGCCTTAAAAAAACTAATTAAAGAGGCATTGCAGTTTTACCTGGAGAAATTTGAACATGTACCCGTACGGCCCGGCTGGGAAGAACTGGCCCGGCGCCACCGGTTTATTGTCGGAAAATCGCCGGAGATGCAGCGTCTGGTCGCGACGGCTTACAAGGCGGCGGCTAAGGATATCAGCATCCTGATTCAGGGTGAAACGGGCAGCGGCAAAGAGGTCCTGGCCCGTTTCGTGCACGCCGCCAGCAACCGGTCCAGGAAGCCCTTTGTTGCTGTAAATTGCGGCGCCCTTTCGGAAAACTTGCTCGAAAGCGAGCTGTTCGGACATGAGAAGGGTGCATTTACAGATTCCGTTAGCCGTAAACGAGGCATATTTGAGCTGGCCGACGGTGGTACGCTGTTCCTCGATGAAATTGGCGAGGCCAGCCAGTCTTTACAGGTCAAGCTGCTGCGTGTCCTGGAGAACGGCGAATTTATGCGTATAGGCGGTGAAGAGTTTATCAAGACTAATGTCAGGGTCATCGCCGCCACGAATGTAGATCTACAAGAAAGAGTAAAGGATAAGACTTTTCGCGAAGACTTGCTTTATCGTCTGGAAGTTGTTAATTTAACACTGCCGCCGCTGCGGACACGCCCCGGAGATATACCGGAACTGGTTGACTTCTTTTTAAGGAAGTATGCTCAACAGGAGGGGCGGCAGGTTTTACAAATTTCCCCCATATGTCTCCGAATTCTTCAGAGTTATCACTGGCCGGGCAATGTCCGCGAACTGGCCAAAGCCATTGAACAGGTGGTGGCGCTGTGTGAAGACCCTGTCATTATGCCGCGGCATATGATTGGCCTGCTGTTGCATAAAAAACCAGACGGGCATCAGCCGGAGCGCTTGCCGGAAAATGAAAAAGAGGAGTCCATGGATAATCTGGTTTCGGCACCTGTCAGATATTTGCAAGCTTGTCTGGCAAAGGACATTGACTGGGATCATCTGCCCCCCGAGCAATTGCTCCTGGCCAATAAACTGGCCAGGACCCTGAGCCATCATTTAGAGCGGGTACTGGCGAAACGTAAACTGGCAGAAGAGGAAGCGCCGGGTTTAAAGGATCTGGAAGGCAGGTTCATTGCCGAAACACTGCGCTATTATAGTCATAACATTTCCCTCACTGCCCGCGCCCTGGGGATTGCCAGGAGCACCCTTTACCGTAAGATTAAGAAATACAGTTTACAAAAAGGTGTTTAAAAAGCAGCCTGTCCTGAATTAGGGCAGGCTGTAGCATTTTGCTTCAGGGGTCTGGCCGGCATGTTTGTATGGAACAGGGAATTATTAGTTATGGGGCTTGAAAATAGAAATTCAAGTTTAAAGATTAAATAAATTGTTGCAAATATCATTGTCCATAACCCCTGATAGCTGGGGAAGAGAGCAGCACATTCTATAAAAATTCCGGAACATTTTGAAAGTGCTTTTAGTATTTGGTACAGGGATTGCATTAGTGTTAATTTAAATACAGAATAAACAGAATAAAGAGGTTTACAGTTTATTGATATTTATCTATACATCTTCTTAATTTGCCGGCCATGAAGGTCGCAGCACAATCCAGTTTAATTCCAGTATTGTGTTCTTGTAATATTTGAGCCATGAAGCTTCTATCCTGACAGAAGTATGGATAAGATCATTATGGCTTTTTTATTCCTGCAGGGATAAATAATAAAAAAGGAGGGAGGCAGAAGAAGTCCTGGAGTTTGATTCAGCATATCTACAGTAAGGATTTATTGGTGTGATGTGTTCAAGTAAAGAATTTACTAAAGAATTAGTACATTTAATTAAAAAATACGTAAGGAGATGACAAATATGGCATTGGCCGATCAAGTCTATGGATTTTTTATTCCTACTGTTACATTAATGGGTGTCGGTGCGGTTAAAGAAACAGGTAACCAGGTGAAAACACTGGGTTGCAAAAAACCTCTGATTGTTACTGATAAAGGCCTTGCAGCCCTTGGCGTGGCTGAAAAAATCAAAGGTTATGTGGAAGAGGCCGGAGCTTCAGCAATTATTTATGACGGAGCGGAGCCGAACCCGACGGATATAAACGTACATGACGGCCTCAAAGTTTTTACGGACAATAAGTGCGATTCAATAATCTCCCTGGGTGGCGGAAGTTCCCATGACTGTGCCAAGGGGATCGGCATCGTTTCCACCAACGGCGGCCACATCCGTGATTACGAAGGAGTCGACAAGTCCAGTAAACCAATGCCTCCGTTCATCGCCATCAACACCACTGCCGGCACTGCCAGCGAAATGACCCGCTTCTGCATTATCACCAATACCGATACGCGTGTTAAAATGGCGATTGTGGACTGGCGTGTAACTCCAAACGTTGCCATCAATGACCCCGTTATGATGGTTGGGATGCCGCCGGCCCTGACCGCCGCCACCGGTATGGACGCTCTGACCCACGCTGTGGAAGCCTATGTTTCCACTATCGCTACTCCAGTTACTGATGCCTGCGCCCTGATGGCTATCAAGCTCATTTCGGAAAACCTGCGCAACGCTGTAGCCAACGGGCAGAATATGGAGGCACGGGATAAAATGGCCTATGCCGAGTACCTGGCCGGAATGGCCTTCAACAACGCAAGCCTGGGCTATGTCCATGCTATGGCTCACCAGTTGGGCGGCTTCTACAACCTGCCCCACGGTGTCTGTAACGCTATCCTGCTGCCGGCAGTTGAAAGCTTCAACCTGATTGCCAATCCCAAGCGCTTTGCCGATATTGCCGCAGCCATGGGCGAGAATATTGATGGTCTGTCCGTGCGTGATGCCGCCGACGTAGCCATTGCCTCCATTAGAAAGCTTTCTGCTGATGTTGGTATCCCTGCGGGTCTTAAGGAACTGAACGTCAAAGAAAAAGACTTCGAAGTTATGGCTAAGAACGCCATGAAAGACGCTTGTAGCTTTACCAACCCGCGCCTTGCTACGCTGGAAGATGTAATCGAGATCTTTAAGGCGGCAATGTAGTGGAATAAATTGAATTAATAAACGCGGGGGCCAGGCTTACACCTCCATGGAACCCCATTAAGGAAGAGTCCTTATACTAACAGGCGGTATAAGGACCTTACCTATTTTGCCGCCTTGTCTTTGCTGAAGGTTAAAGGGCACCCGGGGCTACCTTTTAGTGGGGGGCGGCTTTTAAGGAATATTCCCGGGCGATTTACGCCCGAAAGTGGGACTGGTGTAGAGCCATGAGTCCAGATAGACTGTCCTGGTGATTTTGCTACAGGGCTTTACTATAAAATAATCATGGACAGGGACGATAAATTCTGTTAAAATGTGATAAAAATGATAATCCATTCAGGTAACTCCGGCATTCACCGGGGTTAAAAGGGAACCGGGTGAAAGTCCCGGACGGTCCGGCCACTGTGAGTGGGTAGCGGCTTCCCTGTAATGCCACTGGGTAAATTATATGCCCGGGAAGGCGGGGAGTTCGCGTTGATCCATGAGTCAGGAGACCTGCCTGAATGATTTTTGCTGCAGGGCTTTCCTCTGAAAAGCCGGTGGTGATGATAAGGCATTAATTCTTATATTGCCGTTTATCAATAACAACCCCTGGTTTTTGATTAAGCCGGGGTTTTTATTATGTTGAAATGCAAGAATAAAAAGAAGATAGAATTGCAGGATCAATCGCAATAGGTTAATTGCCCTTAAACAAAAGATTAGTGGATTATAATATTGGTCCGGAATTGAGCTTTATCAGAAAATATCGATAAAAAGCCTCTTGTTGATTTTTAAAGAAAGTTAATAGACTCTATGATCTAAATAATCAGGTAACTCCGGCATTCGCCGGGGTTAAAAGGGAACCGGGTGAAAGTCCCGGACGGTCCGGCCACTGTGAGTGGGTAGCGGCTTCCCTGTAATGCCACTGGGTAAATTATATGCCCGGGAAGGCGGGGAGTTCGCGTCGATCCATGAGTCAGGAGACCTGCCTGATTATTTAATAAC
>FZPS01000006.1_pt56 | contig 22061 bp, 16 predicted proteins | sample 1817821 | NCBI WGS metagenome assembly FZPS01 (sample SAMEA104158645, study PRJEB21678) | metagenome | place: Germany | collected 2015-04-21 | reverse complement strand
AACGAGGATAGCGCCATCCATCTGAGCAGCACCTGTGATCATGTTCTTAACGTAGTCAGCGTGTCCTGGGCAGTCGACATGGGCGTAGTGACGGTTTGCTGTCTCGTATTCGACGTGACGGGTGTTGATTGTTATACCGCGAGCTTTTTCCTCGGGTGCATTGTCGATCTGGTCATATGACATGAATTCGACTTTATAATTTCCGAGCGAAAGGACTTTCGTAATAGCGGCGGTAAGCGTCGTTTTACCGTGGTCAACGTGGCCGATTGTGCCTATATTGACATGCGGTTTGGTTCTTTCGAATCTTTGCTTTGCCATGGTGGTTTGTCCCTCCTGAATTTTAAGTTAATATTTAAATTTATTTTATTGATTCTGTTCGTTACCTTCGAGTCGATACGATATCATCTGAAATCGACTTTGGAACTTCTGCGAAGTGATCTGGCTCCATTATATAGACAGCACGTCCCTGTGAACATGAGCGCAGAGCCGTAGCATATCCAAACATCGACGCAAGCGGCACCATCGCTGTAATTTGTTGAGCTGTCTGTGTTGAATTAACATTAGCTATCTGGCCACGTCGGCTATTAAGATCACCAATAATTTCGCCAAGATACTCCTCAGGTGTTGTAACAACGACCTTCATTATAGGCTCTATCAGGACAGGTTCTGCCTTTTTCATAGCTTCCTTAAAAGCTATCGAAGAGCATATCTTAAATGCCATGTCAGAACTGTCAACTTCATGATACGAACCGTCAACAAGCGTGGCCTTAACATCAACAACAGGATAACCTGCAAGCGACCCCGCCTGCATAGCGCTGCATATACCTTCCTCGATTGATTTGATATATTCTTTCGGTATAACACCGCCAGTCGTCTCATCGACGAACTCAAAGCCCTTGCCAGTCTCGGTGGGTTCTATTGTAATCTTGACATGACCGTACTGACCATGACCACCTGTCTGACGTGCGTACTTATAATCTTCTGTTGCTACACGGCGTATCGTTTCTCTATACGCAACCTGCGGCTTGCCGACATTTGCCTCAACCTTAAACTCACGTAAAAGCCTATCTACAATAATCTCAAGATGAAGCTCACCCATGCCGGCAATAATTGTCTGTCCCGTTTCTTCGTCCATATATGTGCGGAACGTGGGATCCTCCTCGGCAAGCTTTGCAAGAGCTATCATCATCTTATCTGCACCGGCTTTAGTCTTAGGCTCAATAGCAACGCATATAACAGGATCTGGAAACTCCATTGACTCAAGTATAATGGGATGCGCTTCGTCACAAAAAGTATCGCCTGTCGTCGTATTTCTTGTCCCTATTATCGCTGCAATATCACCTGAATAACAACAATCGATATCCTTTCGATCATTGCTGTGCATTTGAAGAAGACGAGCAAAACGCTCTTTGACCCGCTTGCTTGAGTTATATGCAACGCCGCCAGCATTTATTGTGCCCGAATATGTGCGAAAAAAGCAAAGTTTTCCGACATATGGGTCAGTCATTATTTTGAAGGCAAGCGCAGAGAAAGGTGCATTGTCGTCCGCTGGACGTTCTTCTTCATCTCCGGTTTCTGGATTGATACCGCGAACTGGCGGAATATCAAGCGGAGACGGCATATAGTCAACAATAGCGTCAAGCAATTTCTGTACACCTTTGTTCTTATAAGAAGAACCACAAGTAACAGGAACAATTTTATTTGCTATTGTCTCTTTGCGTATAGCAGCTTTAATCTCTTCCTTTGTAATTTCCTCCTCATTGCAGAACTTTTCAAAGAGAACATCGTCTGACTCAATAACAGCCTCGATCATTTTCACACGATACTCTTCGGCAATCTCACGCATGTCCTCCGGTATCGGTTCGACTCGCATGTCATTGCCAAGATCATCGTAATATATTACAGCATCCATATCGATAAGATCGATGATCCCCTTGAAATTGCTCTCGCATCCTATCGGCAGCTGAATCGGAACAGGGTTTGTTTTAAGACGCTCACGCATCATGTCAATTACATGGAAGAAATTAGCGCCGTTGATGTCCATCTTATTGATGTACGCCAGTCGCGGCACTTTATACTTGCTCGCCTGATGCCAAACCATCTCTGATTGCGGTTCAACGCCGCCTTTAGCGCAAAAAACCATGACGGCACCATCAAGGACACGAAGTGAACGTTCAACCTCGACTGTAAAATCTACGTGGCCGGGAGTATCAATGATGTTTATCCTGGTATGGCGCCAATAACAAGTAGTCGCGGCAGATGTAATCGTTATACCACGCTCCTGTTCCTGCTCCATCCAGTCCATAGTGGCTGCGCCCTCATGGGTTTCGCCTAATTTGTGTGTTTTACCAGTATAAAACAGTATGCGCTCAGTTGTCGTCGTTTTCCCGGCGTCGATATGAGCCATAATACCGATATTTCTCGTATTCTCGAGTGAATATTCCCTCGGCATACGGTTATGCTCCTTTCATAGGACGCACACGACCGGCTGCCGGCGGGATGCCGTAACCCTCCGTTTCACGCGGGCGCTCGCGTGAGGAGCCTTTGTCAGTTTCAAAAATGCGTCGTCCTTTTATTAATAACGATAGTGTGCAAAGGCTTTATTAGCTTCTGCCATTCTGTGGGTTTCATCTTTCTTCTTAAAAGCTCCGCCCATGCTATTCTTTGCATCCATGATTTCAGCCGCCAATCTCGCCGCCATTGTGCGCTCACTACGCATTCTTGCATAAGTGACGATCCAGCGAAGACCAAGCGTTTGACGGCGCTCAGCGCGGACTTCCAACGGTACCTGATACGTGGCCCCGCCAACTCGGCGTGCTTTTACTTCAAGTAAAGGCATCACGTTGTCAAGAGCTTCCTCAAATACCTTGAGCGGATTCTCGTTCATCTTTGCTTCTATTATAGCAAAAGCATTGTAAACGATCTTCTGAGCCACGCCTTTTTTGCCATCAAGCATCACTTTATTTATCAGCCTTGTCACAAGCTGTGAATTATATATCGGATCGGGCGTGACTTCCCTCTTCGAAATCTGACCTCTTCTTGGCACTATTCTTCCCTCCTTCATTATATAATGCTATCACAGGTACTCGAAAAAAATATTTTCCGCAAGTGTCAGCCGGTCAGACGTATATATGCCTACAAATACATATAAACATTTCTGTTACTACGTGTCATCGGCAGAACACAGGCTTCATAAGACGGCAAACATAAATACCGTCCGTTTCAATGATTTATCAGTAAAAAATTACATCTTCTTTGGTTTCTTAGCGCCGTATTTCGAATGCCCCTGGTTGCGGTTTTCGACGCCCTGTGCGTCAAGTGTGCCACGAACAACGTGGTAACGCACGCCCGGGAGATCGCGAACACGCCCACCGCGTATCAGAACAACTGAGTGTTCCTGCAGGTTATGCCCGATGCCCGGAATATAGACAGTCGTTTCAAGTCCATTTGTAAGACGGACTCTTGCAACCTTACGAAGAGCTGAGTTCGGCTTCTTCGGTGTCTTTGTCGTAACCTTTACGCAGACTCCGCGCATCTGTGGTGAGCTCTTATGAACTGTGCGATTCTTCAGCGTATTTAAGCGCGTCTGGAGCGCAGGTGACTTCGACTTATAAATCCTAGCCTTGCGTCCCTGTCTGACGAGCTGGTTAAAGGTTGGCATTTAATTCCTCCTTCTTTTCATAGTAACAAAAATGCTTATATACACAAGTGCTTACAGCGCCGCAAGCCACTGAGTATGTGAAATTAAAATTAAATATTGCGGTCATAAACGGCATAAAAATTCTGACCGCAAGTACGCAATCTACATTATAAAGCAAGCATTATTTTTTGTCAAGGCGCATTATTTTTACCTTTAATATTCAGCATTTTGCACAATTACATAATATAAATTTGCCTTACATCATCAAGTTTAAACGTCAGAGCCCATTCGGGCTCTGACGTTCCCGCTTTACTTTATATGTTAAGATTGCGGGAGTTATTATTACTCCTTGACGTCTGTATAATCATCGCTTTTATCAGAGCTGTCGTTATCCTCGTCGTACTCGTCATATATCTGTTCTTCATCTAAACTGAGCTCGTCATCCGAGGCATCCCAGAAGTTTTTTCTTAAGTCATTTGTGACACCATTATCATCTTTTTTGTTATCCTTCTGGGCAGTGTCAACCTCACGGCGCGTACCCGCAAGCAGGTTAAGCATCGTGTCTGAGCTTGATTCTGTACGCTCAATCTCAACATTGCGATAACGCTCCATGCCTGTGCCGGCAGGAATAAGCTTGCCGATAATGACATTTTCCTTAAGTCCGAGTAGATGGTCAACCTTACCGTTTATCGCGGCTTCGGTCAGAACCTTCGTCGTCTCCTGGAACGATGCTGCAGACAAGAAGGAATCGGTCATAAGTGAAGCTTTTGTTATGCCGAGAAGTACTGGCGTGCACGTAGCTTCACGAAGCCCTGTTTCCCCTGCCGCAATACGGCGCCGTATTTCAGCGTTTTCGTCCTCAAACTCGATTTGGCTGACAAGCGTACCCGTGAGAAGCGATGTGTCACCCGGATCCTCAACCCTTACCTTGCGCGTCATCTGACGTGTTATGACCTCAATATGCTTGTCGTTTATGTCAACAGACTGCATACGGTAAACCTTCTGCACCTCACGAATGAGATAATCATATACCGCATCAAGACCATTTATTCGTACTATGTCGTTCGGGTTCAGGTAACCTTCGGTCAGCCGCTGACCTCGTATTACACGATCTCCGTCGGATACAATAAGGTTCATTCCAAACGGGACGACATAAGATATAACCTCGCTGCTGTCCGTTGTAATCATGACGGTATGCAGTCTCTTATCTTCGCTAATTGACACAACGCCATCATACTCTGTAACAACCGCCGGCTTTTTAGGCTTGCGCGCCTCAAAGAGATCTTCAACACGAGGCAGACCCTGCGTGATGTCTGAACCGGCAACACCGCCCGTGTGGAATGTTCTCATCGTGAGCTGTGTGCCGGGCTCTCCTATCGACTGGGCTGCTATTATGCCGACAGCCTCACCAACATTAATCGGTGTTCCAAACGCAAGGTCGGCACCGTAGCACTTAGAACAGACGCCATGTCGGGTATTACAATGAAGCACCGAACGGACGTATACCCTATCTATGCCACGAGATAAAATCTTCTTGACTTCATCCTCGCCTATCATCGTGTCGTCCGGAACGATGACTTCGCCTGTCTTCGGGTCTTTAACGTCACCAATCGTATATCTGCCGAAGAGACGATCCTTGAGCGGCTCAATCATTTCTTCGCCATCCTTAATATCGGACAGCCAAATTCCCTTATGTGAGCCACAATCTTCCTCGCGGATAATGACATCCTGTGCGACGTCGACAAGACGACGCGTCAGGTAACCGGAGTCAGCCGTGCGTAACGCCGTGTCAGAAAGCGACTTACGGGCGCCACGGGCAGCCATAAAGTATTCAAGGATGTTAAGACCTTCACGGAAGTTTGATTTGATCGGAAGTTCCATTGTCTTACCGGTTGTCGAGAACATAAGTCCGCGCATACCAGCAAGCTGACGCATTTGCGTCATCGTGCCACGAGCTCCGGAGTCAATCATCATTTTGATTGAGTTGTGACTATCAAGATTGTTTTGGAGAACTTCAACGACGTCTTTTGTCGTTTGCTCCCATATATTAATGACGTTGCTATAACGCTCCTCTTCGGACAGCTCGCCTCGGCTGAAGTGACGGTTTATCTCTTCGACCTTCTTCTCGGCAGCGGTAACAAGCGTATATTTCTCCTCCGGTATCACTATGTCGGCCATTGAAATAGAAATTGCTCCGTGCGTCGAGTATTTATAACCCATGCTCTTGATCTCGTCAAGAACGTTTGCTGTCACGGCAAATCCGTGGCGCTTGATGCAAGCATCAACGATTGCAGAGAGTGTTTTTGCTGTTGTCGGCTCTGTAATTTCAAGGTCAAAGGCATGCTCAGGGTCGTTTCTATCAACAATGCCAAGATCCTGCGGTATAGCACGGTTGAAAATGAGCCGTCCGACCGTAGCATCGATTATCTTTGACTTAACCTGCCCATCAATTTCACGCTCAACGCGCACTTTAATCGGCGCATGAAGACCAAGCAGGCCATTTTCGTAGGCCATGAGCGCTTCGTCGTAGTCACGGTAAACGTGCCCCTCCCCAGGTTCGCCGGGGTAATCCATCGTTAAATAGTAGCAGCCAAGAACCATGTCCTGCGACGGGACAGTAACGGCGCGTCCGTCAGCCGGTTTCAGCAGGTTGTTCGCTGAAAGCATGAGGAACCGGGCTTCCGCCTGTGCTTCCGCTGAAAGCGGAACGTGTATTGGCATCTGGTCGCCGTCGAAGTCGGCGTTAAACGCCTTACATACGAGCGGATGAAGCTTTATAGCCTTACCTTCAACGAGCACCGGTTCAAACGCCTGAATTGACAGGCGGTGGAGCGTCGGAGCACGGTTGAGAAGCACGGGATGCTCGCGTATTACGTTTTCAAGCGCATCCCAAACCTCTGGATGAATGCGGTCAACCTTCTTTTTCGCTTCTTTTATATTTGTAGCCTTTTGTGTTTCAACAAGCCGCTTCATAACAAACGGTTTGAAGAGCTCGAGCGCCATTTCTTTAGGCAGGCCGCACTGATATATCTTTAGGTTAGGCCCTACAACGATAACCGAACGTCCCGAATAGTCAACACGCTTACCAAGCAGGTTCTGGCGGAAACGCCCCTGCTTACCGCGGAGCATCTCGGAAAGACTCTTAAGCGGACGGTTAGAAGGCCCTGTGACGGGCTTACCGCGGCGGCCGTTGTCAATCAACGCATCGACCGCTTCCTGAAGCATACGCTTCTCGTTGCGAATGATAATATCAGGCGTATGCATTTCAAGAAGTTTCTTCAAACGGTTATTGCGGTTGATAACACGGCGGTAAAGATCATTTAAGTCGGAGGAAGCAAAGCGGCCACCGTCAAGCTGAACCATCGGACGTATTTCCGGCGGCAGGATGGGTATAACATCAAGTATCATCCACTCCGGACGGTTGCCGGATTTACGGAAAGCTTCGACGACTTCAAGACGCTTAATAATTCTGACTTTCTTCTGACCGGTTGCTGTCTGAAGCTCGTTTTTCAGCTCACGTGAAAGCGCTTCTACATCAATTTCGGCAAGGAGCTTCTTTATTGCTTCAGCACCCATGCCAACAGTAAAATCGTTTTCGTATTTCTCGTAATACTCGCGGTATTTACTCTCCGAAAGAAGCTCTTTTTTCTCAAGTGGCGTGTTGCCTGGATCAATTACAATATAGCTTGCAAAGTAAAGAACTTTCTCAAGCTGACGCGGCGACATGTCAAGCATCAGCCCCATGCGTGAGGGTATTGCGCGGAAATACCAAATGTGCGAAACAGGTGCCGCAAGCTCAATGTGGCCCATCCGCTCACGGCGTACTTTCTTCGTCGTCACCTCAACGCCGCACTTTTCGCATACTTTGCCCTTATAGCGCATACGCTTATACTTGCCGCAAAGACACTCGCCGTCCTTCGTTGGTCCAAATATGCGCTCACAGAAAAGGCCGTCGCGCTCCGCTTTGAGAGTTCTGTAGTTTATAGTTTCGGGCTTCTTGACCTCGCCATGAGACCAGCTCCTTATCATGTCGGGGGACGCAAGACCAATCTTTATCGAATCGAATTTATTACGTTCCATTTATATTTCCCTTCCAAGTTATCGATTTGCCGGTATCGCAGGTCGAATGTAGTCATTATCATCATCGCCGTCGCTTGAGATATCGTCCTCAACACCGAAACCGGCGTCATCAATATCAAAATCGAAGGAGTTGTCGTCCTCTTCCTCTTCCTCGCTGAAAGATCTCAAATGGTCATCCGGCTCGACGGATTCTCCAACGTCGCTTTCGCTTATATCGGATACAACTTCCGACCTATCTCCATCGTCATTTATATCCGAAAGTTTTATTTCGCGACCAAAACGGTCAAGAACGCGTACGTCAAGCGCCAGCGCCTGCAGTTCCTTGACAAGAACTTTGAAAGATTCAGGAACGCCAGGCGTTGGAATGTTCTGCCCCTTGACTATCGCTTCATACGTCTTTACGCGGCCTGTGACGTCGTCACTCTTAACTGTCAGTATCTCCTGAAGCGTATAAGCCGCGCCGTATGCCTCAAGCGCCCAAACCTCCATTTCGCCAAAGCGCTGGCCGCCAAATTGTGCTTTTCCACCAAGCGGCTGCTGCGTTATCAGCGAATATGGACCTGTCGAGCGTGCGTGAATCTTATCATCGACAAGGTGATGAAGCTTGAGGTAATACATGATGCCAACCGTTACAGGATTGTCAAAAGGCTCACCCGTGCGCCCATCGTATAGTATAGTCTTTCCATCGACGATACGTAGCTTGCCTTCCGCACGCAGACGATTTATATATTCTTTGTCTGCCTTCTCAGCGGATGTAAGCTCACGTAAATCTTCTTTGCCGTTCTCATCCATAATAAGCTCATAAAGAGGCTTACCGTCGAGATTTTCATTGCTAAGCGGCAAACGACTAATACCAGCCAAGCGCATGCATTCGGTAATATCTTTCTCGCTTGCACCGTCGAAAACAGGGGTCATTACCTTCCACCCGAGCTTTTTCGCGGCAATGCCGAGGTGAACCTCAAGAATCTGACCTATATTCATTCGTGACGGAACGCCAAGCGGGTTGAGCACTATGTCAAGTGGCGTACCGTCCGCAAGGAACGGCATATCCTCAGGCGGGAGTATACACGACACGACACCCTTGTTGCCGTGGCGTCCTGCCATCTTGTCGCCAACTGAAATTTTTCGTTTCTGTGCTATATAAACACGCACAACTTTTATCACACCGGGCGCTAATTCGTCGTTGTTTTCACGCGAAAACACACGAACATCAATTACAGTGCCTGATTCGCCGTGCGGTAAGCGGAGAGAGGTATCACGCACCTCACGCGCCTTTTCTCCAAATATGGCACGCAAGAGGCGCTCCTCTGCTGTCAGTTCTGTTTCGCCCTTTGGCGTTACCTTACCGACGAGGATGTCTCCCGCACGAACCTCCGTGCCTATCTTTACAATACCCTCGAGAGTTAAATCTTTCAGCGCATCCTCACCGACGTTCGGGATTTCACGCGTAATTTCTTCCGGACCGAGCTTTGTTTCGCGGGCCTCGTGTGAATATTCTTCAATGTGAATCGATGTGTAAACATCGTCACGTACAAGTCGTTCGTTTAAAAGAACAGCGTCCTCGTAGTTAAAACCTTCCCAAGGCATGAAGCCGACAAGAACGTTCTTTCCGAGGGAAATTTCGCCATTTGATGTCGATTGACCGTCGGCTATGCAATCACTGCGCTCAACGCGGTCACCAACGGAGACAATCGGGTGCTGGTTGATGCACGTTCCTTGGTTCGAACGCTTAAACTTCGTCAGATGGTAGACGCGTTTCAAGCCGTCGTCACCGCGAACCGTTATTTCGTCAGCAGTAACACGCTCAACGTATCCATCTGTGTCTGCCAAAACAACAACACCTGAATCCATCGCCGCTTTGTACTCCATACCTGTACCGACGATGGGGGCTTCAGTCACCAGAAGCGGAACAGCCTGCTTCTGCATGTTTGAACCCATGAGAGCACGCGAGTTATCATCGTTCTCAAGGAACGGGATCATTGACGTCGCAACGGAAACTACCATTTTCGGCGACACGTCCATGAAGTCAACTTTTTCACGCGGAACCTCAATTATTTCCGCACGGTCACGAGTGGCTACACGACGGTTTACAAACCTGTTGTTCTCGTCGAGAGGCTCGTTTGCCTGGGCAATGATATAGTTGTCTTCAACATCAGCCGACATATAGACGATTTCATTCGTCACGACACCCGTTGCCTTGTCAACGCGGCGATACGGCGCTTCAATGAAGCCGTAATCGTTTATGCGAGCATATGTTGCAAGATATGATATAAGTCCGATGTTCGGTCCTTCTGGCGTTTCTATCGGACACACTCTTCCATAGTGTGTGTAGTGGACGTCGCGAACGTCAAAGGAAGCCCGATCACGCGAAAGACCGCCGGGACCGAGCGCCGACACACGGCGTTTGTGTGTTAACTCGGCAAGAGGGTTCGCTTGATCCATGAACTGCGATAGCGGCGATGAGCCAAAGAACTCACGAATCGCCGTGACCACCGGACGGATGTTTATAAGCATCTGCGGTGTGAGCGTCTCGTTGTCCGTTATCGTCATGCGCTCCTTGACGATCTTATCCATTCTTGAAAAACCAATGCGAAGCTGGTTCTGAAGAAGCTCACCAACGCAGCGCAGGCGGCGGTTGCCGAGATGGTCGATATCGTCAATCGAGCCGATATCGTGTGAAAGGCACAAAATATAGTTAATAGAGGCAAAAATATCGTCTTTTGTTATATGCCTTGGGCAAAGCTCATTTATGCTGCGGCGTGCGAGCTCGCGTATAGCCTCTTTATCGCCACACGCCTCTTCAATAATTTCACGAAGGACAGCGAAATTGCACTTTTCTCTGACACCGCAATCCGCAAGAGAATAGCCAAGCACATTGACAGGATCAACGGCACCATTTGAGAATACCTTGACCTCGTTTCCATTTTCGCTTTCAACATAAACCTCAGTGATGCACGCATTTTCAATTGCAGTCGCATCATCAAGGGTAAGATAAACGCCGGGCTCGGCAATAACCTCACCTGTGAGCGGGCTTACAGCAGGCCGCGAGAGCTTGTGCCCTTTAATTCTGCTGGCAAGCGCAAGCTTTTTATCGAATTTATAGCGTCCGACAGGCGCGAGGTCATAACGCTTCGAATCAAAGAACATGTTATTTATAAGCGATTGCGCGCTTTCAACAATAGCGGGTTCGCCCGGACGCAGCCGCTTATATATTTCCTTAAGCGCTTCTTCGCCCTCGGATGTATTGTTCTCCTCCGCTTGTCTTGTAAGCTCGTCCTTGGCAAGAGAAGCTATTAGCTTAGGCTCCTCACCGAAAAACTCTAGGATATCCCGCTCCGTTTCGATGCCCAGAGCGCGTATAAGTACTGTAATTGGCAACTTGCGGTTTTTATCAACGCGCACATACAGGACATCGTTTACATCGGTTTCGTATTCAAGCCAGACACCGCGGTACGGGATGACCTGAGCTGAGAATAAGCGCTTACCTGTTTTATCAATGGTTGAATCGTAATATATTCCCGGGGAGCGTACTATCTGTGAAACAATGACACGCTCAGCACCATTAATGATAAACGTACCCTTATCCGTCATGAGCGGAAAATCGCCCATGTAAATTTCGGACTGCTTCACTTCACCAGTTTGCTTGTTTGTAAGACGTACGTTAACCTTGAGCGGTGCCGCGTAGTTGGCATCATGCTCTTTGCATTCATCTACAGAATACTTCGGTTTCGTGTCAATGCTATACGACACAAACTCGATAAGCAGGTTGCCGGAGTAATCGGTTATCGGGGATATGTCGCGAAGAACTTCCATCAGCCCCTCGTCCAAAAACCAGCGGAACGATTTTTTCTGAACCTCGATAAGGTTGGGCATTTTAAGCGCTTCATCGATTTTCGAAAAGCTCATTCTCACGTTTTTCCCGAGTTTTACTGGTTTTACCATTTTCCTGACGCTCCTTCAAAAGTTACGGACTTGTGTCCGCCCCACTATATATAGCTGTATATAATTAATTTAATGTAAATACTTATATATATAACTAAAAATTGCGAACATAACGCAGCTTATAATTATAACATATATACGTCATGTTGTCAACGTAATTTTTAAAATATTTTGGTTTTCAATCCTCCTTTTCTTAAATTTACATTTATCATTATGGTTTTTTACACATTTTTTACTTGTAAACTTTTTGTAAACTTTTCGCTTTTTTCTCAGTAGTTTTATTGTTTTCAAGAAAAAAAGAAAAACGCAAAAAAAGTCCTTGATATTCTTCACAAATCGTGATAATATATATACTCAGGCTAAAACGTATCGCACGGCGCGCACCTCTCAGGCGCCGCGCAGAGCATATTTGTGAAGCGTAATATGCGTCAAGGAGGTGAAATTCGGGTGCCAAACATCAAATCGGCAAAAAAACGCGTGCTCGTCAGCGAGAAGAAGAACCTCAGGAACAGGATGTATAAGTCCGCCCTGCTCACTTCTATAAAAAAATATAAAGCAGCACTGGCTGCCGGCGACAAGGAAGCCGCGACTGAATTATATCGCGAAACGGTCAAAAGGCTTGACCGTGCCACAGCACGTGGCATTATACACAAAAATGCTGCCGCACGCAAGAAGAGCATCTTCACAAAGGCTCTCAACAGTCTCCAGTAAAGAAGAAAACAAAACAAAGCAAAAGAAAAACAACGGAATACTACTGCTGCCTTTAACCGTTGGATAAAGCGGGCGACGACAACCGCTACTAAATCATATGTTTTTGCTTATACCGGCAAATAAAGTCCGGGGTTCCAGTTTGGAACCCCGGTTTTTTATTCTATTTCTATCTATTTATTAATATTCTCTCTCAAGCATAGAAATCATGCCCGCTAATCGTAAACACAAATTGACGGTGTCTTGATGCCCAGCTATTTGCGCCGCTAATTGAAAAATATAAAATAGTTTTATCAATAATATATCCTTCAAGACACATTTTTGCTGCTATTATACTGTCGGTGTTAGGCTCGTTATATATCGAGCCTGTATATGCCGGTATAAATTGAATGCCATCGCTGTTATCGAAAATAACATCCTTTATAGTGCTTGGGAAATGACTATCTTTCGTTCTATTAATTATGACAGCTCCGACGGCAAGCTTTCCTTTCATAGGCTCATTTCCTGATTCCGCGTTGATAATATGCGAGAGCCAATATAGATTGTCCGAATCGTAGTAAGTTTCACCCTTTTCAATATAACCGCCGGGTGCCCCTACATTAACCTTACCGTCCGACACCGAATACGATGTCAAAAATGCTTTGGCAACAAGCTCTGCCGGTGCCATAATCAAATCGTTTTTATTAATGTATATATTCTTTTTAGTATAGAAATACCGTCCGTTTGCCTGAACGTAGCAGTTGCCATCTCCGACCGAAATATTCATCGAATTATCTGAAGATGTTGCCGCAAGGGTACGGGTTTCACTGTTCCACTTAAACTTAAGCGTGGAGTCAAGCGCCGATACAAACGCCTTAAACGGTACAAATATTACACCGCCAACATCAACAGCACAAAAGTCTTGCTTCTCTCCGTTTATGTAAACTTCGGATGTTCCGCCATCTTTTTTACCGTTATTTGACTCGGTTTTAGGCGGGGTGGCCGTCGTTTCAGGAGGAGATGTAGTCTCAGCTGCAGGACGTGTCGTCACCTCAGGCGTCTGTTTTGTTGTCTCAGGCAGCGCTTCGGTTGTGTTTGGCTTCTCTTCGCTGGTCTCACTGTCTTCTGTTGATTTAATCGTTTCGCCATTTTTTATTTTATTCAAAAGCTCTTCATATCTGCCTGAAAGGACAGAGTCCTCATACGGAGACGACAGGTGAGGAGTGCCGTTGTCTAATTCCTCATAGAAAACGCCATTATCATCGTCTTTGACAAGAGTAGCATTATCAGTCAAACCATCCTTTGCCCCGGATTCATTGTCGATAACATCAAAATTATTATCATAATGATTTTCACTGCTATCGACATAAGAATCCGGGTCGCGCAAGTCGTCGTCCGCATCATCAGAGGATATGTCATCGGAAATCCCTGCGCTCGGGATGTCTCCATCTCTAAACTGCGCCCCTGCAAGATATGATGCAATAAATATGATGACAACAGCGGTAACAACAGCAACAAACATATTCAAGCTGAAGCTGTCGTGTCTTTTCGCGTACTTTTTTGATAGCGGTGTAAGTCGCATACAAAAAGCCGTTCCTTTCTTTGCTTTTTAGTCGGCTAATCCCAACGCTGACAGTCATGTGGCACTACGACAGTCCGTAGAAAGCTACAGCGTTATCGTGCGCAAGCTTTGCAGCTTCATCCGCTGAAACTCCCTTCACCTCGCACAGAGCCTGTGCTATGAACATCATATAACCTGAATAGTTTATCTTCCCCCTATATGGCGACGGAGCAAGATACGGACAGTCCGTCTCTAAAAGAATAAGATCTGACGGAATAACCGATGCCGCTTCTCTCGTTTTAGCTGCGTTTTTATACGTCAGCACGCCACCGAATGAAAAATATCTACCAAGTTTTGCGTATTGCCTTGCCTGCTCCGCGCTTCCGCTGAAGCAGTGAAGAAGGCACTTAACATCTGGGAATTCGCGTAATATATTAAACACATCTCCGTGCGCTTCTCTGTCGTGTATAACTGCAGAAAGCTTAAAATGTCTTGCAAGCTCAAGCTGCGCCCGAAAGAGTGATATCTGCTTTTCCCTGTCCGTGTTTGGATAATGATAATCAAGCCCGATTTCGCCAACGGCAATATAATTGCCAGTATCTAAAAGGGACTGGAGTTCTGTCATTGCGTCAAGAAGGCGCTCATATGAGTCAGTCTCGCTCGGATGTATTCCGGCTGTCGCGTACATACGCGGAACCTTTGTATCGCCTGTAAAACTGCGCACAAACTCTGCTAATGCCCGGCTTGACTCTATTGTTACGCCTGCGTTTACGACAGCGGTGACTCCCGCCTCCCGTGAGGCGCGAAGAGCAGCTATAGCCCCACCCTCGTATTCGACCTCAAAACGAGCGTCATCGTAGTGAGCGTGTGCGTCGAAAAACATGAATGCTGTGGCCGCGTTAGGATCGTTTGTCGGCGCCTCATAAGCGGAGCTTCCCTGTGAATCTATATGCCCCCGCTCATGCCCCCGCTCTTGTATAAAATCTGCCACCGTATCAGTTATAACGCTCTTCACCTTACTCGCTCCCCAAGCGGAGTATCGGGTGATAAGAACACAACGCGCACTGTTTCCTCGCCAGATGCAAGTATCATACCGTTGCTTTCAACACCGCAAATTGTGGCGGGTTTTAAATTCGCAACAACAATAACCTTTTTACCAATGAGGTCATCTGGCTTATACCACTTTGCAATGCCGGAGACTACTTGCCTTTTCTCATAGCCAAGATCAAGTGTAAGTTTTAACAGCTTTTTAACTTTCGGTATAGGTTCGCATTCGATTACCTGCGCTGTGCGTAGCTCAACGCCCATAAAGTCATCAATCGAAATTTGAGCGACCCCCTCCGGCTTCTCACGAGCTGGCTCTTCATCTTTTTTCTGCTCTTCTGCAGCCGCTCTTATTTCGGCGAGGAACTTCTCTTCGTCAATGCGTGCGAAAAGCGTCTTCGGAGTTCCAATATGTCCGCCCGGGCGAAGGCCTCCGAACGTCTCAAGCGCATCGTAATCGCGTACATCTGTCCCAAGCTGCTCAAGTATGCTCTCTGCCGACGCTGGAATGAACGGTAAAAGCAGTATTGCTGCTATTCTTATGCTCTCAAGCAGGTTATAAATAACTGTGGCAAGACAATCTCTCCCCGCCCCCTCGTCTTTTGCAAGAACCCACGGTGTCGTTTCGTCAATATACTTGTTTACGCGGCGCAGAAAAGCGAAAATGCTCTCGAGGGCATCGGCTATATGGTATGAGCACATATTATCATAAACACTGTTGACAGTATCGGCTGCCATAGCCTTAAGCTCAACATCTAAACCCTCTTCCGCACCCGGTGTGGGAACTATGCCGCCGAAATATTTCCCCGTCATGGCAAGCGTACGGCTCACAAGGTTGCCGAGATTGTTTGCAAGATCAGAATTATAGCGAGAAACAACGCTTTCCCACGTGATGCTGCCATCAGAAGAATACGGCATTTCAACGAGTGCATAATAGCGAACTCCGTCAACGCCTATTTTTTCCGCCATCTCATCCGCGTATATAATATTGCCGCGGGATTTCGACATCTTATCGGCGCCGAAGTTAAACCACGGATGTGCGAAAATCTTTTTTGGCAGCGGCAGGTCAAGTGACATGAGGTATATCGGCCAGTAAATAGCATGGAACCGCACTATATCCTTGCCGATGATGTGGACATCAGCCGGCCAATACTTTTTAAAAAGCTCAGGCTGCTCTTCATTATCGGGATCATAGCCGAGTGCTGTTATATAGTTTGAAAGCGCATCGAGCCACACATAGACAACATGACCCGGGTCGAACTCAACAGGAATACCCCACTTAAACGATGAGCGGGATACGCACAAATCCTGAAGCCCTGGCAGAAGGAAGTTGTTGAGCATCTCGCGCCGGCGCGCTTCAGGCTCAATGAAATCTGGGTTTTCCTCAATATGGCGAATAAGCCTGTCAGCATATTTGCTCATACGGAAATAGTAAGCTTCCTCGCGTGCGCGTTCAACCGGACGCCCGCATTCCGGACACTTACCATCTACTACCTGTGTATCGGTGAGGAAGGTCTCGTCCGGCACACAGTACCAGCCTTCGTAATAGCCTTTGTATATATCGCCGCGCTCGTACATTTTGCGAAAAATGTGCTGTACGGCGGCTTCGTGGTAATCATCAGTTGTTCGGATAAAATAGTCATAACTTGCACCCATGAGATCCCAGATAGCCTTAACTTCGCCGGCTACTTTATCAACGTGCTCCTTCGGAGTCACGCCCATCTCGTGGGCAAGCTTCTCTATCTTTTCGCCATGCTCGTCGGTTCCTGTGCAAAAGAATACATCGCATCCGATCTGACGACGGAAACGGGCAATGGCATCCGTCATTATCACCTCGTAGGTGTTGCCAAAATGCGGCTTCTTCGATGCATACGCTATCGCTGTTGTAATGTAATATTTTTCGTTTTTGTGCTTTTCGTAATCTTTTCTCACGGTGATGATCCGCCTTTCCGGGGAGCATATCATGCTGCGTATGGGCGGCTTACATTTTTCCCCGTTTGTATTGAAGCATTATATCATCAAACATAATCAAATTCAAGGATTTTGATGAAATTTATACGTCATTTGTACAAATAAGGTGCATTTTTGCCTCTTTTTTACCCTGAAAATACCCCTCCTTCCACCACCGGAGCCTTTTTCACATTTGATTTGCTCTTTATGGCGCATACAATTTATAGTATTCCGTTGCATCAAATTTTGAGACACGCGCACCAGATGTGTTGACCGTTATATAAACAGCGCCATCGCCTTCACTCCTTCCAGGCGCAGTAAAAACGTATAAATATTCATCTTCATTCTTCATTTTTTCATACCGAAGCAAACACAACCCTTTGATTTTAGCACGATTGAGGAAGGTTTTTGCAACAAGGCGGCATTCCCTCTCACCACGAGGTGAAAGATTCCCATCGCGACACACTGTCATACGAATGAGGAGTCCCCCCATTCGCGTCACATCAGCGCAGGCATTCTCACAATAAAAAGTATATACAAGAGGAAACGTATGGTTCACAGCCGAGGAAAGCATGGCTCTGCCTCCTATCAGCTTTGAAGCAACACGCCTTGCCTCCTCCTCCGACACCTCAGGGTATCCGCGAAGCAAATAATACGTATCTGTGCCTGATACATTTGCACTGCTATCTGCTATATGCACAGCACGATAATCTGCAAACTCAGCATAAAGACTGCCAACAACCTCATATACCGATAAATGCTTCTCTTTTGCGGAAATATTACGCCCCTCGCTTTGCATGAAATTCGATGCAGCATTGTCAAGCGCACCGCTTAATACCTCCGCATACGCCGCAAGAGCAGCGAAAACTTCACCCTTAAATGTTGTCGTCACACCGGCTTTATGCGAGGAGCATGCCGACAAAATAGCAGCGGCACAATCGCGCAGATAAACGGCTATTCCGTCAGCGGCGGCAGAAGCAGGTCCCGTATCTGATACACCCAAGCGGTAAAGAGCAGCCTCAGCACAGCGCGCGGCGGCAAGAGCCTTAGCAGCTATATAAACAAAGCTCGATGTTCCATCGTCAGAACCTAACTCTACGGCACCATCGCCTGAGTCAGCGAGCAATAAGAGGCCGCTTTTCAGCTCTGCTGCATATGCGGCAAAATCCAGCAAAGCTGAACTTTTGCTGTTAGCATCAAGCGAATAACGCAGCTTTTTTTCAGACGCCGCTATGCTGCGGTACCATATCGTCGCACTAGCTAAGACAGCTGACAAAGTAGTGAAAACTAACGCAAAAGCAAAAACTAAAGCTGTATTTCTCTCCCTCCTTACCGCCCTTATATTCCTGCCATACCTTTTTTTGTTTTTGCCTTTTTTGCCTTTATCATTTACATCTCTTTGCAGCTTTTTGTTTTTTGCCGTAAGATGCGCGCTCCCCACCTTTGGTGTCACGTACACACTGCTTTTATAATATTCGTATTCCATACACCCGTCCGACACCTCAACGGGAAACAAAATTTTTTGTTTAATATAATATTTTCCCACACCTTTATTCTGTGCAAATAACAACAATAAAATATAGGCAGTTTATGGCTCACCGGTAACATTTCACCTGATAATATTATTTATTACCGTGCACATCTTCTAACTGTTTTACACATTCGTGAAATGCACGTATTGACAAGAAAAATAAAAATCATCACATATATAGCAAAAGTTTTTATGTTGACAATGATATCTCACTTTGTTATAATAATCACGCTCTATGTTGTCATAGAATGCGGGTGTAGTTCAATGGTAGAATATCAGCTTCCCAAGCTGAATACGCGGGTTCGATTCCCGTCACCCGCTTATAACACAAATGCCTATTATCAGCTGCTTGTTTTAGTCTTTTGTCTTTTGTTGTGATAGCACTTCATGCCGCTGCATTACAAGCAAACAGCAGCTATTAACGATAAAAAATCACACGAATTTTCTTTATCACTCATATAATAAATCAAAGTTTTATATAATCCTCATCGGGGTGTGGCTCAGCTGGTAGAGCGGGTGGTTTGGGACCATCAGGCCGCAGGTTCAAGTCCTGTCACTCCGAGAAAAAACCGCTTAAACCTTATGTTTAAGCGGTTTTAAATTATAAAAAGTTCCGCCAATGAAAAACCTCTGAAAAATTTTCTAAGACAGATTTATGCCATGTATTTTACCCTATACGAGGATGTCTTTGATAAGATAGTCGATAATAGCTCACTTTTCAGCCGCCCCTGACATGTTGTTGCGTACAACTTTGTATTTCTATATATTTCTCTTATAAGATATATCCTTACTGGCTAATATTGCACAAAGAGCATCATAATTATCTTCCGTCATTTCCCTTAATAATATTTTATCAACTCCCTGCTGTTTTTTATATGCCTATCAAGCAAAAAAAGACACTACATAAGAAAATAACCTTATATAGCGTCTTTACGGAGAAGGAGAGATTTGAACTCTCGCGCCGGTAATTCCCGACCTACACCCTTAGCAGGGGCGCCTCTTCGGCCACTTGAGTACTTCTCCATGTGATAGATAATTAGTACACCGAAGGAGCCAATATCCCTTCAGCACGCTAATTATACAATATAACATAGCACCATGTCAATGTTTTTCAAACGCAATGTTATTATTTTTAATATTCGACAGATTATATGTTTACAAAGTTTCATATTTGTGTAATAATTGCTACAGTGATGAAATATAAAGCAATCATATAAAGGAAGTAAGGACGTTATGACAAACGATAACATTATAAATACCGCTGAAAATGGTTCTTCTGGTGTCTCGGATACCGGTTTAAACACAAATCCCTCCTCAACAGAAGAAATGGTACCACCTTCAGCTGTATCAGCATCGGACAACGCCTCGATACATACACGAGCAGCCGCATCGGATAATGCTTCCCCGCACTCTGCGATGGGTTATAGCACATCTGACGCGCCAACCGTCGATATGCCTGAGCAACCGCAGCCAACAAGGCCTTTAGCCGATATTAAAACAGCCCGTCTTCAGTACAGTGCATATTCCGAGATGTGCCCGTCACCGAAGTCATATTACGCACCAATTTCACCCCTTTCATACACATGGATGATGGTGCTCTTTTCAATCCCTGTAATTGGTTTTTTCATAGCTATTATATACGCCTCAACAGCGAACAAGCTGGCAAAGCGTAATTTTGCCTTCGGTTATATGATGCTTGTCATGATACTCGTCACAATATGCGCTATTGCGGCAATTTTACTTGCTTATGTCTTCCGTGATGCTGGGGCGGCATTCTGGGAATGGGTCGCCGATTTAGTAAAAGCACTCTCATAACGAGCTATTTTGAACAGTAAATGCGTGAGGAATGTCTGCCGCGCCATGCAATAAATATAGTATAAACAGCAAAACGTAATTTCTTCAGATACATATAAAAAAACGGCACCATATATAATATACGGTGCCGTTTTGTTTTTATTTATATAATGCTTTTTTGTTGGGAGGGTACAGCACACATCACATCAAATATCGTCATACGGAACAGACCTTGCAAGAGATTTGTTTTTATATCTGCTATCCCCCGTCACCTCGCGTATAATTTCGATCCCAGGGGGAATTTCAAACGGGGTATCTTCCTTTGGCAATTCAACTTCCATAATAGCGCGATCGTGCCAAAAGGGGTAAATGTCTATCTCGAATATTAACCCCCCAAACGGCAAGAGATACCGCTTCTTTATGATATCCACCATGTCCGGAATGCGCCGCTTCAGCAGCTCATCATATTCGTCCTTTGATATGATGACATCTTCCTCATAACTGCTTAATTCGCTGATGCGCTTTTTCTTTGTGCGCAAAAAGACTGTTTCGCCACCTCTTATGGGCGTGCGGGAGCGAATCCTGTCAGTCGTCCCTTCGCTGTCCTCCGGCGTGATGTATGTCTGGACAATATAGCTGCCCTCACACATATCAAGAATATCGTGTGACGGCATCCTTATAAGGAACTTCCGCTCTGTTTCAATGTGTCCATTACCGCTTGATGATAAGATTCCCATCGCAGCAAATAAATTATGATCCTTTTTCAATTATACTTTTCACTCATTGCTCTTTTCTTTTTTTGTTGGCTTTACGGGAGTCAAATTAATGCCCACGACGCGGTCAACAGGCATTGAAAAGCATACACCATGCGCAGGAGTCTTGATCCCTGCCCGCTCTTTAACAGCGTTCATTATTTGATCCGCTATTTTGTCAGGGGCGACACAAAGAATAATCTCCTTTTCCGCATCAACCGTTATGCCCATAAAAACTTCATGGAGTTTGCCCTCTCCACGGGCATTCATTATTGTCGCACTACCAGCGCCGGCAGATCTTATTATCTCAGTGACCTCATCAGCATAGCCTGCGTTCACTATTATATAAACAACCCTTACTCTATCGATTTGTCTTTCCATTTTATTTACCCCTCCCCTCCGTCATTAATACAACAATCCATTAACCGGCACGGCAAATGCAATCCCGGTGTTCGGCTCATTAAATCCGAATTTTTCCACCAGCATGTTCATGACAGTGTCCGTTTTGACATCCGTCATAATGCTTGTAATAACCACCTTATTTTCTTCTGACACAATGCCGAGTAGATTCATTAGATACCCTGTTTTAACAGTGCCACGGCCGTACAGCGTGTTTATAATTGGCGTCCCAGCCTCTGTAAGCATTGTTAAAAGCTCATTCTTTTGCTTCCTACCGGCTATTATGACAAGAAAATATATCTTGTGGTTATGGTGCTGGATGCTTTGTCTTTCTTGCTCTTCGTTTTTCATTCCGTTTTCTCCTCCGGCTACATAGTGTTAATATTTTTTATGTCGCCGTTTTCATTTGCTTCACACGGCACCTCGCGGGCACCATCATTATCATTATCACTACTACTATTATTACTGTCGCTATCACCATTGTTGTCCGAGTCAACATCAATAATAGTCTCCGTGATAATATCAGCAGATGCCATATACTCCTTGCCGTATGATGAAAGTTCGCTAAGAGCGGCAAGCTCTTCCTCTGCCTTAAGACTCTCTGTACGCTTGAGCTTCCAATCATATGCTATGCCAAGAGCCTGTACAGCTATCAGCGGTGTTACTGAGATGAAGGCTATA
>FZPS01000018.1_pt218 | contig 22073 bp, 12 predicted proteins | sample 1817821 | NCBI WGS metagenome assembly FZPS01 (sample SAMEA104158645, study PRJEB21678) | metagenome | place: Germany | collected 2015-04-21 | reverse complement strand
ACCCAGGACAGGGCACTGCGCAACATGATCCAAATTGAGGTGCCTTCCGAGGATGTCATAGCCATGCTCACTGAGACTCCTGCCCGGCAAATTGGTGCTGGCGCCTATAAGGGCAGACTTAATGCAGGCTATGACGCAGACATCAATATACTGGACCAGGAATTTAATGTTGTTGCTACCTATATTAAGGGTCAGGCTGTTTAAAATAATAATCCAAAAAATAAAGAGGCTCTTTGTTTTCGGAGCCTGTTTTTTATGAAGCGAGGGACAGGTTGTGAAAGATCAGATACTGATGATACTCATGCAAAACCGTGAGCGCTTTTTTTCCGGAGAGGAGATAAGCAGGCTGCTGGGCGTAAGCCGGACTGCAGTCTGGAAAGCCGTCAGGCAGCTTCGGGATGACGGTTTTGAAGTGGAATCAGTAACAAGCAGGGGCTATCGTCTGGGGAGAACACCTGATATTCTGAATCCGGCCCTGCTTCAGAGTTTTTTGAAGACTAAAAAACTGGGGCGGAAAACAGAGTTTCATGACAGCATAGATTCCACCAATACCAGGGCTAAGGAGCTGGCACAGGAAGGGGCAGCTCATGGAACCCTGGTAGCAGCAGAAGAACAGCGGAAGGGAAGAGGGCGGCTGGGGAGAAGCTGGGACTCTCCGCCGGGAATGGGGATCTGGATGTCAGTCATCCTGCGGCCTGCCTTTTCTCCCCGTTTTGCACCGCGGATGACCGCCCTTGCAGGATTGGCCGTACTGGATGCCGTAAACATGCTTACCGGCAGCAGAGCGCTGATAAAATGGCCCAATGACATTATTATAAACAGGAAAAAGGTCTGCGGCATTCTTACGGAGATGCAGGCTGATCCCGATTTGATTGAGTATGTCATAATCGGCATCGGAATGAATGTTAATACCCCAAAAGAGGGATTTCCGGAAGAACTTGCCCATTCCGCCACGTCTCTCCTGCTGGAGACAGGGCAGGAGGTTAACCGGTGTCAGATGACGGCCTGCATACTTAATTCCTTCGAGAAGTTATATGACTGCTATGAAAAGACCACAGATTTTTCCGGTATGATGGAGAGATACAGGTCGCAGTGCATAACCCTGGGAAAACGGGTCCGGGTTGTCAGCCTGTCCGGCGAGTGGGAAGGCACTGCCCTTGACCTGACTGAGGATTGTGAGCTGGTGGTGGAGCTGGAAGACGGCTCCAGGTGCACGGTTCTATCCGGCGATGTGTCTGTAAGGGGTATTGCGGGATATCTGTAGTGACAGGCTCCCTGACAATCGGGAGCAAATTGCCGGAATACCGACCTATTTGCCAGATACAGGGGCAGAATTCACCCATAATCGGCAAAGACTGGCTTATGAAGGATTTTATACCCAAAGCCGCATTGCCTTTAAGGTTAAAGTCATCTAAGATGGAATAAACTTCGGCCTGCCTGATTGCAAGGCATTAAGCAAACGGAGGTTAAATCGTGGATATAATAAAAAGGATACTTGCCTACAGCGGTAAGTATCGAAAAAAGCTCATATCAGCTGTTATTCTGCTGACCCTGCTTATTGCTGTCAACCTGCTTACTCCTCATATCTCCCGCATTATAGTGGACGACGTGGTGGAAGGAGGCAGGCGGCAGCTGCTGCCGGTTCTATTGGCTCTGCTGCTTCTGGCTTCTCTTACCAAAGGCGCTTCCCTGTATTTGCGAAGCTGCCTGTTTGAGAGCTATGCCCAGGACTGCCTCTATGACCTGAGAAATGATATGTATACACACCTGCAGGGCCTTCCCTTTTCCTATTATGACAATAATAGGGTTGGAGAACTCATGTCCAGGATGACCGGTGACTTGGAGGGTATCCGTATATTTTTATCTGCCGGCATTCCCATCCTGCTGGAAAATGCTGTTTACTTCATAGGAACTACTATTATTCTCTTTATCATGAATGCCAGACTGGCAGTCATCACCTTAAGCGTTATGCCTTTGATTGCCTACGGTGCCTATCGATTCAACCGCTTCATCCGGCCGAGGTTCAACGAAATCCGGGAACAGCAGGCTGTGCTTAATACCGCCGCACAGGAAAACATTGCCGGTGTGAGGGTGGTTAAGGCCTTTGCCAGGGAGCAGTATGAAATAGAGAAATTTGATGCGGAAAACGACAAGAACAGGGAGTTCCAGATTAAGGCGAGCAAGCTGTGGGGCAACTATTTTCCGGTCATGGATTTTCTCTCCAGCGCCGCTCTGGTTATCATGATCTGGGCAGGGGGCCGCATGGTAGGTGCCGGTCAGCTCAGCCTGGGCACAATAGTGGCCTTCAACGGATACCTGTGGATGCTTATCATGCCTATGCGGATGCTGGGCTGGATTATGAACATGATGGCACAGGCCATTACCTCCGGAAGGCGGGTATTTGAGGTTCTGGATACCGGTTCCACCATCAGGGAAAAGGAAAACCCGCATAATCCAGAAGATTTTCAGGGGGAGGTTACATTTAAAAATGTTTCCTTCCGCTACAGGCAGCAGCTGGTCCTGAAAGATCTGGATTTCCATGTGCCTGCAGGCAGCACCGTTGCCATAATGGGGGCTACCGGCTCGGGAAAGACTTCCATCATAAACCTTATTCTGCGGTTTTACGATCGCTCTGAGGGAGAAGTTCTGATAGACGGTGTAGATGTCAAAGATTGGAATCTTCGAAGGCTGCGTTCGGAAACAGGGATAATCATGCAGGATACCTTCCTCTTTTCCGATACCATCGAAGGCAATATCCTCTATGGGAAAACCGATGCCGACCGGGAGGAAGTAATTCAGGCAGCCAAAATGGCGGATGCCCATGAATTCATTATGGAAATGCCCATGGGCTATGATACCATTATTGGGGAGCGGGGCGTCGGGCTGTCCGGAGGCCAGAGGCAGCGCATCGCCATCGCCAGGGCGATTATAAAGAATCCCAAGATCCTTATAATGGACGACTGTACCTCGGCTGTGGATATGGAAACAGAGCACAAGATTCAAACAGCCCTGAAAGAGCTGCAAGAGAGCCGGACTACTTTCATCATTGCCCATCGTGTTTCCTCAGTACGAAATGCAGATATGATACTGATGCTGGAGAACGGACGCATTGTTGAAAGGGGAAATCACCAGCAGTTGATGGAAGCAAAGGGCCTTTACTACAATATGGTAAAACAGCAGTATAAGGACTTTGACAATATCAACTGGGATGAAGTCGCAGGCAGAGATGAAAACTACGCCGCTGCCGTCAGGCAGAAGGGGACTGAGCAGGCCCGTCGGAAAGTGAAGGTGATATAAGATGCTGCGAAACAGAATAACGGATGACGAGGTGCTGGAAAAACCTTTTAATTTAAGTCAGCTGAGACGTCTGATGGCATATATGAAGCCATACAGGAAACAGGTTGTTATTACGGTCATACTGATGTTTGTAGCAGCATTCTGCGGACTCTTAGGTCCCATTATCCTGCAGACTGCCATAGATGACTATATGCCCCAGGGGGATTTCAGGGGTCTGACAATGCTGGCTCTCTTCTTTCTTGCCATAAACGGCATAACCCTTGTGTGCACAAGGCAGCGGGTTCTGACCATGTCCAGAGTAGGACAGAATGTATTATATCGAATAAGGCGGGATCTGTTCAATCATATTCAGAAGCTTTCCTTTAATTTCTATGACAGCCGTCCTGCAGGAAAGATTCTGGTTCGGATTATAAATGATGTAAACTCCCTGGGGGATCTTTTGTCCAACGGTATCATCAATGTACTGGTTGATGCAGCCTCAATTATAATAGTTATTGCACTTATGCTTTACCTGAATGTTACTCTGACCCTTATTACCCTGCTTGCCATGCCGCTTATGATAGGAGTGATCGCAGGCCTTAAGAATATCATACGCAAGAGGTGGCAGACTGTACGCAGAAAATCCTCCAATATGAATGCCTATCTGCATGAGAGCCTTGCTGGAATGCGTGTAATCCAGGCTTATGTAAGGGAACCGGAAACCAATCAGCTATACAATCATCTGAGTCAGGATATTCGCTCTTCCTGGATGCAGGCCATTAAAGTGAACAATCTCATGGGTCCCGCTTCAGATATTATTGCAACCATAGCAGTTGTTCTGGTATATCTGTTCGGCGTTTCCTTTATAGACAGCGGCACGGTTACAGTGGGCGTGCTGGTTGCCTTCTCCAGCTACGTATGGAGGTTCTGGCAGCCGGTTAACAGCATAATGAATTTTTATAACTCCATCCTCATTGCCATGGCATCAACAGAGCGTATTTTCGAGCTGATGGATACGCCTCCCGATATATTTGACCATGACAATGCAGAAGAACTGCCGGAAATCGAGGGCAGGGTTGAATTTGAGAACCTATCCTTCTATTATGAACCGGAAAAACAGGTCCTGAAGAATGTAAGCTTCAAGATATCACCCGGCGAAACCATTGCCCTGGTCGGGCCCACAGGAGCAGGCAAGAGCACCATTGTCAACCTGATCAGCCGCTTTTATGAACCGGTGGAGGGCAGGGTGCTGATAGACGGGGTCGATATAAATACGGTCACCTTAAACTCCCTTAGAAAACAGATGGGTGTAATGCTGCAGGATTCCTTTATTTTCTCGGGAACCATAATGGATAATATACGCTACGGCAGGCTGGATGCAACGGATGAAGAGGTTAAGGAAGCTGCAAGGCTGGTTCATGCTGATGAGTTCATTCGGAGTATGGAGAAAGGCTATTATACTGAGGTAAATGAGCGGGGTTCCAGGCTCTCCCAGGGACAGCGGCAGCTTATCTCCTTTGCCCGGGCTTTGCTGGCTGATCCCCGTATTCTGATTCTGGATGAAGCGACCTCCAGTATAGACACACAGACCGAACTACTGGTACAGAAAGGTCTGGAGCAGCTGCTTAAAGGAAGGACCTCCTTTGTCATAGCACACCGTCTGTCCACCATCCGGAATGCCAATCGGATAATGTATATCAGTGACGGGCGCATTAAGGAGAGCGGAAGCCACGATGAACTGATGAAGTTGAAAGGCGACTACTATGATTTGTATTTGTCCCAGTATCGATTCCTGGAAGCAATGTAATGGGATTTCTGTAAAGAGGTATGAAGAAGAAGGATGAAGCAAGAAAGATGAGCTTATTGGGAAATAATTTGAAGAATAACATGAAAGAACGATCGCTTGAGCTGCTGGAGAAGTATTTTGGATTTTCCGATTTCAGAAAGGGTCAGTGGGAGGTAGTGGAACACATCCTAAGGGGGAAGAATGCCATAGCCGTTTTTCCCACAGGAGGAGGCAAATCCCTTTGCTATCAGCTGCCCGCTCTGATGATGCCCGGCACCACCATTGTCATTTCGCCCCTGATATCCCTTATGAAGGACCAGGTTGACGCCCTGCTGGATAAGGGCATTGCCGCATCCTTTATCAGCAGCTCCATTTCCGATCACGAGGTCCAGCGGCGGCTTCAGGAGATGAAAAGGGGCATGTACAAGATCGTCTATATTGCGCCGGAACGCTTTCAATCTGAAGCCTTTACAGAAACCCTGAAAGATATCCATATTCCCTTTCTTGCTGTTGATGAAGCCCATTGCATCTCCCAGTGGGGTCATAATTTCAGACCGTCATACCTGAGAATCAAAGATTTTATACGGTCTGTAGGCAATCCGGTAGTAGCTGCCTTTACGGCCACAGCCAATGAGAAGGTACAGAAGGATATGATAACACTGCTGGGCCTTACCGAGTGCAGGCTCTTTGTAGGCAGCTTTGACAGGCCCAATCTGGAGTTTCGCATCGAAGACCCCGATTCGCCGGATGCCTTTGTACTTAACTATGCCAGGAGGCATCCTGACTGGCTTGGAATAGTTTATGCTTCCACCCGCAGAAATGTGGAAAACCTCTTCTATTATCTGACAAACAACGGAATTCGGGCTGGAATGTACCATGCCGGGCTGACAGCGGAGCAGCGCAACAGGCAGCAGGACAGCTTTTTAAGCGAGGGGATACAGGTGATGGCTGCCACCAATGCTTTTGGCATGGGCATTGACAAGAGCAATGTCAGATTCATCATTCATTATAATATGCCCATATCTATGGAAAGCTATTATCAGGAAGCCGGCCGGGCAGGACGGGACGGCAAAAAAGCTGTATGCATCCTTATAAGGAATCCGGAGGACTACCAGCTTAACAAATTCCTGATCAGCAGCAATTATCCCCCTGTCAAGGCAGCGGAAAATCTTTTCCACAGGATCGGCAGGAGAAGAAAAACCGGCATTCCGGTGGAGAAGCTTTTGAACAGAAGATCCCCGGGTGCTTCAGTGCGGGACAGTGCCTTAAAGAAGATAATTGAATACGGCTATGCTGAAATCCGGAGCGGTCTGGTTTTTCCCACCGAAAAAAAGCATTTTACCCTTTCTCAGAAGGAAATCGACAGGCACAAGCATATCGAGCTGGAAAAACTGGATACCATGCAAAGATATACTGACGAAAAGGTTTGCCTCCGAGCCTATATACTTCGGTATTTCAATGAAGAACCGCCTGAAGAACGGTGCGGAAACTGCAGCCTCTGCTATCAAAGCGCCGTGGAGGATGATAAAGGGATGATGGATATGCTGCTTTCCCAGATAATGGGAAGGAAATAATGCCTTAGTGAGTTGTGAATTTATTAACCTGCATATAAAGGAAAAAATAAGAATGTGTCGAATAGATAAGATGGATTACTAAATTAAATTAAAATATAAGTTACAGAAGGAGGACATTCTATGTCAAAGGTTAGAGAAGTGCGTGCAGCAATTATTGGCTGCGGAGGTATTGCATTTGGAAAGCATATGCCCAGCCTGGCAAAGCTGGACTATGTGAAAATGGTGGCATTCTGCGATATCGTAGAGGAGAGAGCTGAAAGAGCAGCCAAGGAATTCGGGGTGGAAGGAGCAAAAACCTACCTGGATTACAATGAGCTTCTGAAGGACGATTCCATTGAAGTGGTTCATGTATGTACCCCCAACCGTTCCCATGCCGAGATTACCATAGCTGCTTTGGAAGCAGGCAAGCATGTCATGTGCGAAAAGCCCATGGCCAAAACCGCTGAGGATGCCAGAAAGATGGTAGAGGCAGCCAAGAGAACCGGCAAGAAGCTCACCATCGGCTACCAGGGCAGGCACAGGGCCGATTCACAGTATTTAAAGAATACGGTTGAAAACGGCGAGCTGGGCGAAATCTATTTTGCCAAGGCTCATGCCATCCGCAGACGGGCTGTTCCCACCTGGGGTGTATTTCTCAATGAATATGAACAGGGAGGCGGGCCCCTCATCGATATCGGCACACATGCGCTGGATCTTACCCTGTGGATGATGGACAACTACAAGCCCAAGTATGTAGTAGGAACCACATACCACAAGCTTTCCGGAAAAGGCAGCGATGCCAATGCTTTCGGACCCTGGGATCCTGAGGAGTTCACCGTTGAGGATTCTGCCTTTGGTTTTGTTGTAATGGAAAACGGAGCTACCATCATCCTGGAATCCAGCTGGGCACTTAACACCCTTCAGGAAGGAGAATCCCGCACCACCTTGTGCGGTACCGAGGGTGGAGCCGACATGCAGGACGGACTGCGCATCAACGGCGAGAAGTATGGTAAACTCTACAGCACCAAGCCTGTGCTGGGAGCAGGCGGCGTAGCCTTCTATGATGGACGCCAGGAAAACGAATCGGATCGGGAAGCCAGATTGTGGATTGAAAGCATACTCTACGACAGGGATCCCGTTGTTCTTCCGGAGCAGGCTCTGACAGTAACCGAAATCCTGGAAGGCATATACGTATCAGCCCAAACAGGAAAACCCTTCTATTTCAATAAGGATGAAGAATAGATCTGATTTCCGGGAATTAGGCATATGACAGGGCTCAGGCTGAAGATGTCGTATGTCAGAATCGGAACATATTTTTTTAAGGTGTATATTATGAAGGATACGGATGAAATACCGTATCCTTTTCTCATTATTTGATATAATCATGAGATGAGAATTTCTTGACGGCTTCAAAGGGCAATACTATAATCAGGTAAGAAGATCCTTAGTTAATTAGAAGGAGAAAAGACATGAATTACAGAGAAAAATATGAAATGTGGCTCCAAAGCCCTATTATTGATGAGAAGACAAAAGAGGAGCTGCTGGCGCTGGCAGGCAATGAAAAAGAGATAGAGGACAGATTCTACAAGGATTTGGAATTCGGCACAGGGGGACTCAGGGGAGTTATAGGAGCCGGCTCAAATCGGATAAACAATTATACGGTGGGAAAAGCAACCCAGGGTCTGGCCAATTATATTTGCAAAGCCGGCGGGGATGCAAAGAAGAAAGGCGTGGCAATAGCCTACGATTCCCGAAGGAAATCCCCGGAATTTGCCTTGAATGCCGCCTTGGTCCTGTGCGCCAACGGCATAAAAACCTATTTGTACGAGGAACTGCAGCCCACACCGGTTCTTTCCTTTACCGTCAGGGAACTGGGTGCAGCGGCCGGCATCGTGGTCACGGCCAGTCATAATCCGCCGGAGTACAACGGTTACAAGGTGTACTGGAGTGACGGCGGTCAGGTGCCTCCTCCCCTGGATAAGGAGATTATTCAGGAAGTAAACCGGGTGGAGAGCTTTGAAGATATTCGAATGATGACAAGGCAGCAAGCGCTTGAACAGGGGTTGCTGCATTACATAGGCGATGAAATAATCAGCAGGTATGTTGAAAGGGTAAAAGACCTATGCATTAATAAAAGCCTCACTGAAAAAGAAGGAAGAAACCTCCGGGTAGTCTATACGCCCCTGCATGGTTCAGGCAATAAACCGGTACGCAGAGTTCTTAAAGAACTGGGATTTGAGCAGGTTGTGGTGGTGCCTGAGCAGGAAATGCCTGATCCGGATTTTTCTACGGTTTCCTACCCCAACCCTGAAGACAGGGAAGCCTTTGCTCTTGCAATAAAGCTGGCGGAGGAGAAGGGAGCGGATCTGATTATCGGTACCGACCCGGACTGCGATCGGGTTGGCGTAGTGGTGAAAAACGGCCAGGGTGAGTTTATTGCCTTAACCGGCAATCAGACCGGAGTCCTGCTGGTGCACTATTATTTAAATGCACTTAAATCCCAGGGCAGGCTGCCGGATAAAGGATGCATCATCAAGACCATTGTAACCAGTGAAATGGGGCGGATAATTGCAGACTCCTTCGGTATCACCACCATAGATACCCTGACCGGTTTTAAATTTATAGGAGAGAAAATAAAGGAATTCGAAGAGACCGGTTCTCATACCTTCCTGTTTGGCTACGAGGAGAGCTATGGCTACTTGGCAGGCAGCTTTGTCAGAGACAAGGATGCAGTTATTGCCTCCATGCTGATTTGTGAAATGGCTGCCTGGTACAAGTCCAGGGGAATGACCCTGTATGACGGCCTGCTGGCTCTGTGGGAGAAATACGGATACTACGAGGATACTCTGAAGTCTGTTCAGATGACCGGCAAGGAAGGGATGGAAAGGATAAAGAGTCTGATGGATGGTTTGAGGGCCGGTAGACTGCAGGAAATAGGCGGCCTGAAGGTGCTGCGCTTTGAGGATTACCAGGAAAGCAAGGCGTACGACATGATCAAGGGTACAGAGGAAGAGGTAGATCTGCCTGTTTCCAATGTACTTAAATATATAATGCAGGACGGCTCCTGGTTCAGTATCCGGCCTTCCGGAACAGAGCCCAAGATAAAGCTGTACTTCTCGTCAAGAGGAGAAAGCAGGAAGGAGGCTGAAACCCGAAATCAGAATCTGATGGAAGCGGTTCTTGCCCTGCTCTAAGGTATATGTTTTATCAAGCGGTTAATTGTAATATCATCCTTCGGATTTGGATACCTGCGAACTCATAGAGAAGTTATATGCAGGTACAGGGGATCCTGGACGTACTCATCCAGCATTCTTGATAAAGAAGTAATATATTCACTTAAGGAAGGTTCCGTCAGCAGCAGTCTGGATACCTTCCTTACCGCTTTTATGAACTCAGGCTGCAGGTTTCTGCGGCCGGCTCCCACAGTTAGGGGGCATTGACCGGCAGCCCTGGGATCCATTTTAATCAGCAGAATATTATCTTCAGTCAGGTAAGGAGTCAGCGGATATATCCTGCAGGCCAAAGGACGCCGGTTTCTCGGACAGGTTCCTTTGCATACTGCCAGCACCTGATTCGGATAGATGGGAGCAGCAGGCTTTAAGGTCATCCAGTCGCTGCAGTCTTCAAAGAATTCCTCTTCTCCGGGGAAGAGAAGCATGCCTCGGTCCTCATCTTCTCCCTCCGGTCCCAGGCAGCATGCCCTGTCGCACAGGCTGCCGCAATCCAGGCGCAGCGGGGTAACATTCTCCAATATCTCATAAGCACGTTGTAAAATTTCTTTTCGTGTCATATAATTCCCCTTATTTAATAAGATTATATTCGATACCTATATCATATCAGGAGGCTATCGATTATAGTAATACAACCTGACTGAAGCTTCAATTCCCATTACAACCACATCCCTATATATGTTTGCACCTTATTCTTTATATTAAATGCTTCCGCATACTCGAAGAGCTTTCTTATGTTTTTTCTTGGGTCCTCTATATACCGGCCAATTGCATTATTAAATGCTTCTTTCTCCAGCTTTTTCTCATAGCGAAGGACATCGCAAATTGTGCGGTCTCTGTTGTATATCCTGACTTTTACACCATCTACCTCGATTATATCTACACCAATATCTAAAAACTTTGGGTCAAGATAGTAAGGTTCAATTAGAGGATAATCTATATTATATTGAGTTGTTTTACTATATTTATCCACAGCAATTTGCCACGCTAACGGTATGCGATCTGTGTAACTATAGTGGAATAGGGCACTTTCAAGAAATATAACTGCCTGTGGGAATAGCCGTGCAATAATTACTTCGTCCCGAATTGTATAATCCGTCAATTCATAAAAACCACGTTTAATCCTTGTAATTACTCTATCGTCCAAAAGTTTTTTTATCTGCCGGCTAGAAAGCCCAAGCTCTTTCAGTTCCGCGGTTTTTAGGACTCCTCCTTGCTTTAAAAACTCCTTTTCTATAACACCAATTATTACCATTATGCACCCCCCGGCCTGCTTTTGTTTTTAAGAGCAGGTTATTAGGTGCATTTTACCATATTATTACTCCCGATTCAAGCAGAGCGGATATAAGATACTTTGAAAAGAAGATACTCATATAAACTTGTAATCAGCAGGGCTTGGTTTCCATGCTGTGCTTGTAATAAGCCTGCAAGCAGGATATAATCATTTACATAATATCACTTTGATACAGCATAAGTTGTTTACCTGACTCAGGGCATGACATGTACAATACGATTGCCGGAGGAGGTTCATGAATTCCAAAGTCTATAAATTTAAGGCTGTTATAAGGAAAGTTGACGACATGGATGCTGCCTATGTTGTATTCCATATGATGTAAGAAAGGAATTAGGCAGGGGCAGAGTAAAAGTTCACGATATCAACTGTGTCAATATCGTGGCGCGGCTTTACCCAGGAGGGGTCAAAAAGAGTAAAGGATTGTGAGTAGTGGAAAAACCCCTAATCAGAATATCGGTTCGGAATATGGTTGAATTTATCATGCGCTCGGGGGATATCTGGTATGGCGCTTCAGGCACCCAGACAATGCAGCAGGGAGCAGAGATTCACAGAAGGCTGCAAAAGGAGGCGGGGGAAGAATATCAGTCGGAAGTCCGCCTGTCCGTCACAAGGGAATTTGACTCTTTCTCCATCATGGTGGAAGGCATTGCCGATGGAGTCATCCTAAAAGCCGGAAATGTAATAATCGATGAGATCAAAACCACCTCAGTACCCCTGGATTTAATAGATGAAAACTACAACAGCCTGCACTGGGCTCAGGCAAAATGTTATGGCTTCATGTTTTTATGTCAGAACCAGGCTGCATCCATAACCATACGTCTGACCTATTGCTTCAGGGAATCTGAAGCAGGCGATGAAGTCAGGCGGTTTTCCAGAGAGTATTCCTACGAGGAACTGAAAGAACATTTTACCGGATTGGTTGAAGAATATGCCCGATGGGTGAGCATGGATCTGAATCACAAAAAGACCAGAGATAAGTCCATCCATAGCCTGGAGTTTCCATTTCCGGCCTACCGAAAAGGTCAGCGGCAGCTGGCAGCGGAAACCTACAGGGCCATACGGGATGAAAGACTGCTTTTTGTTCAGGCGCCGACAGGGGTGGGGAAAACCATTTCCGTTCTTTTTCCTGCAGTAAAAGCTATGGCGGAGGGAATGGGAGAGAAAATATTCTACCTTACCGCCAAAACAGTAACACGGCAGGCAGCAGAGCAGACCATCCGGCTGATGGCTTATAAGGGGCTTCATTTTCGCAGCATTACCCTGACAGCCAGGGACAGAATCTGTTTTTTAGAGCATCCAGACTGCAATCCGAAAGACTGTCCTTATGCAGAAGGACATTATGACAGGGTGAATGCTGCCTTAATGGATATCCTGAGCAGCGAGAGCCTTGTCACTCAGGAAACGGTAGTGAGGTTTGCCAGGAAACATCAGGTCTGTCCATTTGAATTTGCTTTGGATATCACGCTGTGGGCGGATGCCGTTGTCTGTGACTATAACCACGTTTTCGATCCCAGGGCTTACCTGCGGCGTTTCTTCAGCTCCGACGGAGACTATGTTTTGCTGACAGACGAAGCTCATAACCTGCCGGAGCGGGCCAGGGACATGTTCTCAGCCGCTTTGAACAAACAGGCCTTTATGGAGCACAGAAAAGAATGGAAGCAGTTCGCTCCCAAATTGTATCAGGCCTTTTCCGATCTTAACAAATGGTTTATTTCCATGCGGAAAACCTTTGAAAAAAGTTATGACAGCCGCAGCATTGAGCTGCCGGAAGAATTTGTAGACCTGATAAAAATATTCACCTGGGAATTGGAGCTCTATATACTTACCCCCGGTCAAAATTCTTCACGAGAAATGATTGATTTATTCTTTGAATGCCGAGGCTTTTTAGCTGTGGCGGATCTTTTTGATGAGAGCTACCTGGTCCATCTGGTCCGCAGGGGCAGTGATGTGGAGATCAAGCTTCTTTGTGCAGATCCTTCCCACCGCCTGAGGAAGTCCTGTGAGAAAAACCGCTGCGCCGTTTTTTATTCAGGTACCCTTCAACCCCTGTCTTTTTATAAGGAGATTTTGGGCGGGAGGGCTGAGGATCGGGCCGTTTGTTTTCCATCTCCCTTTCCTGCCGAAAACTTCTGTCTCATGATAGCAGGCAATATATCCACCAGGTATCGGGACAGGGCAGACAGTCAGAATGCAGTAATGCAGTATATCAGGGCTGCAACCGAAGCAAAAACCGGCAACTACTTTGTATTCTTTCCTTCATTTGAATATTTGCAGAATGTACTGAAGCTGTATCAGAACACCTGGCCGGAAGACAGGGTAATAGTTCAGAAAAGGCATATGGATGAGGCAGAGCGGGAAGAGTTTCTGAATGCATTTGAAGACATGCCCCAAAAGTCCATGACAGCCTTTGCGGTTATGGGCGGAATTTTTTCAGAGGGGATTGACCTCACAGGCGAGCGGCTGTCCGGGGTTATTATTGTGGGAGTAGGCCTGCCCCAGCTTTCAGCGGAACGGGATCTGATTTCCCGCTGCTATCAGGAAAAAAATGGCCGCGGTTTCGAATACGCCTATATGCTCCCCGGACTGAACCGGGTAATGCAGGCAGCCGGAAGGGTAATCCGCACGGAAGAAGACAGGGGCTTTGCCCTTCTTATAGACGATCGTTTTCTGCATAAACGGTATAAAGATCAGTATCCTGCAGAATGGCAGCACTATATTCAGGTAGCTCATCCCGATGAAGTCGCTCATTTATTGTCTGAATTCTGGAACAAGTAATAATTGAGTATGAGGAGAATCTTTAATGAAGCGGATTGATAACGGAAGAACAGTAAATATATTATCAATAATGATGAAAATAACCGTCTATACAGGAGTCATGCAGGATGAAATAGTCAGGGAATACTCCCGTCTGATTCGATTATTAAGTGATCAGAATTCCTCACATGAGGAACTGCTGGCTGCTTATCATCGGGTCCTGTCGATGCTGATTAGGCGGTATGGCACAAATGGGCAAATTTTCGGAGATTTATGGAAAAACCATCTGATTGACCTGATATTGGCCGACGAGAATGTCTTTTCATTGGCCTGTGAAAAAGGAGAATTTAAAAGTATCCCTAAGCCCCTTCTGAATATCGTGAAAACAGATTTAAAATATCTTTATTCCTTATTCTGCCTGGATGGAAAAGCAGTTGGGGATATTATGAGATGCAGAATGCCGGTTGAAGATCTGCCGGGATGGGAATTGAGAGCCCAAGGCAGAATCAGTTCTGTTAAAGCTGAAAAAAGCAAAAGCGGTAATACCGGCACGCATATAGTAAATACATTATTTGAATCTGTAAACTGGGAACTGGAAACAGACGCGCTCAATACATACTATTATAAGCAGGGCTGCGGTATGTTCGGAAGATACAAAGCTTTCCGATGGATCCAGACAAACCATACAGGCTTCCTGGAAGGGGTGGAGAATCCTGATCCTATCCGTCTTGCGGATCTTATAGACTATGAAAGAGAGCGCTCTGTGGTAATTCAGAATACGCTGCAATTTATAAGAGGGCTGCCTTGCAACAACATTTTGCTTTACGGCGACAGGGGTACAGGTAAATCAGCGACTGTAAAAGCTATTCTGAACGAGTTTGCCCATCTCAGGCTGAGCCTGGTGGAGGTTTCAAAATATCACCTTAACAGCCTGCCTCAGGTAATGGAGCTCCTTCAAAACCGGGGTAGATATTTCATCCTGTTCATAGATGATCTTTCCTTTGAAGACGATGAAAGCTCGTACAGGGAGCTGAAATCCATACTGGAAGGAGGTATAGAGGCAAAGCCGCAGAATGTGGTTATATATGCCACCTCCAATCGAAGGCATCTGATAAAGGAATATTTCAGCGAGAGATCCTTGAGTGATGAAGTCAGCAGCCAGGACACCATGCAGGAAAAACTGTCCTTGTCCGATCGGTTTGGCATCACGGTCACCTTTACCCTGCCGGATAAGGAAACATACCTAAGAATTGTTGAAGGCCTGGCCGGGCAGCGCGGGCTGGATATAGATCCCGATGAACTGAAAGCGGAAGCAATTAAGTGGGAGATGCTGTATAACGGCCGTTCGCCGCGGACGGCCAGACAGTTTATTGACCATATGGAAGGCAAATTGAAATACACTAAATAAAAAATCAATTTTTCTTTCTTACCGCTTCCTTCATTTCAAGGCCGGTTTCGTAATCAAGCTGCCGGGGCTCATATTCCTCATGCTCCCGCTGCCTGGTCATTGAGGTATAATTCCAGTCAGCGGGTCTTGCATTTGTTCTCCAGGGTCTGCGTTCCCAATAATATCCGCGAAAGGGATCGCGGGTATTATTCATCCAGTCCAGTATCCTGTCGTGCAGCATATTTCGAATTGATGAATATTCCTGGTCTGAGATCAAGTTTTTATTCTCCCATGGATCATTTTCCAGATCATATAGTTCATCAGAAGTTAACAGGTTAATTACTAACTTATATCTTCCATCGAAGATGGCCCTTATTGGCTGGAAACCGCCAAATCCGTCGTGATCGATTTCATATCTGCCGAATTCAATAAATACAGCATCATTGACCTTAATCTCCGGATTGAGCAGAGTCTCCACCATGCTGTTACCTTCCAGCAGCTTTGGAACAGGTAAACCGGCAGCTTGCATAATTGTAGGCACTAGATCGATATGTGATACAATATGGCGGCATACACTTCCGGGGGGTGTAACACCCGGCCAACGAACAATAAGGGGAATACCGACATTTTCCTCATACATGGCAGCACCTTTGTTATTTAATGAATGGGAATGAAGCATGTCGCCGTGATCAGATGTATATATGACAAGAGCATCCGGAGAGTATTCATCTATTGCTTTTATAACTCTTCCGATCTCATAGTCCACATAAGAATTGCATCCAAAGAAATAGGGATGTTTAATTTTGAGAGCTTCCTTGTCTTCATACATTTTATTGCCTGACCAGGCTTTCTGATGCTCCGGCTTGCCTTCCAGTCTGTCCTGGACGTTTGGACTCTTCGGAAACTCATAATCTTCATACATGGAAGAAAAAGGCTCAGGGCATACAAATGGATGATGAGGTTCGTCATAGGATACAACAAGCAGGAAGTCCTCATCATTATGGTTTGTCAGAAAGTCAATAGCTTTATTGGAACACTTGTGAGCATATGTAAATTCTTCAGTTACATTTCTATGTTTCATGATCTCAGGCTTTCGGGACCATAACCGGTCTTCATCGCTCATCTCTTCCAAATAACATCGCATGTCATACCAATACTTCTCATCCCAGCCCTCAGGACACCGGCCGATACCGAAATAGTCCCCGCCATCCAGATGCCATTTACCGATATAGGCGGTATGGAATCCGTAATCTTTCATCCGCTGTCCTATGGTTTTTACATTATCGCCCAAAGGCATGCTGTTGCCCCAGCAGCCGTTGGAGTGCGGGTAAAGGCCGGTGAATAAAGCAGATCTGGCAGGTCCGCATACAGGCTGGCAGGTATAGGCTTTTTCAAAGCGAATCCCCTCGCTGGCCAATTTGTCAATATTCGGAGTCTTCATATCTTTATTGCCGTAGCATCCTATCATATCCCGCCTTTGAGTATCTGTCATAATCACAACAATTCTCCTGTGTTGACTCATGCTAAACCTCCTAGAAACTTACAAAAAATATGGAAAACGCTGTATATAAATCTGTAATTTCCATTATAATTCATAAATTTATCAGTTCAAGCAAATGGAAGATATTCCTAAAGAAAGTGCACTAAATTATAATCCAGTGTACTTAAGTTTTGTGGACAAATAACTATAATTAATAGGTGATGTTGTTCTATTATCAATATTGATAAAGTGAAATAAAAGGGAGGCTGAGAAATGGGTAAAACAAAGTTCTCTAAGCTACTGGCTGTTTTATTGGTATTGCTACTACTACTTGGGCAATCACATAATTTTATGGCACTTGCAGAAGACACAGGTTCCGATGAGCAGGTTTTATTTCAGGACGACTTTGAATATGGAGCATCCAACTGGACTGTGACATCCGGAGGTTGGTCTATTGTAGATGCTGATGGATCAAATCAATATGAGAAGGATAATGACTATTCCAGCAGCACTGTAGGTTTCGCTGTATTGGATGATTATGAATCCCCCAGCGGTTTATCTTCCCGTGATTGGACTGATTATTCAGTTGAAGCTGATATTACTATATTGCATACACAGGGTACGGGGCCACGTATAGAAATAAGTGCCAGGTTCTCTGCTAACAATATCAGATATTCATTCGCCATAACCGGGAGTGCACTACAGATAAGAAAGAGAAATACTGGAGAAAGACCTTTGGTTCAAAAGCCCTTTACTCCTGAATTGGGGAAACCATATCATGTAAAAGGAGTATTGATTGGTAACAAACTCGAAATGTGGGTCGACGGAGTAAAGGAATTGGAGGTAGTTGATGAGGATCTCTTCGATGAGCCTGCCATTGAATCCGGAACCATAGCTCTCAACACTTATCTGGCTAGTGCCAGGTATGATAATGTGAAGGTATTGGCATTGGAAGAAAGTCCTGAAGAGCCGGAGCCATCCATGACGGATATCGAACTTGAAAGTCTGGTAATAGCTGAAGATGAAGAACTTGAAAATCTAATAAACCTGACTTTTAAAGAAAATATGTATTCAGCTAATATACCATTTGACATTACCGAAATATATATACAACCAACTGTTAACAGCAGTGCAGCGTATATTTTGAGTTTAGATGGAGTTGACATAACCAGTGGTGACACGATAGGGCCAATAGAGCTAAACACGGGGGTTAATGAATTTGTAATAGCTATTTCTGAAGACGATATGTTGCCAAGGGAATATATTGTTTTAATCAACAGAGCAGATGTTGGCGATGTAGAAGGAGAAATTCCTTATGAGTTGGCTAATATTTGGACGCCTCGATGGGTGAATCCTGCATTTGCTCAGCTGGCAGATACATTTGATGTGGAGGTAAGAGCAGCATCTTTGCCTGTTGCAGGTTGGACAGCTGAGCTAAGAAACGATATCAGATCCTGGGATGCAGAAGTAACGGTGAGAACAGGGAAAGTGTATTACGGTCGCGAAGACGGCTATATTTTCACTGTTACCGTACCTGATGATATTTCTCCCGAACTGTTCTCATTGGTTCTTATAAACAACCAGGAGAAATTTATTACCTCGGCCAATTGTTTAAAAGTTGTGCAGGATTTTGAGGAAGACTTTTATATATTACATATCTCAGACGAGCATGTTATGAGACCTAAGGCTGAGCACCCAAATGGATCGTCGCATCCTGATCCAAGATATAATAACGGTAGCATCGAGATGGTAAATTGGGCAACAGACTCCATCAATATTATTAATCCTCGCTTTGTTCTTCACACTGGTGACAATGTGCAGTTTTGGCATGAAAGCAACAGCACCCAGCCCCTTGAAACCGTTGGCAAGCCAAATCTCATAAATTACAGAAACGCAAAGTTGCAATATAAAGTGCCAACTCTTATGGTAGGAGGCAACCACGATACAGGATATACACCTCAATATATACTCTTTGATGAATGGCATGAGCATTATGAAAAGGTTATGGGTCAACGTGCATTTTCATTGCGCTTGGGTTCTTTTTATGTTATTACCAGCGAATGGACCATTGACGAGCATATACAGTATTCGAAGGATCAATTAGCAGCAAGTTTTGATGATCCGAGCATAAAGTTCCGTTTATGGGCGTCTCATTACTATGATGGCCTCGGTAAGCCAAGAACAATTATGACAGAGGAAAAGCCCATTGATCTTGGGTTGATAGGGCACGGACATAAAGCCCAAACAGTACAGGAAACCCCGTTTCCAGTGCATATGACCGCCTCCGGTTTGTCGGGAATGGAGCATAGTTTTTATAACTTTAACAAAGAACAGGACGGTTCGTGGATATGTCCACAGATAACAAGCCGGGAAAATGGAATAGATCGATTTAAATTCTTTGAGGACTGGGGCACAAACCCCATTGTTTCCCAAACCTTTGAATCAGACAACAATGGTACGCAAACCGAAAATAAAGTATCTATTTTGAACAGAGTAAGACAAAATTTCTATGACGGACGGGTTCGATTCCTCATGCAAAAAGGAGAATATGAGGTAGAGGGCGGAACTATACTGGCGCAATATGATTACGACGGTAATAAAACAGCAGTGGTAGTTCAGGTTGACATTGCACCGGCCATATCTGACTCAGAGCCTGTCACTACCGAAATCTCAATCAAGAAGGCAGAGCCGAAACCCTTATTTGAAGATGATTTTGAAGATGGAGCATCCAACTGGACTGTAACCTCCGGGGGCTGGTCTATTGTAAATGTCGATGGATCAAATCAATATGAAAAAGATGATAACTATTCCAACACCACTATAGGTTTCGCTGTATTGCGTAATTATATATCCCCCAATGGCGTGTCCTCAAGTGAATGGACGGATTATTCCGTCGAAGCAGATATGACTATAATGCATAAGGAAGCTGATTTCCGTGCAGAGCTGAGTGCCAGATTTCATGACAACAACAGAAGATACTCATTTGCATTAATGAACAATTTAATACAGATAAGAAAGAGAAACACCGGCGAAGGTTCAATAGCCCAAAAAACCTATCCCATTGAAGAGGGAAAGAATTACCATGTTAGAGGTGTATTGGTAGGAAACAAGCTCGAAATGTGGGTAAATGGTGTAAAAGAACTGGAAGTTGTAGATGATGGTCTAAGAGGTGAGCCTGTCATCGAAAACGGCACTATAGCTCTTAACACATATAAAGCAAGTGTTCGATACGATAATGTTAAGGTAATTGATGCAGCAGATTTCCCGCCGGAAGAGCCGGAACCGCCTGTGACCGATATTATTCTCGATGATTTGATTGTGGCTGAAGATATGAATCTTGAAAATACAATACAATTAACTCCTGATGACAATGTATATTCAGCTGAAGTCCCATTTGATACTACTGAAATATATTTGATGGCTGTTGTAAATAGCAGCGCAATGTATTCTCTGCATTTAGAAGGAAAAGAAATAACGAGTGGCAGTACAGTTGGGCCCATAGAACTAACTACAGGGGACAATAGGATTGTATTGGAAATCCTTGAAGATGGAAGACAGCCAAGAGAATACATTGTTTTAATTAAGAGAGCCAGCATTGTAGATATTGAAGTAGATCCGTCAAATATACTTGTAACAAGGGAGGGTCCCAATCCGGCAGGGCTGTGCCTGTCTTATGTAACAGACTCAGATTTGTATGAACGCAAGTATACGATGGAAGAAGTAATAAAAAACCATAACTTTGGCACTATACGCTGGCCCATGGGTACACTGGCCATGTATTATGCATGGAACAGCATGGATGAAGATGGAAATTTCCATTATCCAATTGAACCCAGATATGTTCTGCCAGATAACCTTTATAACAACTTCCCCTGGGCATCCGTAGAAGGTGAACCCGGAAAGATGCACAATGAAATGAATTTCGATGAGTTCCTGACTCTTGCTAAAAACACCGGCGCCACGCCTGTAGTTTGCGTTAATGTTGGTGGAGATCTTTATCCTGGTGCAACTATAGATTATGATGAGTTAAAGAAACTGGCAGCGGAACAGGTTAGATATGCAAAGGAACAAGGACTCACCGGTATTTACTGGGAGATAGGCAATGAAGTAGAATTTGTATTTGACAATGCTAAATTGCCACATCTGACGGAGGCACAAAGGGTACAGATGTATATAGATAGATATCATGAATTCTATGATGTTATGATAGCCGAAGACCCGACGGCAAAGATTGGAGTAGGGCTGAACCTTGCTGCACAAAAGGATAATTGGCAAATGCCTGTTATTGAAGGGTGCAAGGATATAATGGACTTTGTAGTTACCCATCAGTATGGAGGACACCACTTTACAGGTGCCGGGATACCTGCTGCCTATGAGGGATATTTGAATAATGACTACAGCATGGCCACCCATGCAATACAAAAAATTAATTTAATCAGCAGTTATATTGATGAACTGGGTGTGGATGCAAATGGGATACCCTATTCAGAGAAGTTGGAGATCGTAGTCAGCGAGTACAGCTCCCACAGAGGCGACGGTTGGGCTGACACATCAGGAGGTGCAATGTATCTGGCATTGCATAACTTCGAAATACTGGCAGAAATGATGAATCATCCTTTGGTTGGACCTACACATTTCTGGCTCACCCGCAGTCCTTGGAGTGCACCGACCTTTGAGCACCTGGTTAATTATGATGCCAGTATGCACGATCATAATGCTTTGAATTGGGATGGCAGCTTAACTACTATGGGAATGTCAGTAGCCATTATGGCCGAAAATATGTATAACTCTATGGTGTATGCAAACACAAGCAACTTTAGAGTCAGACCATATGCAAGTTATGATACCGAGTCTCAAGCTCTTACATTATTTTTCCTGAATAGAGAGAACAACATTGTAGATGCGAATGTTACACTTGAAAACTATGAAGGTTTGGACTTTGAGAGAAGTGCATGGTTATTTGAAGGAGAAAACGGCAGCTATCTTGATACGGAATTTACTTATAAAGAGATAGAAGCACCGGAATTACAGGGCAATGAGTTTCGCATCAACCTGTCTCCTGCATCAATTACAGTTGTGAAATTTACAGCTGAAGATATTGAAGAACCAGAGGAGCCTGAGGAACCCGAAGACCCTGAAGAACCCGAAGATCCTGAAGACCCTGAAGAACCCGAAGATCTCGAAGACCCTGAAGAACCCGAAGAACCTGAAGAACCCGAAAAACCTGATGATGGAGGATCCGGTTCTTCCAGAAGGAGCATAAGCGGAATTGGACCGATTACTGGTGATGGTTATGTAGGTAAAGAACTTGTA
>FZPS01000002.1_pt23 | contig 22087 bp, 22 predicted proteins | sample 1817821 | NCBI WGS metagenome assembly FZPS01 (sample SAMEA104158645, study PRJEB21678) | metagenome | place: Germany | collected 2015-04-21 | reverse complement strand
AGGTTAAGTATGTTTCGGGTGCCCACAAATTCATAGCCCGTTATCGCATCTTCCTCGATTACGGGCAAAACCTCAGAGCTTTGAATAACGCCAAACAGCTCGCCCTGCCCTTGAATATGCGAATAACAATAGCTCATTTCGGTATAGCGGCTGTTGCCTATAAGCCCCGATACCGATAAATTGTGCAAGTCGGGGTTAAAATTTTCCGAATACCGCACGTTGACCACAGCCGAACAGTTTTCTATGATTCCGTCAATCGATACCAACATCTCTTCGCCGTCGACTTCCTGCGTTTCAAAAAAGCCGTTTATGGCGGCAATGCCGCCCGCGTTAAGATTATCCGCGCTCTTTGTTATTTGAATATCTATAGCCATGCGGGTATGGCATTCCTCTATGACTCCCAAATTATAAGCGGCTATTCCCCCCGCGTTGCAAGCGTTGGTGGCGATAATTTCCCCCGAAAAATAAGATTTTGTTATGGCTCCTTCGTTCATCACGGCTATGCCGGCGGCGTAGCTTATGTCCGAGGAAGAGCTGTCTTCAATGGTAAGATAGCTTGCGCATTTGTCAATGACTCCCATATTAAGGTATACCATGGCGCAAGACTCGCCCGCGATATCGCCGCTTGCGGTTACATTTCGCATGACTCCCTTGTTGGTGTATGCAACCGCGGCGCGGGTATCTTCAATGTTTATATTGTAAAAATGAAGATTCCTTACCTCTCCCGGCAAGCCTATTTCTCTGAAAAGGTTTTCTTGGGCGTTAAAAACGGCATGATTGTTCCCCTCAAAAACGCCGCTGAATGTATAGAACTGATACGGATATAGCGCCAAATCTATATCGCAATTCAAAATTACCGTTTTATTAAGGAAATTAAGCCCCGAAGGCAGTTTGACAAACCTTGCCCAATCGTCTATCGTATCGATTGTCAGCGTGGAGCTGTTATGGTATTGATATTCGGGGTTTTCGTCAATAACCGCGCTTGCGTTAAGCGGGCTTTTGGGCAAAAAACAAAGGAAAGCCATTGCCGTTATAAATAAAAGCATTATTACTACCAAGACAATTCGCTTCCTTTGTTTAATGAGCATATCGCTCCAAGACTCCTTAATTTATAAATACTCTAAGCGTTAATATTATAACATATATTATAGGTATGCCACAATTATTATATTGTCAGTATCTCATTAAACAAAGCTTAAAAACGGTTTTTTGCTGTTTTTGACAATGGCTTTTTTTGTAAAAACAAAAATATAAATCAAAAGCAGGCCGTTTTTTAGCCTGCTTTTGATGTTTTTGATTTCAGATAAACGGCGAATATAATGGCGCTTGCCGCTCCGCCGCCCACAATTATAAGCCAGTAAGGATGCCACGCCAAAATGCCGAGTATGCCCAAAGTAACATAGACCATTACCGAAGTGATGGTAACAACCGCCATTAATTCCGCAAACAATATTTTGTTGCGCTTTGCCGCAAATCCCGCGATAATATCGCACAGCAAAATAAGCGAAGGCAAGAACAACAGCATAAGCCAGCTTTTAGACCACATATCCATTAATACCGACACGCATAAATACGCTCCCACAACGCCCAACGAGATGGCGGGAACAATCAAAAGCCTGCCCAGCGCGTATTTGCCCTTTCGGTAAAATGAGCTTGTCAGCGCAAGGCAATAAGCCATTGCCAATACAAAATTGGGAACCACAAAAATAAGCCAGCTTTCAGACCAGTTTCCGTAAGCAAAACTGATGCCCAAATATACTCCGGTAAGCACAATGAGATAGGCTACCAGATACACAATCAAATTGGCGGCTTTAATCGCGCCTTTTATCAGCATCGGTTTGCCCCTAAGCTCTTTTAAGGTTTCCTTGAAGCCGTCAATGGAATTAACGCAAAGCTGAAAAACCTTATCTTCGTCGCTTTCCCCCTTTGCCTTTAATTCCTCGGCTTTTTCAACCAAATTGCCCAGCAGCTCTTCCTTGAAATCGTTTACCGCCTTGGTCTTGGGAAGGCCTTTGAATTCCTTGCTTAAATACTCTTCAAACCTCTCATACATTTTTTATTTTCCTCCTAAAATCAGATTATCGAGAACCGTTCTCAGTTTTTGCCATTCCGCTTTCTTTTCTTCATACAGTTTTCTTCCTTTTTCGGTAATGGAATAATACCTCCTCCGCGCGCCGCCCGCGCCCTCTCCCCAATAAGTGGCCAATAACCCGTCGTTCTCCATTCTGCGGAAAGCCGTATAAATGGTGGCGTCCTTGATGTCAATCAACCCCATGCCCCTTTCCACAATATTTTTGCTGATCTCATAGCCATAGCTGTCTCCGTCCAAAAGAAGCCTTAAAATAATGGTTTCGGTATGTCCCCTTAAAAAATCTCCGCTTTGCGCCATATTTCCTCCTGTATATAATCTGTTTATATACATAATATTATTTAGTAAACAAAAATGCAATACTTTTTTGAAAAAAGATTAAAAAATTTTTTGGAAGTAAAATTTTCCATAAAAAAACCGCGAAAAGCTTTTCGCGGCAAACATCATATATATTATCAGAAAATTTATGGCTGAAGCTCTTTCATTGCCTTTTCAATACTGTCTTTTGCCACCTGAAGATGGTCGTTTATGTCCGAAAGCATTTTGTAAATGTTCTGCATGGTGGTGGTGGCGTACTCATTTTGTTTGGCGTAGGTTTCTTGTAAGATTTGTTCGGCTCTTTTTGTGGCTTCCACGACTATCTGGTTTTGGCTGAGCATTTCTTCCCTTCTCTTTTCGGCAAGGGCTATTATGTTTTGCGCTTTCAGCGTTTCTTCTCTTATCCTTTTTTCGCTTAAAGCGTCGGGAAGCGACTCCCTTATCCTTTGAACATAGTTAAGTATGGCGTCCTTGTTAACTGAACCGAACAAAGCCCCTTTCTTTGTTCTGACCTCGTCTTCTATATAATTGAGCAACAATCCTATGTCTTCCATGAAATCCTACTCCTTAAGTATTTTAATGATATCTTCGTCCACAAAGGCGCTTATGTCGCTGTGTTTGTCTATATTTTCTTTTACGGCGGTACTGCTTATCTCGGAATTCCTTGCGGGCATGATAAGCGTGGTAACGCCGCCGTTTTTGTAATTGTATTCCGCCATTTCCTGCTCGTAAGACATGTCGTGGAAATTGCGCACGCCTCTTAAGATATATTGTATATCATTATTGTTGCAATAGTCAATAGTCAAACCGTCGTAGCTGTCGATAACCGCTTTGTCAAAATTGTTTTTTAGGGCCACTTTTATTATCTCTTTCCTTTTTTCCAAAGAGTACCTTGCCACCTTCTTTTCGTTCCTTAATATCACGATATATACCTTGTCAAACAATTCTTTGGCTTTGTTCACCAAATCCAAATGCCCTTTGGTGAAAGGATCGAAAGTGCCCGTGATGGCGCACCTTTTTTGCCTTCTGTAAAAATCAAAAGCGCTTAATGCGTATATCCTTGTATCGTAATGCTCCAAGATTTCGCTGTCCGCTTTTTCAAATTCCTTATTTCTTTCAATAACCAAAACGCCCGAATAGTTGAGTATCCTTGAGTTTGCTACGCTTTCAACTATTTTTGTTCCCATGTTTTTGGTATACGGAGGGTCGCAATAAGCAATATCTATCTTGCGGCCGCTGTCTTTTAGGTAATTTACGGCTTTTTGAAAATCCATGTTGAGTATGCGGTATTCCCCCTCTATGCCTTTTAGGTTGCGCTTTATCAAGTCAATGGAGCGTTCGTCGCTGTCAACGAAATAAACTTTTTTCGCTCCTCTCGACAAAGCTTCTATCCCTATGGCGCCGCTGCCTGAAAATAAGTCTAAAAAAACGCCGCCTTCAATTTTGTCAAATAAAATATTAAACACAGCCTCTTTTGCTCTGTCCGTTGTCGGTCTGATGCCGCTGCTTTGGGGCGGCGGCGCAAGCTTTTTGCCTCTGTATTTCCCGCTTATTATTCTCAAAAGATTGCTTCCTCCGTAATAACCATATCCATGGCGATATCGCATTTTTCCGTCAATATCGCGTCGGTTTGCTGCACGGCAAACGCAAGCGCTATTTTTTTGCCTTTATAGTTTTCAAGGTATCTGTCGTAGTACCCTTTGCCCCTGCCCATTCTGTTCTTGTTCTTGTCAAACCCCACCAAGGGAATAAAAGCTATGTCGGGCTGGATATTCGCTTCAATAAAGTCCACGGGCTCTTTTATGTTATACTTTCCCCGTTTGTAGCGCGTGTTCGGAAATATCTCCACAAGCCTCATTATATCGCTTGTAACGGGCACAAACACCCTTTTGCCGCTGATAAAAGCGTCTTCTATAATTTTGTCCGTGCTCACTTCGTCATCGGTATTTATATAAATAAAGATGCTTTTGGCTTTTTTGTAATCTTCAAGCTCCAACGCTTTTTGGCTTATTATTTGGGATGCTTTATGCTTGTCCGCAAATTCCTCGATTTGTTTTTTCAACATCCTTCTTTGAATGTTCTTTGCCGTCATATTTTTCCTTATACATATGGTTATAAATAATAAATTCTGTTTATTCTTCCCTTGAAAGAGGTCAATACCTCGTAAGGTATTGTGCGGCAGCGGCGGGCGTACGCGCGCGCGTCGTTTTCTTCTCCAAGCAAAATAACATTGTCGCCCACATCGGCTTTGATGCCGTCAAGCAAAACAAAAGACAAGTCCATGCATACGCTGCCGATAAGCTGAGTTTCTTGCCCGTTTACATAAACCCGCATGCCCGCGGCGGCCCTGCTTATGCCGTCAAAATATCCACCTCTTATTATGCCTATTTTAACATCTTTATCGGCAACATACAAGCCGCCATAACCTATTTTTTCCCCTTTCGCTACATTTTTTATGGCCATAATGGGCACAGTAACGCTCATGGCTTTTCTCAGCGGCAAGCCAAAATTTATACGCGAAGGCATATAGCCGTATAAGGCAAGCCCCGCTCTGACTTCGTCATAAAGAAACCTTTGTCCGCAGCATAAGCCTGCGCTGGCTGCGCAGCTTTTATTGACGCTTCCCTTTTCTCTAATGTATATTGCCGATAAAGCGTCGAATCTTTGCGCCTGCTTAAGCAAATTACGGTAATCGGTAAAAGAAAAATGCGTAAACAAGCCGCTGACGCATATATTGGCGTTTTTGTCAATAATTTTTATGGCCTCTCGCAGCCGCTCTTCGGTATTTATACCCAACCTGTTCATGCCCGAATCCAGCTTAAGGTCGCATTCCAAAAAAGCGCCTTGTTTGGCCGCCGCTTTAAGGCATTTGATGTCGGGAATAACCGCTGTTAAATCAAAAGAGGCAGCCAGAGGAATATCTTTTTCCTCAATAGCTACCACTTTAATGTCTTTTATTATACCCGCTTTTCTTAAAAACACGCCTTCTTCGGCGGTGCTTACCCCGAACGCGTCCACCAGTTCTTCGATATGATTGCATAAAGCCATGCCGTGGTTGTACGCGTCGGCCTTTACCATCGCTACCAGCCTGCGCCCCCCGATAATATCCCTAATCTTTAGTATATTGTGTTTGATTGCCGATATATCGGTATGTACGGTAAGCCTGATATTGTCCTCAACTGACGGTTTATTTATAATATATTTCTGTCAATGACGACTATTCCGTGTTTCTTCAATATCTCGGCCACATAGTCGTTGTCGTCCACTTTTATCAGTATAATTGCCTTTTTCTCGATAGGCCTGACAAAGGAATATAAATAGCCGATATTTATGCCTTCCTTATATAGTATGTCAAGCACTTCCTGCATGGCGCCGGGGCGATCATCCACCTCAAACCCCACAAGATAAGTGGACGCGATATTGAAACCGCCTTCTTTAAGCACCTTCATGGCTTTTTCGTTATCTTCGGTTATCACTCTCAAGATTCCGTAATCCGTAGTGTCGGCGATTGACATTACTATTATGTTAATATTTGCTTTGGCGAGGCATGCGGCAAACTCATTGATTCTGCCCGCGCGGTTTTCCAAAAATACCGCTATCTGATTTACATACATAAATACCTCCTGTCGTTATTAAAATTTGCGTTTATCGGTAACCCTTTTGGCTTTGCCTTCGCTTCGCGCTATGCTGCCGCTGGATACCAATTTGACATTGGCCGTTATTCCTATGGCGGAACCGATTTCGGCCGTTATTCTCTCTTTAAGTTTTTCCACCGTCTTAATTTCGTCAAAAGCCACCCCTTCCGCAAGCTCTATATCCACTTGCATGGTATCGAGATTGTTGACTCTGTCGACGGTGATATGATAATGACAAGCCACATCCTTCTCTTTTATAATAACACTTTCTATTTGAGAAGGGAATACATTTACTCCTCTGATGATAAGCATATCGTCGCTTCTGCCCGCGATTCTGTCAATTCTCACGCCGGTTCTGCCGCATTGGCAAGGGGCGTAGTTCAAAGCCGTAATATCCCTGGTGCGATAGCGTATAAGGGGTATGCCCTCTTTTTCCAGCGTGGTGAAAACAAGCTCTCCTTTTTGCCCGCTTCCCAAAGGCTCCAGCGTGTCCTCGGACACTATTTCCGGATAAAAATAATCGTCTTGAATATGGCTTCCGCATTGATATTTGCATTCTATGGCCACTCCCGGGCCGGTAATTTCGCTTAAGCCGTAAATATCAAAAGCCTTTAAGCGCAGCTTTTTTTCAATTTCCTTGCGCATTTCGTTTGTCCACGGCTCGGCTCCGAACACTCCGTATTTCAAGCTCATCTCTTCTTCCTTGATGCCCATTTTCGCCATTTCTTCGGCGATATAGATGGCATAAGAAGGAGTGCAGCAAAGGATGTCCGCTTCAAAATCCTTCATAAGCTGTATTTGACGAGCGGTGTTTCCGCTGGATACGGGAACGGCGATCGCCCCCAATTTTTCGGCGCCGTAATGCATTCCCAAACCGCCCGTAAACAAACCGTAGCCGTAAGCGATATGTACTACCGAATCTCTGCTGCCGCCCACGCTTACAAGCGCTCTGGCGCAGCATTCCGCCCAAATGTCTATGTCTTTTTGCGTATATCCCACAACCGTCAGTTTCCCTGTGGTGCCGCTTGAGGCATGCACTCTGATTATATCGGATTTATCGGCGGCGAACATGCCGAAAGGATAATTATCCCTTAAATCTTGTTTGGTGGTAAAGGGCAGCTTATAAATATCCTTAATGCTTTTAATGTCTTCGGGTTTGAGCTTTATCGCGTCCATTTTTTCGCGGTAAGGCTTGACCCTTTCGTATACCGTCTTTACAATCTTTTTAAGTTTTTCTCCCTGCAGAACTTCCTTTTCGGAAGGGCTCATGCATTCCATTTCTTTATTGTAATAATCCATACGCTTCCCTGCCTTTATGATGTAATATTGTAATCGTACCCTTTTCTTAAGGCTTTTTTGTTCACTTCAATAAATTTCTCCTTTACAGACGCAATTAGCGCCTTTTCGATTTTGTCATAATCTATGTCAAGCGCCTTGACCATAACTCCCAGCATAACCGTATTGACGGCCTTTGCCGTACCCGCTTGCTTGGCGGTTTCCAGAGCGTTTATCTTAATATGGTTTATGTTCTCATTCCGCAAAGTTTCAAAAATGTCTTTGGGATATTGCGATTGTCCGGTAATTACGGGCATGGGCATTATTTCCTGATCGTTGACAATAAGCAGGCCGTCCTTTTTCAGATAATGCCTCCACCTTAAAGCCTCAAGTTTTTCAAAGGCCAAGACTATATCAGCGTCACCTTCGGTAATTATGGGAGAATAAACCTTATCGCCTATTCTGACATGGGTAACAACGCTGCCCCCTCTTTGGCTCATGCCGTGAACCTCGCTCAATTTGCATTCCCTGCCCTCTATATGGGCAAGATTGCCCAAAATGCGGCTGGCAAACAAAGTGCCTTGTCCGCCCACGCCCACTATCAGTATATTCAGCGTATCCATCATTCTTCCTCCTTGGTTATGGCGCCGAACTTGCACAAAGACACGCATACCCCGCAGGAAGTGCAAAGCTCTTCGTTAATCCTAATATTGCCGTCAATAAATTCTATGGCCGGACAACCTATTTTTAAGCACATCCTGCACTTTTTGCATTTATCGTTAATCCTATAGCTCTTTTCGGCTTTTCGGGGCAATAAAATGCACATGCGGCGGGCTATTATTACGCTGGCTTCGTCCAATTCGATATGCCGCTTTACCTCTCTTTCAATCTCGTTAATGTCGTAGGCGTCCACAACCGTTACGGTCTTTACTCCGCAAGCCTTTACCAATAATTCCAAATCAAGCTTGCGCGTATCTTCCCCCGCAATGGTCTTACCCGTGGCGGGGTTGTCCTGATGCCCCGTCATCGCCGTAATGGAGTTGTCCAAAATTATCAAAGTGGAACAGCCTTTGTTGTATACCGTATTTATGATACCCGTAATGCCGCTGTGAATAAATGTGGAGTCGCCTATCACCCCCACCGTTTTTTGCTTTACGCCGCCGCTATTGAAGGCGATATCGAAGCCGTGCGCCATGCCTACGCTGGCTCCCATGCAAATGCAAGTGTCGATAGCGCCGAGGGGAGGAGCGGCTCCCAAAGTATAGCAGCCTATATCGCCCGTTACCGTAAGCTTCAGCTTGCTCAAAACATAAAATACGCCTCTGTGCGGACATCCCGCGCACATAACCGGAGGCCTTGCGGGCGAGGAAGTATCGGCTGAAGGAATATTCTTTCCGTAAAGCTTGTTCTGTATAATCGCCACGCTGAGCTCCCCTTGTCTGCCAAATATTTCTTTGCCTTTGCATTTAATGCCGTTGGCCTTAAGCTGCATTTCAATAAAAGGCTCCAATTCCTCTACCACAATAAGCTCTTCCACTTTGGAAGCGAATTCCTTAATGAGCTCAAAGGGCAAAGGATAAACCATTCCCAATTTCAAAACCGAAGCGTCGGTGGCTTCTTTGACATATTGATAAACGCCGCCCGCGCAAATAATCCCCGTCTTTAAGCTGTTGTATTCTATTCTGTTTATGTCAAAGCTGTTGCAGTCCAAAGCAAGTTTGTTTTCTCTTTGCTCCACCGCAAGGTGTCTTTTTTTTGCGCCCGCGGGAACCATAACATATTTGGCGGCGTCTTTTTTGTATTCCTTTAATCCAATGTCTTTTCTTTGCCCTATTTCCACATATCCTTGGCTGTGGGCTACTCTTGTTGTAAGTCTGAGCATGACGGGAGTGTCATATTTTTCGCTGATATCGAAAGCCAGCATGGTAAAGTCTTTGGCTTCCTGGCTGTCGGCAGGCTCCAGCATGGGAACATGGGCGCTTAAAGCATAAAACCTTGAATCCTGTTCGTTTTGGGAACTGTGCATGCCGGGATCGTCGGCGACAGCAAGCACCAAACCCGCGTTTACGCCCGTATACGCCGCCGTAAACAACGGATCGGCCGCCACATTAACGCCAACATGTTTCATACAGGAAAGCGCTCTCGCTCCCGCAATGGCCGCTCCCGTAGCCACTTCAAGGGCCACTTTCTCGTTAGGAGCCCATTCGGTGTGTATTTCTTTATACTTTGAGCACTCTTCGGTTATTTCGGTGGACGGCGTTCCGGGATAGGACGAAACCACTCTCACTCCCGCTTCATACGCCCCCAACGCCACCGCATGGTTTGTTAGCATCAATTTTTTCATCTTTTGCCTCTTTATATTTTTCTTAAATCGGTTACTCTTTTGCTTTTGCCTTCAAATCTCTTAAGGCTGAGCGGTTCCACCAATTTCACTTTGGCGTCCAATTGCAATATGGTTCTTAGATTATGCTTAATCTTATCCCTTAACTCTTCCAAATGCTTGAAATCGGTAAGCAGATTGCTGTCGGCGACTTCCACTTTTACTTCAAGCTTATCCATATAGTGTTCGTCCCTGGACACCACTATTTCATACTGTCCGCCCACTTCGGGCATATTCATAAGCACGCTTTCTATTTGCGAAGGGAATACATTTACGCCTCTTATAATCAGCATATCGTCGGTTCTGCCTCTCAGCCTTGCCATTCTCGCCGTCGTTCTGCCGCATTTGCAAGGCGCGTAATTTAAGCAAGTAATGTCTTTTGTGCGGTATCTGATAACGGGCATTCCCTCTTTGGTAAGGGTGGTAAGCGCCAATTCGCCGTATTCGCCTTCGGGCACGGGTTCAAGCGTTTTGCTGTCCAGAACTTCGGGATAGAAATAGTCTTCGTTGATATGCATGCCGTCTTTCATAATGCATTCTCCGCTCACTCCCGGACCTATAATTTCCGATAAACCGTAATTGTCCGTAGGGAACAATCCCAATCTTTTTTCTATTTCCTTATGCATTTCCACGCTGGACGCTTCGGAGCCGAAAAAGCCCACCCTTAACTTAAAATCTTCTTTCTTGTAGCCAAGTTTCTCCATCATTTCGCCTATGTACAAAGCGTATGACGGCGTGCAAACAAGGGCGGTGGCCCCAAGGTCTTTCAAAAGCATAACCTGCCGTTCGGTATTCCCCGAGCTTGCGGGTATAACGGCGGCGCCCAAGCGCTCATATCCTTGATGCATTCCCAAAGCCCCCGTAAAAAGCCCATAGCCGAAAGATATTTGAACTATATCCGTTTCCCTGCCTCCCCCCGCCACTATTATGCGCGCGCAGCATTCCGCCCACATGTCCAAGTCTTTTTTGGTGTAAACCACAACGGTAGGCTTGCCACTGGTGCCGCTGGAAGCGTGTATTCTTGCCAGCTTGTCGCTATGTACGGCGCTTAAGCCGTAAGGATAATTTTCCCTTAAATCGTCCTTTACGGTAAAAGGTATTCTTCTTATGTCGTCAAGCGTCTTTATGGAATCGGGATTGAATCCCGCTTGGTCGTATTTCTTTTTATAGAAAGGCACATTTTCATAGGCGTAATTGACAATCTTTTTCAGCCTTTCCAACTGCAAACGCTCAATTCCCGCTCTGGACATCGTTTCAATTTTCGGGTTGTAAATCATTTCAGCATCTCCTCGTTCTGCCACCTGTAATAATTTATCAAGCAGCCTTTTTGTATTATTAATTTTTCTTCATCGCTCAGCTTGTCCAATTTCAACGAAACGGGCAAAGTCTTCCCCTTTCTGCAAACATAAGCTTTAATTTCATAATTCTCGAAAATGTCGTTTATGTCTTTAATTACTATTATGTCGTTCGCTTCAAACGATATTTTGTCATCGTAAACAAAAGGTATCATACCCCAGTTTATAAGGTTTGAGCGGTATCTCTTGGTAGCGTACTCTTTGGCGATATTGGCCACCCCGCCCAATACTCTTTGGCAAGACGCCGCCTGCTCCCGCGCGCTGCCGTCGCCGGGACGATTGGCGTATATGACGCTGCCCGTAGTAACTTCTTGGGGATTAAGTCCGAATTTTTTCAGTATGGCGCTATATTCCTCGTTGATTTGTCCCTTTCTGAATCTTTTTTCTTCCTCGAATATATCTTTGGCTTTGCCCACATAATCGGGCCTTTTGCGGCTTAAAGCAAATTCGGCAAGCCGCAAGGGATTGGAACGGTAAGAGGAAGTTTCGCCCGAAGGGATAAGTTCGTCGGTAGTGGTTACGGGGTCTTCGATAACGGCGGCGACTTTCATGATAAGATGCTTTTTCAGCCCTTGTATTTCTGGCCAATCGGTTATGTTGGGGCCGTATTGCAATTGAGCCGATTTGTCCGCTTTGCCGAATCCGTCGTAAACCCTCGCTTTATATACGGCATCGTCGTATTTGAAGGGTTTTATTTTATTGTTGTATTCAATCTCGGTGGCGGGGGTAAGATAACCTCCGTTGGCCGCGGTGGCGGCTATGCTTCTGGCGTCCATAAGCGCCACTGCCGCCATTTGTCCTTCCCCTGGCTTGGAGCCTTCTCTGGATTCAAAATTCCTTGTGGTATGCCTTATGGAAAATCCATTGTTGGCGGGCACATCTCCCGCTCCGAAACAAGGCCCGCAAAAGGCGGTCTTTACATTAACGCCCGCCGACATAAGCTTTTCCAGCGCTCCCTTCCTTGCTAAGTCTATATATATGGGCATGGAACCCGGATATACGCTCATGGACAGCTTATTGCCTATATTCTTGCCTTGCAATATCGCCGCGGCTTCCATTATGTTGTCATAAGTTCCGCCCGCGCAGCCTGCTATAATGGCTTGGTCCGCCAATATTTTACCGTTGACGATTTTGTCGGTAAGCTTGAATGAGCCTTCATTCTTTTTCAAAAGCTTGTTGCCTTCTTCCTCGCATTTTTTCAAAATTTCATAAGGGTTTTCAAGCAGTTCCCTTATCGTATAAGCATTGCTGGGATGAAAAGGCAAGGCTATCATGGGCTCTATCGCGGATAAATTCACTTCGATGTATCCGTCGTAGTATACAAGCTCCTTAGGCTTAAGTTCTTTATAAGCGTCTTCTCTTTTGTGGTTGATAAAATATTCCTTAACTTTATCGTCGGTTTGCCATATCGAAGTAAGGCAAGTGGTTTCGGTGGTCATTACATCGATGCCGTTACGATATTCTATAGGCAAATGTTTTATGCCTCTGCCGAAAAACTCCATGACCTTGTTTTTGACATAGCCGCTGTTAAAAACTTCCCGAATTATGGCAAGCGCCACATCTTGGGGGCCTACGCCTTTTCTCGGCTTTCCTTTGAGCTCCACCCCCACCACTTCGGGATAAGGTATGTCGTAGGTCTTGTTCAAAAGCTGTTTAACCAGCTCTCCTCCGCCCTCGCCTATCCCCATTGTGCCCAGAGCGCCGTAACGGGTATGGGAATCCGACCCCAGAATCATTTTGCCGCAAGCGGCCATTCTTTCGCGCATATAGCTGTGAATAACGCCTTGGTGCGCGGGCACGTAGATGCCGCCGTATTTCTTGGCGGCGGAATAGCCGAAAAGGTGGTCGTCTTCATTAATGGTGCCGCCCACCGCGCAAAGGCTGTTATGGCAGTTCGTCAGCACATAAGGTATGGGAAACTCCTTTAGACCGCTTGCCTTTGCCGTTTGTATTATTCCCACATAAGTTATGTCGTGGGAGGCCAAAGCGTCAAATTTTATCTTGAGCGGCAAACCTTTTTCGGTTGCGCCCGTTGTGTTATGCGCGCTCAAAATCTGATAAGCAATGGTTCCTTTGTAAGCTTGCTTAATTTGTTCTGCATTAAAATTATTTTTGCTTATCCTTTTTCCGTTAAGAAAATACACGCCTTTTTTTGATAATTTAATCATTAAAACTTCTCCGTACCGTTTATAAGTATAATAAATTATTCTAAATAATTAAAACAAATTATACCAAGCCAATCGTTAATTGTAAAGTGAAAACGCCTTTAACAACGGCCCTTAAAATAATAATTTCTTGGAACAATCCTATTCCTGCATTTTTTCAATTTTTCAATTAGTTGCAAAATAAATACTGTTGGGATATAATTATTTTTATGAAATATATATCGCTTACCTTACAGTATTTATTCAAGCTGGATAACGGAAAAAGGTTCTTGGCTCTGTTTTTGTTCGCTTTGCCGCCCGGTCTTGTATTGTCATATTATTTTCCGATAACGGGATACTTGGATTGGTTTGTCAATTATTCGGGGAATTACGCTTCTTACTCTGATTTATGGCTGTCGCTTGTGGAAAGAGATACCTTGAAAATAGGCTTGCTTATTTTGGGATATATACTGGTTATCTTCTCGGTATCTGCCATTACCACCTTAACCGTCAGAAGCGCAAGAATAGGCAAATTCCAAGTAAAAAGCGTATTTTATTTGATTAACGAAAACTTTTTTCCGTCTTTCTCTCTTATGACCGTTTTTTTGATAAGCTTGATAGTTTTTCAATCCTTGCTTTGCCTTTTCTTTTTCCTTTGGCAGATAATTCCCGGAATTACGGTAGGATATGTGCTTGCCATCTTTACCGCCGTAATCGGGTTGTTGATTTTTATTTATACTTTGGCCGGCGCGTCGCTGTGGCTGCCCATAATGAGCATAAACGGACTGAAACCCTTTAAGGCGCTCGCGGTTTCCTACTACAAAACGCGAAAAGAAAAGAATAAATTATTCACGGCCTATCTGATCGCGTTTGCCGTTATCATAGCGCTTGGGTTCGTCGCTTATTTATTCGCCAAAGTGTGGTATGTAAAATGGCTGATAAACGCCTTAAACTACACTATGGCGGCGCTCTTCTTTACCGTCATGTCCATTTTGACTTTATTTGAGATAGACGGTATCACCAGAGAAGACTTGGTCAAAAGGCCTTATCTCAGGAGGTAAAAATGCATTTTAAGCATTCAATGTCCATATTCAGCACGCACCTTACATTGTTATACAAAGTTCTTCTGTTCATATTTGTGGTATTCATAATCGCCAGCGCTATTTTTGTAAGCATTTTCAACCCTTTGGTACAAGGCGTTAAAGAAGCTCTGGTGCTGGAAGGCTACAAATTCTCCGTGCGCGAAATACTCGATAAACCCGTAGAAAGCTTGACCCAAATCAGGAAGACCGTTTCCGACTTCTTATCTGCCCACCCCAACTTGATATTGTCCAGAGTTATGTTTTTGATTTTGTTGGTAGTCTTTACGCGGTTCTTTATATCTTTGTCGTATGTTCCCGTTACCAAAGTGATTTATGACAAAATGACCGCAGGTTATTCGGGAGGGCTTTTTTCAAGATTGGTGGACTCTTTGCTTCAAACAATGGGGTACGCTTTTTTTTCGTCATTGATAAATACGGCGCTCGATATAGGCATCTTTACATTATCGCTGTATGTGTTCTCGTTGTTCTATAAAGTAATAAGCGTGGCGGCGCTGCCCATAGGAGTAACGCTGGCCTTGACGCTGTATTCGCTCAGGATTTCTTTGTTTTCACAATGGCTGCCGCTAATCTGCGACGGAAACAAGAACATCTTCAAAGCGCTTGTCTTAAATTTCAAAAAAGCGGCAAAATGCTTAAAGTATCATTTCCCCATGACGCTTACCGTTACTATTCTATATTTGGGGGTATTGACGACCACCGCCATTTCCACCTTCGGATTGCTACCCATAATGGCTTTCCCGATGTATATCATCCTGATTTGTATTTTTAATCTGGTATCTTATTTCAATTTAAACAACCGCAAGTATTACACCGATAACGGCGTATCGGTATACACCCCTAAAGAACAATGAAAACAGCGGCTTGTAGATTTCAAAAATAAAAACCCGAAACTTCTTGTTTCGGGTTTTTTTGATAAAGTCAAAATATTTTATAAAGGTCTTCCACTTTTTCCGCAAAGAATTCAATTTTGCGGTTTTTGAATTTTTCTTTGGGACAAAAGCCCCATAGCGCCACCCCTACTTTTATGCCCGTTTCTTCCGCTCCGTCGACATCGTACAGCGTGTCTCCGATAAGGATGCTGTCATCCTTGTTTGCGCCCGTGTCGTTAAACAGTTTATTCAAGACATCGGTTTTGGTATGGATATTTTTGTCGATATCGGCGCCGTAAATGCCGCTGAGGTACTTTGTCAAACCAAAATTCTCAATTATGATTTCCGAGCTTTTTTGTTCCTTTGTGGTAGCCACATACAGCGTATGCCCCTTGTCCTTAAGGTATTTCATGAGCGAATCAATACCGTCGAACATACGGTTCTTCAATATATTTTTCTCTTTATAAATCTTTCTGTATAATCTCACCGCTTCGGGCACTTTTTCGGGCTCAAGAAATTTCGACAGCGTCTCTTCGGTAGGCGGACCGATGAATTTTTTTAATGTTTCATCAGGCAAATCGGGCAAATTATAAATCCTGAAGAACTCCCGAAAATTCGCGAATATGCCTTCGCTGCTGTCTGAAATAGTGCCGTCAAGATCAAAGATAATGTTCATTTCAGCCCTTCCCGATATACTCCAATTGTTCTTTAAGCTTATTTAGCAGCTGCTTATTGGCCATTAATTTCTGCCGCTCTTCTTCCACAAGTTTGGCGGGAGCTTTGGACAAAAAGCCAGGATTTGACAGCATCCTTTCCCCTCTTTGAATCTCCGTCTCCGCCTTACCGATTTCTTTGTTTAACCTTGCCGCTTCTTTATCAAAGTCTATCAATTCGCCCAAAGGTATATAAAGCTCGGTATCTTCCGCAACCGCATTGGATACTTTTTCGGCGATTTCTTCCTTGCCGCCGATATAATTAATCGAATTAACGCCCGCAAGCTTTTCTATATACAAACTGCAATCTTTTATTAAAGCTTCTCGGGTTTTCGCGGCCACAAAAAGATTCAGCTTTTTGGTTACGGGCACATTCATTTCCGCTCTGATATTTCTAATCTTAACTATTATTTCTTTTATATGCTCAAAATCTTCGTCGGCAAAATCAAATTCTTTACGCTCCACGGGGTATTCCTGAATCATAAGCGTGGAGTCGTCAAAATAGCTCCATATTTCTTCGGTAATAAAAGGTATAAAAGGATGACACAGCTTAAGAATGCTCTTGAGAACATAAACAAGCGCCGAAAGGGCGTCTTCTTTATTCCTTTCGTTGTCGGAATACAGCATGGGCTTAGTTAATTCGATATACCAATCGCAAAAATCGCTCCAAACAAAATCATATAATTTGCCAAGCGCCAACCCTATTTCATAATTTTCTATATTTCGCGTAACTTCAGCTGTCACTCCGTTCAATTTTTTTAATATCCATTTATCGGCGGCGCTGAAGTTAACTTGGCTTAAAGGTTTTATTTTTTTGCCTTCGGCGTTCATTTTGACATATCTTGAAGCGTTCCAGATTTTGTTCATGAAATTTCTGGAGCTTTCCATTCTGTCTTCGCTGAAACGAATATCCCCGCCGGGAGCCACTCCCGTCGATAACGAAAAACGAAGACTGTCCGCGCCGTATTTTTCTATTAATTCAATGGGATCCACTCCATTGCCCAGAGACTTTGACATTTTTCTGCCCAAAGAATCCCTTACTATTCCGTGTATAAGCACTTCGGGGAAAGGCGCCTCTCCCATATGCTCGATTCCCGAAAAAATCATTCTGGCCACCCAGAAAAAGATTATGTCATATGCGGTAACCAACAAGCTGGTGGGATAAAAATATTTCAAATCTTCGGTTTCGTCGGGATAGCCAAGCGTTGAGAAAGGCCATAGCGCAGAAGAAAACCAAGTGTCCAGCACATCTTCGTCTTGACGGAGGTTTTTACTGCCGCATTTGGGACATTGCTTAGGCTCTTCCATGGCCACTATTTCTTCTCCGCAATCGCAGTACCAGCAGGGTATGCGGTGCCCCCACCAAAGCTGACGGGATATGCACCAGTCTTTTATGTTTTCCATCCAATTGAAATATATCTTTTCAAATCTTTGAGGAATAAACCTTGTCTTGCCCTCCCTGACCGCTTTTATCGCGGGCAGCGCAAGGGTTTCCATTTTGACAAACCATTGTTTGCTGACCATGGGCTCAACATCGTTTTTGCAGCGGTAGCATTCGCCTACATTGTGGGCGTATTTTTCTTTCTTTACCAAATAGCCTTGAGCTTCAAGCGCTTCTTCCACCGCCTTTCTTGCTTCATAGCGGTCCATTCCCTCAAAAACAGAGCCCGCGTTTTTATTCATAATGCCGTCGTCGCCGATAACGTTGATAGTCTCAAGATTATGTCTTAAGCCTATTTCAAAGTCATTGGGATCATGAGCGGGGGTGATTTTTAACGCTCCCGTTCCGAATTCTGTTTCAACATAGCTATCGGCTATAACGGGAATGGTCCTGCCCGTCAAAGGCAAAATTACCCGCTTGCCCACAGCGTCTTTATATCTTTTATCGTTTGGATTTACGGCGACGGCGGTATCCCCAAGCATGGTTTCAGGTCTTGTGGTGGCGATTATAAGCTCGCCTTGACCGTCCTCAAAAGGATACCTTATGTGCCAAAGATAACTGTCTTTTTGTTCGTATTCCACTTCGGCGTCGCTTAACGCCGTACGGCATGAGGGACACCAGTTTATTATTCTGTTTCCCCTGTAAATAAGTCCTTTATTGTATAATTTTACAAAAACCGCTTTCACCGCTTTTGAGCATCTTTCGTCCATTGTGAAAGCTTCCCTTGTCCAGTCGCATGAAGAGCCCAGCCTTTTGAGCTGTTCCACAATTCTTCCGCCGTATTGCTCTTTCCATTTATATGCCCTTCTGAGGAATTCTTCTCTGCCTATTTCCTTTTTTGTTTTTCCCGTTTCTTTCTTTAGCTGCTCCACTACTTTGAATTCAGTAGCTATGCTGGCATGGTCTGTGCCCGGCAGCCATAACGTATTAAAGCCGCGCATCCTTTTGTACCTGACGATAATATCCTGCAAGGTATTGTTCAACGCGTGTCCCATATGGAGCTGCCCTGTGATGTTGGGAGGCGGTATTACTATTGTAAAAGGTTCTTTGCTTTGGTCTGGAGCGGGAGTAAAACATCCCTCTTTGTTCCACTTTTCATAAATCTTCTGCTCAAAATTCCGAGGTTGAAAAGTTTTGTCCATTTAATTAGTTTTCTCCTTCGTTGTCCTCTTTTTTGTCTTCTTCGTCCAGCTCTTTAAGCCTTTTTTCTTCTTTAATGCGCTTGAAATCTCTCAGCGCGTCCGTTCCGTAATTTACGAAAGCCACATAGGTGGCCACAAGACCTATGCCCAGAATAGCCCAGTCAACCATATAAACATAGGGATGGAAGAAAGATACTATTACGCCTATCGATATTATGGCTGAAGCTACCTTGCCCATGCTGTTGGCTTGAATTACCACCTTATGATTTATTAGGAAAATGCCGCCGATAATCATGGCAAGCTCTTTTATCACAAGCAACAACACGAACAGCCAATGCACATAGCCTATAATAACAAGGCTGAGTATTACTCCCACATGCATGACCTTATCGGCAAAGGGATCAAGGAATTTCCCCAAATCGGTAACTTGATTATAGCGTCTTGCTATAAACCCGTCGAATACATCCGTGCTTGCCGCAAACAGAAAAATTCCCAAACCGATATAAATAAAATATTCAAACCCGCCGCAGGCATATTTCCCGAAAATAATGAAAAACATATATACGGGAACGCTTGCCAATCTTATTAAAGAAAGTATATTGGGGATTGTTCTCAATTCCTTTTTGTCTATTTTCATAATTAACTCCTTATTATTAAGCTTCCATTAGAATTATCGCTATTATACCATACAAAATAATCAAATAAAAGTATTTTATAATCTTTTTCATTGGCCTGTTAAGGATATTTTGTTTCATTATCATACAAAATAAATTTACGGAGGTTGTTAATGAGAGCAGTAATCATGGCAGGCGGCAAAGGAACAAGACTAAGGCCGTTAACCAACGATATACCCAAACCGATGGTTAAAATAATCGATAAACCGGTTATGGAGCACATAATAAACTTGCTGAGGAAACACGAAATAACCGAAATCGCGGTAACGCTCGGCCATATGTCGCAATGTATAATAGATTATTTCGGAGACGGCTCCAAATGGGATGTCAAATTGACTTATTTTGTGGAAGACACTCCTTTGGGAACCGCAGGTAGCGTAAAGGGAACCCAAAATTTTGTTTCCGAAGATTTTCTTGTAATTTCGGGAGACGCTTTCACCGACATAAATCTTACCGACGCCATAAGATATCATTTTGCCAAAGACAGCATATTTACCTTGATAGCCCAGCCCCATCCAAGGCCGGAGGGCTTGGGGGTGCTGAAAACGGATTTCAACAATAAAATAATAGAATTCGTGGAAAAGCCCAAAGATTTGAAGCCTTCTTTAATAAATACGGGGATATACATTATCAATAAAAAGATACTTGATTTAATTCCCGAAGGCAATTACGATTTCGGAAAACAGTTATTGCCCTCTCTCACGGGCAGGATTTATGCGTATATAACTTATGAATACTGGTCGGATATAGGCACGCTGTCCTCTTATTATTACACCAATTATATATTGGCGGGACAGCTTGCCGAGCAAAACAAGCAACGGCAATCGGTATAACGTATAACGGTTGCGGAAATTACGCCGCAACCGTCTTTTGTTTTATTATGTAAATAAGGCGGGAATTTTATTGCCCCTTTGTGTCTTTATCGGTATACACAACGCTTTTTTTGTTTTTGCGGCTTTTCATATAAAAGCTGACTATCGCCGCTATGATGCTGATTAAAACAAAGACAAGCAAAACCATAATTATGATATAACTTTTTTCTCCCAACAACAAGCTTGCCGTAATTATTATAGCGCCCGCCACGAAATTGCCTAAAACAAGAGCAAGCAAAGATTTTTTCCAATCTAAATTCAAAAATACGGACACTATGCTTCCCGTCCATACGCCAGTCATGGGCAAAGGAATGGCCACAAAAACAAACAATCCCAGCGTCTTATAAAATTCCAGCTTTTTTTGATTCTTTTTGGCTTCCTCTACTTTTATTTCCGCTTTTTGAGATATCTTTTCAGCCTTGTCTTTATACATATCCTCAAAAGAGCGGGCGATTTTTTTGAAAACTTTTGTTCTCTTCAACGCGTTCAATAAAGGCTGAAAACTAAACATAAGTATGGGAGCGACCACCAAAGAGCTTACGCAAGAAAAGAAATACGCGGTAACGGGCTTCATTCCCATTTGAAGCGCCACGGGAATAGAACCCCTTACTTCTATTGCAGGAATCATGGATATGATAAAAGTAACCAAATAATCGTTCTTTAACGCCTGCTGCAATCCCACAATAATTTTTTCAATAATCTCTCCCATTAATGCCGTTCTCCTTGACGCGTTCTAATATATATTTTACTATGCTTGAGGCTATGTTTGTTTTTGTTGATTGTTCCAATTTCATAAAATAAGCGTTGCTGTTAACTTCTATAATCATGGGACTGTCATACAAAAAATCCACCGCGCAAAAATCAAGGTCAAGATAATTAGCCGCTCTTTGCGCGATTTCTATATAATTTTCGTCAAGCTCAAAAGCCTGCGCGGTTACTTCCCCTTGATTGCTCCTGAAATCGTCGGCGCTGCACAGCAGCATGCCCGCCACCGCTTTGCCGCCCACCACATAAGCTCTTACGCTTTTCCCTTTGCTTGAAGCAATATATTTTTGATACAAATGGGGCGCGCTCCATAATTCCCTTTCGGTTTCTTCCAACGCTTGTCTGTTTTCAATCAGCCTTACCCCGCAGCCTAAAGAGCCTGTAGCCGTCTTTGCTATCATGGGATAAGCGAGCGCCTTTTCCACGCTGTCAATAAATTCCGCGTCAATTATGTCGCCGCCGCTATAGCGCAAAGGAGCGATTACCGTTTCAGGCATGCTGATATCCTGATACCTTGACAAATATATGGCGGTTTTTATTTTGTCATCGCATTTTTCTATTGAAAAAGAGCTGTTAAATACCTCCACTCCCGCCTGTTCCATTATTCTCGCAAGATTTATATCCTTATCCAAAAATATCGCGCAATCAAAATCAAAGCTTTGTTTGGGCAATAAGAGATTATTATTTTTGAATATTTGCGGCTCATATCCTTCTCGGCGCAGTTCCTCGGTTATTCTGTCCACTTGGTGCGTGTAAGCGGGAGAAGAATAATAGCCGTTTATTACTATAGCTGTTTTCATTTGACCACCATGCCGCAGCTTGCCATTGTGATAGCGTCGCCATAATTGCTGCTGAGCGTAATTGATTTAGTGTTTTTATTGAAAGTATGTTTGGTTAAATCGGCTACATGATATGAAGCAAGCGCCGCTGTCTGCACATGATAACGTCTGTTGGGGGGAACTATGGTAATATTTGCCGTATGCGTTACCTGAAACGATCTGTCAAAGGTAATTTTATAAAAGCCGTCCCTGCCCGTTGTTACCGAAAAGCTTTCCACTGTTTTTGTCTCTCCGTCCACGCTTGTGGTCAGCTCCACATTAACGGTAAGCCCGCCAAGATAAGAGTCTACGCCGTCGTTCATAATTCTGTCTTCGTTTTTGTCATTCCAAATATATCCCGCAATAATGGTCCTGTCCATATTTATGGCTTTTTGGTAGTTTTCGGAGCGGAATCTCTCAAGGTGATAATCCTCGTATTCATATAACGATATCCCGTGTTTATCTTTTATTTCTTTGCCGTCCTCGTCTTTAAG
>FZPS01000059.1_pt18 | contig 22098 bp, 17 predicted proteins | sample 1817821 | NCBI WGS metagenome assembly FZPS01 (sample SAMEA104158645, study PRJEB21678) | metagenome | place: Germany | collected 2015-04-21 | reverse complement strand
TTGCCGTAGTTACCCTATTAAATTTGGAACTTATGAGTAATAATATTACCATAGGATATAATTTAAAAAGTAAAAAGTTGGGAACTAAAGGAATCATTAAGATATCGGATAAATTCTTCTGTGCAGATGAAATCAACCGGATTTCCGTTGTTGCTCCTCACGTTAAACTGAATATTATCCGAGATTATGAAGTAGTGGAAAAACGAGAGATCAATATGCCTGATGAGCTTAAAGGTATCATTAAATGTAACAATCCCAAGTGCATTACCAACAATGAACCAATGAATACTTATTTTCATGTCATCGACAAAGAGCATTGTGTAGTTCGTTGTCATTATTGCGAAAAAGAACAAAAAAGGGAAGAGATAGTAATTATCCAAAGCGAATTATTAGCGGAATAAAGTTATTTATGGGAAAACACCTCAAAAAAAATGAATAAACTTATCCTTTGTTGTATATTAGTTTTTACTCCCTTATTTGTTTTTTGTCAGAATGAATACAACCACACAAAAAACGAAGCCATTACTCTTAACAAAAAGGGCAGACAAGTGAGGTTTGGTGCTAAAATAGGCTTCAACTCTTCTATTTATCTTATTTCCGACTTGATGATAAATGATGTCAAGATAAGAGAAATTCAAAACAACTATAAAATAGGATATCATTTTACTGTTTTCACACAAGTCAACTTTAATAAACACTTTATTCAGCCTGAACTTTCATATCAAATTAACCGTTCGGAACTTTCTTTTGATAAATCACAAAAGAATCAAGAGCTTATGCCCTTTTATGCAACGATTAAATCCGAACTGCACCACATAGAATTACCTATTTTATGGGGTTATAATTTTATAAATAAACCTCCATACGGAATGGCATTTTTTATTGGCCCTAAAATAACCTATTTATGGAGAAAGAAAAGCAAGATTGAATACCAGAATTTCGATGTAAACGATTTTGAAGAAAAATTAAGACCTTTAAATCTAGGCTGTGCCGCTGGTGTATCTGTTAACATTTCACAATTTTTCTTTGATTTCAGATATGAACAATCTTTCTTTAATATGTCTAAAGAAGTAAGGTATAAGCTTCTCACCAACGATATTCAAGCAGGAAAAACTCATTTTAACCGTAGGGAAAGTGTACTTAGCTTTTCCGTAGGCATACTCTTTTAATCTGAATCAAATAACATTATTAGCAATAGATTCTTCTTTTTCCATTCTTTTTCTATATTTTTGTGCGTTTATATAATTTTTTATCAAAAATAAACTGATATCATAATCACAATGAAAAGAGATGATGTAATTTTCGACTTGATTGAGCAAGAGCGTCAACGTCAATTAAGAGGAATTGAGTTGATTGCATCTGAGAACTTTGTCAGTAACCAAGTTATGGAAGCAATGGGCTCCTGTCTAACCAATAAATATGCCGAAGGCTACCCTGGGAAACGCTACTATGGAGGGTGCGAAATTGTAGACCAAACAGAGCAATTGGCTATTGATCGTGTGAAAGAAATTTTTGGAGCAGAATGGGCAAATGTTCAGCCTCACTCCGGCGCACAAGCTAATGCTGCTGTCTTCTTAGCTGTATTAAATCCCGGAGATAAATTTATGGGGTTAAACTTAGCTCATGGAGGGCATCTCTCTCACGGATCAGCTGTAAATACTTCCGGCATTCTTTATACTCCCTGTGAATACAATGTAAAAGAAGAAACCGGCCATGTGGATTATGATCAGATGGAAGAAGTTGCTTTACGCGAGAAACCGAAGTTAATTGTAGGTGGTGGATCTGCTTATTCACGTGAGTGGGACTATAAACGGATGAGAGAAATTGCAGATAAGATAGGAGCTATTCTTATGATCGACATGGCTCATCCTGCGGGACTTATTGCTGCCGGATTGCTGGATAATCCTGTAAAATATGCCCATATAGTTACCTCTACTACCCATAAAACCTTACGTGGACCTAGAGGTGGAGTTATACTAATGGGTAAGGATTTCCCAAATCCTTGGGGTAAGAAAAATATGAAAGGTGAGATCAGAATGATGTCTCAACTACTTGATTCTGCCGTATTCCCCGGCATCCAAGGTGGTCCTTTAGAACACATCATTGCTGCAAAAGCTGTAGCTTTCTATGAGTGTTTGCAACCAGAATACAAAGAATACCAAAAACAAGTTCAAAAAAATGCAAAGGTTCTTGCTGATGAACTTTTAAAGAGAGGTTTTGGTGTAGTTTCCGGAGGAACGGATAATCACTCCATTCTTATTGACTTACGCTCCAAATATCCGGAAATAACGGGTAAAATGGCTGAAAAGGCGTTAGGAAAAGCAGATATTACCGTAAATAAAAACATGGTACCTTTTGACTCCCGCTCTGCTTTTCAAACATCTGGTATTCGTTTAGGAACTTCTGCCATTACCACTCGTGGTGCCAAAGAGGACTTAATGATAATAGTTGCCGAATTAATTGAGAAGGTTTTATCAAACATCGACAATGAACAAGTTATTTCTCACATTAAAGAGGAGGTCAACAAAACAATGACAGAATATCCTATGTTTGCTTATTAAATTAAGCTTGCATACAACATAACTAAAAAACGTGATCTTTTTTTTATACTTAAAGATCACGTTTTTTTGTTATAAAAAGAATAGAAGTATAAAATTCATTAGGTCTGGGACCGACCGGCGTTCGGTCCCAGACCTAACCTCAGTCTCTCCCAGACCGAAGAGCCTTCTAACCCAGACCGATTAAATTGACTCCATCCTTTCTTTATTTTACTCTTTCCATTCCATCACCTGAATTCCTGACAATCAGTATTAAGACAGAGTAAAAACAATACCGGCTCCTATTTTCATTTAACCAAAATCAACTGATATTTTATTGATTGATAACAGCTTATATATTGAGTTACATATCGTCATAACCTTTCAATTAACGCAAAAATAAGCGCAATAGATGCAAATTAAATACTTGATAGTTGAAATTTTAATCGGTATTTTTGAAATCAATTGTATATTAGAAAAGTTAGGATAAAGTAAAATAAAATTTCAATTCAGAGATATGACCTTAGAAAAAACATGGAGATGGTTTGGTGAAAAAGATACAATCAAACTATCCGATTTAAGACAATTTGGGGTTGAAGGTATTGTAACTGCCCTAAACCACATCCCAAGTGGTGAAGTATGGAGTATTGAAGAAATAGAAAAAAGGAAATCAATCATTGAAAATGCAGGTATGCGTTGGAGTGTAGTAGAGAGCCTCCCTGTATCTGAGTCCATCAAAATGCGAAATGAAAAGAGTGATCGCCACATTGAAAACTATAAAATATCACTGCGTAATTTAGGAAAATGTGGAGTAACTACTGTATGCTATAATTTTATGCCGGTATTAGATTGGGCTCGCACCAGTTTAAGCTACCCACATCCGGATGGAACAGACTCCATGTTCTTTGATTATATTGCTTTTGCAGCTTTTGATGTTTATATATTAGAGCGCTCTGGTTCTGATAAAGATTATTCTGATGAAGTTTTATCCAAAGCTAAAAAAATGGTTGATACATTATCAGAAAAAGAGAAAGATCAACTAGTATACAACATTGTTGTAGCTACACAAGCCTTTGTTGGAAGTGGTGTAGGAGATGTTCCTAATTATAAGGAGGAATTTAAGAAGCTATTGAATAACTATAAGAACATTGACAAAGAACAGTTACGAGCTAACCTAAAACACTTCTTAGAAGAAGTCATTCCTGTTGCAGAAGAAGTGGGTGTTAATCTTTGTATTCACCCAGACGATCCCCCCTTCCCTCTTTTAGGATTACCTCGTATTACAAGCACATTAGAGGATTATGAATGGATTCTCAAACAAGTAGATTCCATCTCTAATGGAGTTACTTTCTGTACCGGATCATTATCGGTTAGAGAAGATAATATTCTCATTGATTTCATTAAGAAATTAGGTTCACGCATACACTTTGTTCACTTACGTAACATCAAACGTAACGGAGAACGCACATTCTATGAATCAGGACATTTAGATGGTGTCGTTGATATGCCGAGTTTAGTTAAAGCATTATTGGAGGAGCAAATAAAACGCAGAAAAGAAGGAAGAAAAGATGTACGCATTCCTTTCCGTCCAGACCACGGTCTACGTATGTTATACGATTTTGATGAAAAGCACAACCCGGGATATCCACTCATTGGTAGACTAAAAGGATTTGCAGAAATAGCCGGTGTCGAGGCTGGCATCCTAAAGTGCTTAGAAAACAAATAATTTAAAAGATATCACCATGAATCATTTATTTAACATAAAAGATAAAGTAATCTTAGTAACAGGTGGATATGGAGCTTTAGGAAGCAGTATATCACACTACTTAAGTCAACAAGGAGCAGAGGTTGTTATCATTGGACGTTCACAAGAAAAAGCTGCAACTCTAATCAATCAGATAAAAAAAGAGAGAAACAAAGGTTATTTTGTACAAGCTGATGTCATGAAGATTGATGAGCTTCGCAAAGCTAAAACTGAAATAATTGAACGAAGTAAACGCATTGATGTCCTTATCAATGTAGCAGGAGGTAATGTGCCTGGTGCTACCCTAAGAGATGATCAACCTATTTTTGATATGAAAATTGAGGATTGGGATAAGGTGATTAATCTGAACTTGAATGGAACAATCTATCCCTGTCTAGTCTTTGGAGAAGCTATGGCTCAAGCTAAATCCGGTTCCATCATCAATATTTCTTCTATGGCTGCTTTGGCTGTTTTAACCAGAGTTCCCGGTTATTCTGCCGCTAAGGCTGCAATCACCAACTTTACCAAATGGCTGGCTAATGACTTAGCTCAGAAATATGGTGACCAATTACGTGTAAACGCCATTGCTCCCGGATTTTTCATAGGAGAACAGAATCGGAAGGTTCTTATTAATCCGGATGGTACACTTACCGAGCGAAGTCATAAAATACTCAATAATACTCCTATGGGGAGATTTGGCAATCTCTCCGAGTTGAATGGTTATGTACATTATTTATCTAGTGAGGCTTCGAGCTTTGTAACAGCTACAGTTCTTCCGATAGATGGAGGATTTATAGCTTTCAGTGGCGTATAAAAACAACGGAGCTCTCTATTTCAAACAATAGAGATGATTTAATTAGAATAGCAGTCAATAAATAGGTACTTAAAAACTAATCAGCGATTAACAAAACCTTTAATTCAAATACAAAATAATGAATCTTTTTTAACTGATGATTAGAAAAAGATAATTCACAAAAAATGAAAAACGAAAAACAAATTAAGATGACTCATTACAGATGGGTTATTTGTAGCCTACTCTTTTTTGCTACAACAATCAACTATTTAGACAGGCAAGTACTATCGTTATTGCAACCCTTACTTGCGGAAGAATATAGCTGGAGTAATCTGGATTATGGATATATAACCTCTGCTTTTCAGGTAGCCTATGGCATAGCCGTAATTTTTGTCGGTCATTTTGTTGACCGCATCGGTATCAAGAAAGGATATGCCTGGGCAATTGCAATATGGTCATTAGGAGCTGCCGTACACGCTTTTGCAATAGAAATAGGTGGAACTTTAGCTCCACTGCTTAACTTTTTAGGCATTGCTTTACCTGTTTCAGTTATAGGCTTTATGTTTAGTCGCATCATATTAGCAATTGGAGAGTCCGGTAACTTTCCTGCAGCCATAAAAACTGTTGGAGAATGGTTTCCTCCCAAAGAACGTTCTTTAGCTACCGGAATATTCAATTCCGGAGCTAATATAGGAGCGATAATAGCCCCTCTTGTGGTACCAGTCATAGCCTATCGTTGGGGTTGGCAATGGGCATTCATTTTAGTGGGTATCATTGGATTCATTTGGCTTATCTTTTGGCTTATTTTTTACAATTCACCTAAAATAAAACTAGAAAAAGGATTCATAGACGAACAAGAGTTCCAGTATATTACGAAAGATGCCATAGAAGAACAAGAAACAAAAAATAAAGAAGAAGCTGAACCGACCGAGAAGACTCCTTGGCTTAAGTTATTACAATATAGACAAACTTGGTCCTTCTTTTTTGGTAAGTTCTTTACTGATGGAGTCTGGTGGTTTTTCCTATTTTGGCTCCCGGCCTATTTGAAAGCAAAATACGATATGGAAGGAGCAGAAATTATGTGGCCATTAGCTATACTATACACCCTAACTATGGTGGGAAGCATAGGAGGTGGTTGGTTTCCTTCTTTTTTCATCAACAAAGGATTAGAAACTTATACAGCACGTATGCGTGCAATGCTAATCATAGCAATTTTTCCATTAGTTGTATTATTAGCACAACCACTAGGTCATATTACCTATTGGATTCCGGTTTTATTGATTGGAATAGGATGTTCCGCACATCAGGCCTGGTCCGCTAACATTTACTCCACTGTTTCAGATATGTTTCCTAATAAAGCGGTTGCTTCCATCACCGGCATTGGAACGATGGCCGGATCGCTTAGTGGAGTCATCATCTCTTTACTTGCCGGATACCTGTTTGATTATTTTGATGGAAAAGGTTCCATTGAAACAGGATATACCATTATGTTTACGTATTGTGCCATAGCCTATATGATTGCATGGATCTGTATGAAGTTATTAGTACCTAAGTACAAATTAGTAAAAGGACTATAGAGATGAATTTTAATCCATATATAGACTAATAGTTCTTTAGCTTCAATATTTGATTAATTTTAAGGTGAGATTAAAAAGGATTGCTTATTTTTATAGTAATCCTTTTTTATGGAGAATCTTGTTTTATCCATAAATAGTGTATTCTGTAACACCTTAATGATGAGTAGACAAGCAAATATAATGCACGAACAATTACATTTAGTAGGTGGATCTCCTATTAAAATAAAAAAGTGTAATTACGATTACTTCAAATACCCATATCATTTTCATATGGAATATGAAATAGCTTATATTCATAAAGGGTATGGAACACTCTATGCAGGAAATAGTATCAACTCTTTTGAAGATGATTATTTAGTGTTATTTGGAAGTAACTACCCACATATGTTTAAAAGTCATCAAGACTTTTACGATCAAGCTCCCAAATTAAGAACCCATGCCATCATTATTCACTTTCAAGAAGACTTCTTAAAGGAATCGCGAAAATATTATCCTGAGTTTAATAGCATTAACCAACTACTTATTAACTCACAATATGGTGCAACCTTTGGTTTAGCAGGCAATGAACTCTTAAGAGAGAAAGTGAGAAACGTCATTTACACCACGGGGTTAGAACGATTAATAGAGTTGATAGACATTCTCTATTTAATGGGACAATCTACTAATGTTTCATTTCTGGGACAACAAAAAGAAAAGGATTTACTCACTACTAAAGATGAAAGATTAATTAAAGTTCTAAGTAAGATCAATACCGAATATCACAAGGAGATACATCTTGAGGAAATTGCAGAGATTGCCGGAATGAACCCTTCTGCCTTTTCAAGATACTTCAAACATAAAACAAGTAAAACCCTGACTAGGTACATCAATGAATTACGAATTAATTATGCCTGTGAACTGCTAATTGAAGAAAGATTATCCATATCCCAAATTGCTTACGAATGTGGATTTAATAATATATCAAACTTTAATCGTCAATTTAAGAGCATAACCTCTTTTAATCCTTCTGATTATATTAAAAAGTACAGTCGCAATGTTTCAAAAGCTGAAAAGTTCAAACAAGAGAATAAAAACAGTTTAAAACTAAGATAATGTTAACTCATATTTAAGACTAACCCTAATTCAAAACACAAAGAGAATTAAGGTTAGTCTTTTTATACATAAAACCACTCTCTAACTCTATTCTCAGATTAAAGGAATGAACCATGCTAGAGAAAAAGGACCCCAAAGGTTATTTTTTATTTCCTTTATAACGATCAGTGCCTATCCAAGTTAGTCTACGCCATATAGCCTCAAACGGACCATAGCGATGGGTTTTAAGCCACCACACACAGAACGTCCATTGAACTAAGAACAAGATAATGCCCACAATCAAACTATACGTTATAGAAAGATACTGACCAAGATATAATCCCCACGAATAAAACAAAAATGAACCTATTATGGATTGAAAAATATAATTGCTCAAACTCATTTTACCAAATGGGGCCAACTTATTCAGTAAGTTATTATTTTTTGCCAAATAATAAACTAATAAAAATGCAGTAACCAGAACAAACATAAAACTCAGTTTATGTAATGAAGATAAGATAATATTTAATGGTTCAAGCAGCTCTTTTCTACTTACAAAGTCCGGCAACATGTTTGTAAGTCCGTATAATGGGAAGAAAGCTAATAGCGAAAATCCTAACAACTTCAGCCATAGCATCTTATTTTGGGGCGTTTCAACAAAGAATTCCTTTCTACCTAAAAATAAGCCCAACAAAAATAATCCAAGGATTTGCATTACCCTACCATTCAATAAAGCCCATGCCATACTAGCTAACTGTCCTTCCCATAAATTCATCTTTGCTGTTTGCCAAAAATTTCCAACATGCCGAACCTGATAGGAAACATTCCAGAAATGACTATCTAATGAGCTTTGAGCCATTTGAAATTCCGGATTCATTAAAGCATAGATAATTCTACCCAAATCAATTGGCTGAAGCATACAAATAACAATAACTATCATCAAGGTTCTATTATTAAGCCTGCACAAGAGAGGAAGTATTACACCTAAAATGGCATAGGTCGTTAGTACCTCACCTGTGAAAAACATAGCATTTAATTGGCCTAACAGAAACAATAAAACCATACGCCATAGGAACCGTAAACGAAAATCTCTGCCTCTTTTTCTTTCATTCTCATATTGAATATAAAATCCAAAACCAAAAAGAAGAGCAAAAACAGCATAGGCTTTTCCTCCAAAAAGGAAAAAGAAGCTATCCCAAATGGCTTTATCGGTAAATTCCATCCAGCCCGGGACTACTTCAGGAAATACATAAAAGTTAAAATGCTCTATACTATGTAATAGTACAATAGCCATTACTGCAAGTCCTCTTAAAACATCAACTGCAACAATGCGCTGATTCGACGGCTTTAGATTTTCAAACATAAAGATAGATTTGTTATTTGTTATTTGTTTTTTGTTTTTATTCATTTGGAGAGGAATGAATCATTCAGAATTACTTAAAACATTCCTAGATTAATACTTTAATCTCTTTTATTGACCATTTAAAATGTAAAAAAGACTATAAGTTTTACCTACAATCTTTTTCATCTTACTGTGTGACCCGGGTGGGATTCAAACCCACGACCTTCAGAACCGGAATCTGACGCTCTATTCAACTAAGCTACCGAGCCTTATTTTCATCTCGATTGCAAAAATAAAGAAAATAACAAAAGCAACCTAATCAAACACTTAATATTATAAAGTATCATATAAATACATTTGATAATAAGTTAAGTTTCTTGAATCTCCAGACTCAAAGTGTCAGAATATACTGTTATTTACTCGCATATTAATTTATATTATCTATCTTTGCTACACAAAAATCAAAAACAACAAGCACTCAATAATGAGCTATCTTATAAAACCGGAAGGGTATAAACCTTTACTAGATTTAAAACAAACCGAACTGGGTATAAAACAGATAAAAGACTTTTTTCAAACTAATTTATCTGCTGAACTCAGGCTTCGTAGGGTTACGGCCCCACTATTTGTTCTAAAAGGAATGGGAATTAATGACGATTTAAGTGGCATAGAGCGCCCTGTTTCGTTTCCTATAAAAGATTTACAAGATGCAGAAGCCGAAGTAGTTCACTCATTAGCTAAATGGAAACGGGTAACACTTGCTGATTATCATATTGACACAGGATATGGTATCTATACGGATATGAATGCCATCCGCTCTGATGAAGAACTGGGAAACTTACACTCTCTCTATGTCGACCAGTGGGATTGGGAATTAGTTATTACTGATGAGAACAGAAACTTTGAATTCTTAAAGAACATAGTCAACCGTATTTATGGAGCTATGATTCGCACAGAATACATGGTTTATGAGATGTACCCTGCTATACGACCTTGCTTACCTCCGGAAATATATTTCATACACGCAGAAGAATTGAGAAAAAGATATCCTGATTTATCACCTAAAGATCGGGAACATGCCATAACTAAAGAACACAAGGCGGTATTCATCATAGGTATTGGTGGACGATTAGGAGATGGAAAAAAACACGATAACCGTGCACCGGATTATGACGATTATACTTCACTTGGATTGAATGGATATCCGGGATTAAATGGTGATATATTAGTATGGGATAACATATTGAAACAACCCATGGAACTTTCTTCTATGGGAATTCGTGTTAATAAAAAGATACTTCTTCATCAACTGAAAGAAGAAGGTAAAGAGGAGCGTTTAGAATTATATTTTCATAAACGCCTAATGAATGATGAACTCCCTTTATCAATTGGCGGAGGTATTGGTCAATCCAGACTTTGTATGTTCTATTTGAGAAAAGCACATATCGGAGAAATACAAGCCAGTATTTGGCCGGAACAAATGCGAAAAGAGTGTACAAAACATCAAATACATCTTATTTGAGACAAGCAGCATGGACGTAAAGATTGAATCAAGTTGGAAAGAGCAGCTTCAGGAAGAGTTTAATAAACCCTATTTCCAAAACTTAGTATCCTTTGTTAAAGAAGAATACAAAACACAAACCATTTATCCCCCGGGCTCTTTAATATTCAACGCTTTTAATCTTTGTCCTTTTGATGATGCAAAAGTTGTAATCATTGGGCAAGACCCTTATCACGGACCTAACCAGGCACATGGACTTTGTTTTTCGGTTAATGATGGGATTCCTTTTCCTCCCTCATTAAATAATATATTTAAAGAAATACAAAACGACATAGGTTCCCCCATTCCTCCTACAGGCAATTTAACTCGATGGGCAGAACAAGGAATTCTTCTACTTAATGCTACACTCACTGTACGAGCCGGTCAAGCAGGCTCTCATCAGAGTCAAGGATGGGAACAATTTACTGACGCAGTTATTCGTCTACTCGCTGAAAAGAAAGAACATTTGGTTTTTATGCTTTGGGGAGCTTATGCCCAGAAAAAAGGTGCATTTATAGACCGTAACAAGCATTTAGTTTTAGAGGCTGCACACCCCTCTCCTTTAGCTGCTCACCGTGGATTTTGGAATAACAACCATTTTAGCAAGACTAATCAATATTTGGAACAACAAGGAAAAACTCCTATAAACTGGTAACCCAAGATTCACACGCTGCAATTACCTAATTTATTTTAGCTATACTAAATTCTTAAAAAACCTTTACCCTTGAACGGACTGAAGGTTATCACTTATTTTCTATTTTTTAAAGAATAATGAAAACAGAGAATTAATACCACTGAATATTACTTTGAGTATGGCTGCGTTGATCCCACTTTAGATCTTGCAACATACTTGCATTTGCACGGATTGTAAAGTTATAATACTTCCAACGTCCAAATGGAGAAATACTAGCCGACATATTGAAACAGTGTAGATCCCGAGACACAGATAACGAGGTTTGAGTCACCTCTTTTACAGTAAAGTCATATCCGGTACTGAAATTGATTGTCCAACGATTTGAAATCTTCACATTTCCCGAGGCATTGATATTATGAGTATAGGTAAAGGGATAACGCATTGTTTTTTCATTAATGCGCTTACTTCGGTCTTCACGGATATTAAAAGAGTAATTAACATTAAGCGACCAAGGCATCTTAAAGACTTGATACCCATCGGCATCAGCCTCAGCCTCCTTTACCGTTTTTTTCGGAATCTGATCATCTAAGCCATAGCCATCTTCTGAGTCTGTTTCTGTAGATTCTTTATCTTTGGTTTCGTTTTTATCCTTACCAAACCACTTTTTCCATGTTTCATTATTAAAGGTATAATTAAAAGAAGAACCCCATCCTTGAAAACGTCCAAAACGACCATATGACCACTCCGTTCGGTCACCAACCACAACATTTCCGTTTTTATCAAACTCATAGGCATAGGTTGCAAAGATAGCATTCATATTCAATGTATAACTTTTGGAAAGTTTCAAACGAAGTCGCATAGATAAATCACTCCAAGGCCTTTTTTCCTGGGCGAAATTATACGATAAGTTAAATCCTAATTCATCAATCAAGCTTATTTTTTTAACAGAATCTGACTTTGTTTTATACTTCATCTCAAAGTTATTGGAAACATCAAAAGAAACAACACCTTGTTTACCTCTTCCTGGATAACTAAATGGTTGTCCTTCATAGGGAGAATAGAACTGTTGATTCCCTTCAGCATCTGTATATTCTTTGTGATAACCATATCGAGCAGCCCCAAAATCCGGTGCTGCACTCAATGAAACTTGTGGGGTGAACACATGGCGTATTTGTATATCTTTACTCTTCATAAATAAAGGTTTATACATACCATATAATTTTGTATTTAAACTTAAACTTGCATTGTAATTATAAACCCGATGGAAACCATAGATAGTATCTGTTGGCAACAATCTTCTTTGATCCATATCATACTCTTTCATTATTTTCTTGGTGTACCAACGTTCCGTATAATCAACTGAAGGAGATATATTGAAATGGTTGAACAATGTAAAAGTAGCACTAATAGGTATGTTATGCTGCATTCCATTGGTCCAGTCTTTTATCAAACTCTTTTGGAATATCTCATTGTCTTTAGTTTTAATACTATTCGTTAAACGAGCGGAATAACTAAACGAAATTTTCTCGTACCAACGTTCCTGTCCAACAGCACGCTTTCTTTTAAAAGGAAATTTACGACTCAGGGTAATATTCAAATCAGGTAAAGTTACAGCAATGGATGAGTCTCTTACCGTTTGGGCTATATTAAAAGTACTGGCCAATGTAAGACCTATGTCAGGAAAAGTTCTGGAATAGCTCACACTTGATGTTTTTGTGTTTTGCGTTAACAAATTTGAGTTATATAAGTTATCAATATTTGAACGCTCATAACTACTGGTTGCAAAGTTTACCTGAGCAGAAAAAGTAGCATTAGGGTTTGCTTTAGGATCTTGGCGATGAGACCACACCACCTTAAAATCTTTAGTCTCTGCATAATCCGGAAGTCCTTTATCTCCTGTTTTAGTTACTTGATAGTCCGCGTGTATGGAACCCGAATAGCGGTATCTTTTATTATAATTCGACTCTAGCCCTAAAGCCCAAGAGCCCTTAGTAAATATATCCCCGGTCAGCTTTAAGTCCATCAGATCACTCATAGCAAAATAATATCCTCCACGTGTCAAGCCAAACCCGCGACTATAGTCATCCATATAAGTGGGCATAATCACTCCGGAAGAATAACTGGAAGTGAACGGAAAAAAGAAAAAAGGAACAGCTAAGGGCAAGGGAACATCTTCAACTACTAAGTAAGCAGGACCAGCAACCACATTCTTCTTGGGTTTTACTTTAGCCGTAGTCATTTGAAAGTAAAAGTGAGGGTTATCGTGATGATCACAGGTAGTGTATCGTCCACTCTGCATATAGATTTCATCATTTGCCCCTTTCTTTGCATTATAACTGGTTACATAACCTTCTCCTTGCTGTGTTACTATATTATGGATAAAACCTTTCTTACTCTTAAAATTATACCGAATGGTTTCAGATTCATAGGGAGTTTCTCCATCTTTAAATACAGGACGACCTTGAAGAACTTCTAAAGAATCGGTCACTCCACGGGCAAAAACGGTACTACTATCCATATTCATAGAAATAATTTCCGATACCAATTCTATATTTTCATAAGTTACTTTTCCGTCACCATACAAGTGAGCATATCCATCTTGAGTAAAGACAATAGAATCGTTCGCCTCATAAAAGACAGGAGCATCAAGAGCTTCTTTTTTTGGTTCTTCAACCAAGGTTAATGAATCAACAGAAAGTGTATCTGAAACCTCTACTCCAATAGAATCAGAAGAGATGGAGATAGAGTCTCCTTTCGCCACCTCCCTAATGATTAAAGAGTCTGCTACTACAGAAGAAGGTGAATCTTCTTGTTGAGCGACAATCTCTTCAGGAAGCAACAAGAGAAGCAAAATCAGAAAAAAAGATGTAATTATTTTCCGTTGTATGGGCACCATTTGCCTAATTATAATTATACTTTAAGGAGCAAAAGTACATAATCTATACTAATATATCAGAAGAAAAAGGGGTTTAAATATTTTTTTAGAAATCATAAAAAAAGTTCACACCATTCATCAAATCGTTTAACCCCCTCTTCACTATGTATTGCAATGCTTCTACGAGCCTCAGACAAGCTTTTCTTTTTATCTAACCGAGACTTTGAATAAAAGGTATCAGCAAAGCAGATTAGCTTTTCTTCTATGGAAACAGGAATCATATCTTTTATTGGAACAGGTATATTCAAAGAAAAAATTTCCTCTTTGCATAGTCCTGCACCGGTATGACGTTCACACACCAACGCATGACGAGGGTAACCCTCTTTTCTCATTAATTCTGCCCCCAAATAACCATGGCATAGGTAAGGATATTCTCCAAAACATTGAATTTTTGGGGCATTAGTCATAAAAATACCAATATCGTGCAACATGCCAGCCTCATAAACGAACGTTTCATCAATAGATAACGAAGAATGTGCAGACAACTTCAATGCAAAATCAGTCACTTGTTTACTATGGGTCATTAGAATATGCCTTAACTGGTTATCCTCCGGATAATACGTGTTGATTATACTAATAATATCTAGCATCTAAAACACTCCTCTTCATTAATCATATAGCTAATTATGGTAATTATTGACAATCACTTTCTTCATTCCATCTTCTCAAAACCCGGACTTCTTTCACTTCATAAATACTTTCATAGGCTTCTGCATACCCCCCTGCACCCTCACCTCTATCTATAACTACTAACTCTGCATATACGGGTATATAAGTCTCTAAGTCATATTCCACCTCTTTGTAATAAAGAGAGTCCAACTGATTCGTCTCATCTTCCACCCAATAATCCAAACTATCATTACAAGCTCTGAAAGAAGAAACCTCATCTCCAATGATTAAAATTCCTTTCACCAATTTTACTGTCACTTCGTCTTGTCCAACGTCCTTACCTTCTTGTTCTTTTTCTTTGGTTGATTTTGTTCCACAACTTACAACTAATATAAACAGTGTAAACCAAGCTAAAATTGTATTATAACGCATATTCTATTGTTTTTATTTTCTTTTTTCATTTTCAGAAAGTACTGATCAGATATTTTTCATCCAGTATTCTTTATTTACTTTGATTCTTTTTATCCTTTTCCATCTTAAAAATAGGAATAAAATAAGAATGAAAACAAAAAAGCACAATTCAAATACAAGAGTTTTTTAATTTACTCATTTCAAGCTCTAAAATCCCATACAATAAAACCGTTTATAATTAAATTAAAGGTTGTTGATTAAATTATTTTATTCTTGATACTCACTACAATCTCTCTATATATAGCATTTGTAATAAAAACAAAAAGACAACCCATATGCAGTTGTCTTTTTGTGCTTTTATTTGTTACTAACAGAGAAATCATTGAATGCCACCACCTAATGCTCTATAAAGGTCGGATGTAGCCTGTAATTGTTGCAGTTTATCACCAATTAAGTTCAGTTGAGCTCCCAAAAGTCCTTGCTGAGAACTTAAAACCTCTAAATAAGTAGCCTCTCCGGCTTTAAAAAGTTCCTGGGTATAGTCCACGGCCTTCGTTAAAGCATCGACTTCGATTCTTCGATCCTCATTTTTCCTCATAGACGATTCATAAGTAGACAAAATATCAGAGACCTCTTGACCGGCTTGCAACACCGTCTTTTCAAAGTTCAACAGAGCAATTTGCTGATCCGATTTTGCTACTTTTAGTTGAGTCATCAATTGTTTACGAGCAAAAAGAGGTTGCACAAGCCCTCCGGCTATACTAGCAAACAGATTTTCGGGTTTGAAGAAATGGCTCAACCCATTGGTCGTTGAATAACCTATTAACCCTGAAGTCAAGTTTATAGAAGGATAAAAACTGGCTCTTGCCACTTGTGTCAACTCAAAGGCAGAACGGAAATCCAATTCCGCTTGATTCACATCCGGACGATAAGCTAACATCTGAGCCGGTACCCCATGATTGATACTTTGAGGTACAACTTGTAATTCCAACGTGGACCGTGCAATAGCCCCCGGTTTACGTCCTAACATAAGACAGAGTGCATTTTCTAGCTGCTTAATGTTATTTTCCAATTCGGGAACAGAAGTCTTCGTACTAGCTAACGTAGCTCTCGTTTGTTCAACAGCAGCACCATTTGTCATACCTGCCTCTTTCATCGCCTCCATGGTTAGTAAGTTCTCCTCCATTAAAACAATCATATCATTGGTTACCCTTAACTGTTCATCCAGAGCCAGTAAAGAATAATAGGTATTAGATATGTTTGCAATCAATGAAGTTTGAATCAAGTTTCTACCGGCATAGCTATTTAGCATTTGTGCATATTTCGCTCTCGATTGGCGATTCATCTTGCCCCAGATATCCAACTCCCAACTAGCTACAATGCCCAATGAATAATTCTCTGTATGGTAAGCTAAACTATTTCTATCTTTAGGTGCACCAGTCAATGGATCGGCATTACTCAAACGAGTCTGATTCACTTGTGCCGTTAAAGCAATTTCCGGAAAATAGGAAGCCCTAGTCATTCCCAGAACGGCTTCTGCTTGCTTTATACGCTCTTGAGCAATCAACATATCATAATTAGAATACAAGGCTTCTTGAATGTATGTTTGCAAAAACACATCACTAAAGAATTCATACCAAGGAATCGAAGCGATGGTTGTAGTGTCCACCGGATTTTCATCTCTGAACAAGTTTTCACTATCTATTTGAGGTGACTTATAGCTTTTTACAACCTGGCAGGATGAAAATCCCACCAGAGTGACAAGCCCAGCCAAAACAAATCCTTTTATATTCTTTTTTCTTTTCATGTTATTTTTCAATTAGTTGTTGTTTGGCTTTTCTAGGATTCCGACCTTTCAGACGTTCCTCCAAACTTTGAAACAAGATATATAATATTGGAATAATTAACACCCCCACAAGAGTTCCAATAAGCATACCTCCAATGGCACTAAGACCAATCGAATTATTACCTATGGCACCTGCTCCACTGGAAAGAGCCAAAGGGGTCAACCCGGCGATAAAAGCAAATGAAGTCATTAATATAGGTCGTAAACGAGCCACAGCACCGTTTATCGCTGCATTAACAATGCTTTGCCCTTGTTGACGACGTTGTATAGCATACTCTACAATTAGAATGGCATTCTTAGCTAATAATCCTATTAACATAACCAACGATATCTGCACATAAATGTTATTGACAATTCCATTACTCACCCCAAACAGCCTAATGAAAATAAAGACTCCTGCTAAACCAACGGGTAATGATAATAATACAGCTAAAGGAATAATATAACTTTCATACAATGCAGCAAGCAACAAATAAACAAAGACGATACAAATGATAAAGATGATAGCTATTTGCGATCCTTGACCTACCTCCTCTCTTGTCATTCCTGAGTATTCATAACCATAACCAGAAGGAAGAGTTTCTTTACCTACTCTTTCTACAGCATTAATAACATCACCGGTACTATACCCTTTTGTAAAATCGGGTATAATTGTTACATCCATAGACTGGAACATATTAAAGCGCGTTAAGGCTTGTGGACCCGTTACCGGATGCAATGTAATGAACTCTGTGATAGGAGCCATTTCACCCATAGGTGTACGGATAAAGATACCCTCTAAATCTTCCAACTGCTTCCTATATTCTGGTGGAGCTTGAATCATTACACGGAACTGTTTTCCATAAATGTTAAAGTTAGACACATACATACTACCCACATAAGCCTGTAAAGTCGTCATCACTTCACTTAATGTTAAACCCGACTCTCTTATTTTTGCCACATTAGCTTCTATTTCACGTTGAGGAAAATTAGGATTGAACGTAGTCATTGCCATCATAACCTCATCTTCTTTATTCATTTCAGCTAAAAATTCATTTGTCGTATTAAAGAAGTCATGAATATCTCCACCCGTCTTGTCTTGCATTTTCATCTCAACACCGGTACTCATACCAAATCCCTGTAGCGTGGGCATACCAAAGAACATAAAGGTTGCATTTGAAATGCTTTGTGTTTCTTTGGTTAAATAGTTAGATATTTCGTCCGGCGTCATATCTCTATCATCCCAATGCTTCAGTTTAAACAAGAGCGTTGCATACGAACTTGCCTGACCTCCCATTCCGGCAAGGAAGTTAACTCCTGAAATCTCAGTCACAAAATCAATCGCTTCAATTTCCTCTGTAATCTTCAACACCTCCTGAACAATGGAATCTGATCTCTCGAGTGAAGAACCCGGAGGTAAAGAAATTATTCCAATCATAGAACCACTATCTTCCTGAGGTACGAATCCTGTTGGAATCTTCACCATCATCAAATATAAAGCCCCGGAAAATAGTACAATGAGAGCTACCGTAATCCAACGATGTTTTTTCTTTCCTAAGAAGTGCAGCGATGATTTGTATTTCTTTATTCCGGCACTAAAACCTACGTTAAACGCATAAAAGAAACGTTGTAAGAAATTCTTCTTTTCCGGTCCTTTGTTAAAATGTGGTTTCAAAAGAATAGCACAAAGAGCAGGACTAAGTGTTAACGCATTAACTGCCGACAGGGCTATGGCTATGGCTAATGTTAATCCAAACTGTTTAAAGAATACACCAGATGTACCGCCAATGAAGCTGACCGGTATAAACACAGAGGACATAACCAATGTAATAGCGACAATAGCAGGAGCAATTTCTTTCATCGCTGCCAAGGTTGCTTTTCTTGGATCTGTTTCTCCGTTCTCCATTTGGGCGTGAACCGCCTCAACGACTATAATGGCATCATCCACAACTATACCAATGGCTAATACTAAAGCAAACAGAGTAAGAATGTTAATGGAGAAGCCCATTATCAACAAGAAAAAGAAGGTACCAACAATGGCAACCGGAACCGCAATAGCAGGTATCAAAGTTGATTTCCAATCTTGTAAGAATATGAACACCACTAAGAAGACCAATAATAAAGCCTCTACAAACGTATGTAACACTTTACTAATAGATGCTTCCAAAAACTCGTTAGCATCCATCATATAAGTAACCTTTAAGCCCGGAGGAAAAGACTCCGCGGCTTCATCGACCACATCTTTTATATTGTTAATCAGCTCTTGAGCATTGGTCCCACCACTTTGACTCACAGCTAAAAATATCGCATCATTTCCATTCGTCCGAGTTATTACACTATAATTCAAGGAACCCAGATCTACATCAGCAATATCTTTTAATCGTAGAACATGCCCGTTTTCAGAACGTATAATGATGTTTTCAAACTCTTCGGCAGTTTTTAATCGCCCTGTATATCTTAAAGTATATTGATAAGTCTGATCACTATTGGCTCCTAATTCCCCCGGTGCCGCTTCTATGTTCTGATCATTTAAAGCAGCCACGACTTCTGTCGGATTCACCTTATATGAAGCCATGACATCGGGTTTCAGCCATACACGCATCGAATAGTCTTTCGCCCCCATAACAGTGGCATTACCTACTCCATATACACGTTTAATTTGGGGAATCAAATTAATATTTGCATAGTTCTGTATAAACTCTCCATCATAATCCGGATTATCTGATGACAAAGAGATCATCAGTACATAACTACTAAGCTGCTTTTTTACGGTTACCCCTATCTGATTAACCTCTTCAGGAAGAAGAGGCGTAGCCGTAGCCACCAGGTTCTGAACGTTTACTGCTGCAATATCCGGATCGGTTTCTTTTGTGAAAAAGACTTCAATACTAGCCACACCGGAATTTGAAGCTGTAGATGTCATATAGGTCATTCCCTCTACACCGTTGACCGCTTCTTCTATAGGTATGACAACACTATTCATAACCACATCGGCACTAGCCCCTGTATAGTGAGCTGTTATCTGTACAGTAGGAGGCGCAATATCGGGATACTGTTCAATCGGCAGTGTAGCAATACCAATAACTCCCAGCACTACGATAACAATTGATATTACAGTAGATAATACAGGCCTTTCTATGAATGTTTTTAACATATTAATTCTGTTTTTTTAATTATAAAATCCCCTGACAGTAGCTTGCAACTACTGTTTCCAATTTGTGTGAGTGTATTCATAAAAAAGAAAGGTTATTTAGATATCGATTTTCTGCCCGTGATTCAAAGTGGCTAATCCATCGGTAACAATCATGTCACCTTTGTTTAATCCATCGGTTATTACATAGCTCTTACCATCAGGTGTAGGTAATGTAGCTACAACTTGCTGAACAACGGAATCTTTTTGAACAGTATAAACTATTATTTTATCTTGAAGAGAGAAGGTGGCTTTTTGAGGGATAACGATAACATCAGCCATCTGTTTCGGAATCGCTATTTTTCCACTCAACCCACTTCTGAGCTTGCCCTCTTTATTCGGAAACTCTGCCCGGAAGCTAGCGGTTCCTGTGGTGATATTTATTGAGCCTGTAATGGTTTCTATTCTTCCTTTTTCATTATACTCCGTACCATCTGCAAGGATTAAAGTAATTTCAGGAAGATTTTCTATTTTCTCAGCTTGAGTCGTTCCTTCTACTGAATTTAAGAAATTGAATAACTCTTTTTCGTTCAACGAGAAATAAGCATAAACACTACTGGTATTTGCAACAGTAGTCAACACATTAGACGAATTCACCAAACTACCCAAGCGATGTGGAATTTCTCCTATAACACCATCTACCGGACTTGTGACATTTGTCCAACCCACAGTTGCCTGTGCATTTTTCAAGGTTGCTTCAGCTTGTGCCAAACCGGCTAAAGCCGATTGATAGGCATCTTCGGCCTGTATTAACTGAATGTTACTTATGATGTTCTTCTCCACTAATGGACGAATTCTATCCACATTAATCTTAGCTGTATTTACTTGCGCTTGAGCACTTTTTAAGGCTGCTCCGGCACTAGTTAAATTTTGTTCTGCTTGGGGGGAGTTTATTTTGAATAATACTTGTCCTTTCTTTACAACAGAACCTTCATCAATATAGATAGCATCAATAAAACCATCTATACGTGGACGTATCTCTATGTCTTCCTGTCCTTTAATGGTTGCAGGATAAACAGATAACAGCTCCACATCTTGCCCATTAACAATTGCCGTGGGATATTTTATTCCAGCATTTTGTTGCGATTCCTCTTTTTTGTTCCCACAAGACACTGTGAGAAACATAAGAGCTATAGCTCCATAAATAATTTTGTCAATTCTCATAATCTTAATAATTTACTTTATATAATTTGTCGGATAACTTAAGTAGTTGATTAGTAAATTTCATTAACTCTAGATCTGCATAAACCATTTCTCGCATTTTTGCGATTTTATCCTGTGCCTCATGATATACTGATTCTCCTTCTGCAGTCAATCTAACCTCTACTGTTCTTGTATTTATCAGCCCTCTCTTTCTTTCTATCAGACCTCTTTTTTCAAGATTCCTCAGTATGGTAGAGGTAGTCATTGGATTGATTTGAGTTCGCTCGGAAAGATCAATCTGTATCACCTCTACCTCTCTTTTTGAAATATGATAGATGGCTTCTAAAATTTCAAATTGTAAATAAGTAAGCCCAAACCTACCTAAAACATTATTCCTGGTTTTATCCAGCAATCTTGTAGTATTCCACATAAGCTTATCTGCTTCTTCCATTTCTATTCTTTTAATTTCTTCCATCCTAGATTTTTTTAATACTTTATTATAAATCCACTTAGTTGGGAGTAAAAAAAATAGAACCACCAACGTGTTTCTATATTTTTCTGTGAGCAAAATTGGAGCTTTTGGTTTGATTACTCCATATCAAATTCACCTCATAAATGTCCATATTCGCTTAATTTATTTTTTTTAAGAATAATATACAAAATATCAACAATCAGGTATTTTTAGTTGTTTTATGGTTATTTAAGAAGGATAAAACACAATATTATAAATTGTTTTAATATGTTCAT